>Ga0164292_10001337_pt1 | contig 19744 bp, 14 predicted proteins | sample GEODES117metaG_FD_111486 | JGI IMG/M metagenome (GOLD analysis project Ga0164292, IMG submission 111486) | Eutrophic lake water microbial communities from Lake Mendota, Wisconsin, USA - GEODES117 metaG | ecosystem: Environmental > Aquatic > Freshwater > Lake | place: USA: Lake Mendota...
AGCTTGAGCGCCGCGAGGGCGGTCTCGATGGTCCCGTTGCCGGTGATGACGATGAACTCCGGAGGCAGCGGTTCCTCGCGCGCGAGTCGCAGCACCTCGAGCCCATCGATTTCGGGCATGACCACGTCCACCAGAATCACATCGAAGGGCTCGGTGCGCAGCAGCTCGAGCGCCGATCGGCCATCGCGCACGACCCGCACGGCGAATCCGCGCGCGGTCATGAACTGTTCGAGGATTGCGCCCAGGTGGGCCTCGTCCTCAGCGATGAGCACGCGAATGGGGCTGCCGCTGTCGGCGCCCGCTGCCCCTGCCGGTGTGTGGCTCATGTGGGCTCCGACACCGCGATGGCCGCCGCTGCCCGTTCACCGGTGGGGAGGGTGACCCGGAAATTGGCCCCCTGTCCCTCAGCGGACACCAGTTCGAGCAGGCCGTTGTGCTCGCCCACGATACCGTAGCAGATGGCCAGCCCCAGCCCCGTTCCCTGCCCTGGCGGCTTGGTGGTAAAGAACGGCTCGAACACCTTGGCTTGCAGCGCCCGCGGAATGCCCGGGCCTTCGTCTTCCACCTCGAGCACGGCATTCCCCGGGAGTTCGAGCCGAGTCCGAATGATGACCCGCCCCTGCTCGGGTGACGCATCGAGGGCGTTCATGGCGAGGGCGATGAGCACCTGCACCAGCTGATCCTGATCGCCTTCGACGAGGAGCGGGCCGGCCGATTCCAGCTCCATCACCACCTTGACCCGCTTGAACCGGGGATGGTGCTGCAGGAGGAAGAGCCCCTGCTGCACGACGGCGTTCAGATCGAAGGTCTCGCGGCCCAGCGACTTGGGGCGCGAGAAATCGAGCAGCCCGTTGATGATCTTCTTGCAGCGCTGCACCTCGAGGTCGATGATGCGCAGCAATTCGGTGGGTGGCGTGGCGGTGCCCAGGTCGGCCTGCAGGCCGATGGATTCCGCACAGGCGGCAATGGTAGCCAGCGGGTTGTTGATCTCGTGCATGACCCCGGCAGCCAGCTGGCCAAGGGCGGCCAGCTTCTCGGCCTGGGCCGACCGGTCGAGCGCTGCCCGCCAGTCGGTGATATCCTCGCCGATGGTGATGACGTGCGTGACGGCCTCGCCGCTCAGGCGCATGGGGATCTTCGACAAGCGAAAGGTCCGCGTCTCGCCGAACGCGTTGCTCTCCATCTGAAACTGCTGCAGGCGCCCGGACGCGAAGACCTCGTCGAACTCCTTCTTGAGGAGTGTCGCCGGCTGCCGGTGCAGCACCTCAAAGATGGAGCGCCCCACGGCATCGGCGCGCGCGACGCCCTGCAGGCCGGTCTCCCGTTTGTGGTTCCAGGCGGTAATGCGGTAGTGGCGGTCGATCACATAAAGACCGACCGGCAAAGAATCCACAATACACTCGATGAAGGCGCGCTGCTCGGCCAGCTCACGCACGCGTTCCGTCACTTCGCGTTCGAGATCGTGCAGGTACGCATCCCGATTGATCGCCACGGCGATGAGGTGCGCCACCTGCTCGAGCAGCGCGTGGTGCCCATCGTCGAGGTGCTCCTCACGGTGAACCAACAGGCTGCCCACCGCGAGCTGTCCAGCCTCCACCATGCGTGTGTACACGGGGAGGGCCGGTGTGTCCGTGTCCGCATCAGCGGGCCAGACGAGTGTCGGCACCTCCGTTTCCACGAACTCCAGCGCGACACGGTGCGCCCGCAGGTCGCGGCCAAGCCGGTCGAGCAAGACGGGCAAGCCCCGCCCCGAGTCGCCGGCGCGCGCGAGGGCGGCGACGTACTCGGCCAGCGGAGCCACGGACGCGTTGGGCATCGGGAAGGAAAGGGGGCGAGGAGACAGAATCCGAGCGCGCGCGGCACGAACCACCGCGCGCACCCGCAGCCATCCGCAAGCTAGATGTGCCCCCGTGTTCGGACAAGCTGACCGAAACAGCCGCCCCCGAGGACGTCCGGCTCAGTCGCCCGTCCGACCCACGCGGCGACCATGCCGCGACGTCAGCCAGTCACAGATTTAATGGCCGCAAAGATTTCCTCATTCTCACGACGGAGCCCGGGGTGCTCCTCCACGTGCGCCCAGCGAATGACGCCGGCCTTGTCGATCAGGAAGTACGCCCGGTTTGCGATGGTGCCGCTTTTCCACAGTGCCCCGAACTGCCGCGCCACAGTGCCATCGATGTCTGACAGCAGCTGCGTCCGAAGCCCCTGTGCATCTCGAAACTGCTCGAGCTTATCCATGCTATCCATAGAAATGCCAAGTACTTCTACTTCAGCGACCGAGAAGCGATCAAAGTCCTCACCGAAGGCGCACATTTCGATAGTGCAGACGGGTGTACCGGCGGCGGGGAAGAAGGCCAGCAGGACGTGCTTGCTGTTTCGATAGCCCGACAGGGTGACCGAACCGCCGGCGGTACCGGGGAGCGAGAAGTCCGGCGCGTCGGTTCCGGCCGTGAGCGGAGCGGGAATGGCGATATCCATGTGGGAAACTTTTTTGTGAGATGATGGGGGGCCACTATGGACCCGAACTCATGTGGAAAAGCTGGAGTGTCACAAACGCGCTGTAGGGGAGCCCCCTGTGGATTTCCTCGGGTCCGCGTCACAGCTTGAAGAGGAGACTAATCTGCCACTTTCGACACTCCTCGTCGCCGCCATGCCGGAACCACACCCGCTCCCCACGCCAACGGACGCGACACCCGCGCCCGCGCGTCTTCGCGTGCTGCTGGTGGACAACGATCCGCACGAGGCGGAGCGTTCCGAAGCCGGGCTCCGGGCCAGACTCGGTGACGGTATCGCACTCTTTCGCGTGGCGAGTCTGGGGCTCGCCATTCGGGCGCTGCAGGAGTCGTCGTTCGACAGCGTGCTGCTCGAACTGGATCTGGCCGACGCCACCGGCCTCGCCACCTTGGCCGGCATACGGGGCGCCGCACCGCAGGTGGCGGTGATCGTGTATACGCGATCGCTGGACGACGCCCTCGGACTTCGCGCCCTGCGCGCCGGTGCCCACGAGTGCCACGACAAGCGGGAGACGTCGCCGGAGGCATTGGCTCGCCTGCTCGCCTTTGCGGCAGAGCGGCAGCGGCGCATCGCGGGGCTCGAGGCGGCGCGCGTGGACGCCGCGCACCGCGCCACCCATGACCCGCTCACCGGTCTGACCAACCGCGCCCTCTTTCACGATCAGTTGGAGCGGGCCCTCGCGTATGGCAGTCGCTACCAGCGCAAGACCGGGCTGCTGTTCGTCGACCTGGATGGCTTCAAGGGCATCAACGACACCCAAGGGCACGCGGTTGGTGACGTCCTGCTCAAGGCCGTGGCGGCGCGGCTCGTGGAGTGCGTGCGCCGGTCCGACGCGGTGGCCCGGCTGGGCGGCGACGAGTTCGTGATCCTGCTCCCCGAGGTCACGAGCCGCCGCGACGTCGCGTTCGTGAAGGAAACCATCCTCGCCTCCCTGCGCGAACCCATCGCGCTTCCAACGGGCGATCCGCTCGTGATGGAAGCCAGCATCGGCAGCGCCATGTCGCCGCTCGACGGCACGACCGCTCAGGACCTGCTCGACGCCGCCGACGCCGACATGTACCGCGAGAAGTATCAGCGACGACGCGATCGTCAGCTCACGCCCGCGCTAGGCACGCTGGTCATTCCCGGGGAGTTCGAGCCCCGAGGAGCGTCCGATTCCGTGTCGCACCGGCGCGAAGCGCGCCTGCGCGCCGCCGTCTCGCGTGGTGAATTCGAGGTGTTCTACCAGCCGGTGATGGATGTCGTGGCCGACCGGGTGGTGGGCGCCGAAGCGTTGCTCCGGTGGCGTGCCCCCGATCGCGGCCTGCTCTCCCCGGCGGGATTTCTCGATCTGGCGGAGGACACCGGTCTGATCGTGCCGATCGGTGAGCAGGTACTGCGCGAGGCCTGCCGTGCCGTGATGACGTGGCGGGCGGGCGGGGTGGAACCCGACGTCGGCGTGGCGGTGAACCTGTCGGCCGTGCAGCTGCGTGAGCACGGCTTCGAACGCCGGGTCGCCCAGATTCTCGCTGAAACGGGGTGCCCGCCGCAGGCGCTCACCCTCGAACTCACCGAGAACAGTACGGTCGTCGACGGTGAAACCGCGATCGAAACGCTGCGAGCCCTCAAGGGGTTGGGGGTGCGGCTGGTCGTGGACGACTTCGGCGTGGGGCACGCGAGCCTCACCTTCCTGCGCGAGGCTCCAGTGGACGGGATCAAGATCGACCGTCGCTTCGTCACGCAGATGCTGGTGGACCAGCGCGACGAAGCCATCGTGTCGAGCATGGTGCGCCTGGCCCGCGGTCTCGGCCTCGATGTTATCGCCGAGGGCGTGGAGAATGGCGAACAGGCGCAGCGGCTGGCGCGCCTGCAGTGCGTCGCCCAGCAGGGGCGGCACTTCAGCGAAGCGGTTCCGCTTAACGTGATGACGGGCCGGCTCATCGACCGGCGCCGAGGGGAGGCGCGCGGCGCCTGACTTCAGCCCGGAGATGAAGGGGCCGACACTCACGGTCATGCACCGTTTGTCGATGCCCTCCGACCCTGATCAGGACCTCGGTCCTGGTGATGTCGTCCAGTTCGAATTCGCCGGCGCCCTCGTGCGCGGGCGGGTTCGGCGTGTCGACGAAAAAGCCCACCCGGCGTCGCCGTTCGGCCTGCCCTTTCTCGTGCAGGTGGTCGAGGCCGATCCGGCCAGCGGGTACGCGGCCGGCCGCGAGTACACGGTGCGTGCGGCGAGCCTCGTGCTGGTGGGTGATCCGGCGCCTCGCGCCCCCCGCCCCGTGCGCGCGCCGCGGGCCCCCGCTGCTCCGTCGATGCCCCGTTTCCTCGTGGGCTACCTGCGCGAGGGGGGGCAGTTCCCGGTGCAGGGCTCCATTCTCGTGCAGGCTACCACGCTGGACGCGGCCAACGCGCTCGCCAACACGGCGCTGCAGGAAGAGCTCACGAAGGACATCGCCGAGGGGCGCGAAAGCGAGGGGGCCAGCGTGATGCTGGTGAACGCGGCGGAAGTGCCGCCATCGCAGCCCCCCGCCGCCGCGGTGCTCGCGCAGGTCAGCTGGTAACAGGTCAGCTGGTAACAGGTCAGCTGGTAGCGGGACGGCTACGCGCGACGCTGGGTCAGCGGACGTTGGCCAGCGCCGCCGACGCGACACGCGCGGTTTCCGCCAGCACCGCCGCCCCCACGAACAGACAGCCGTCGGCCGCAAAGAAGCGTGGCGTATGCGCGGGCGTGGGGTCGCCGCCGGGTTCACGCGCCCCGACCCGGAGAAAGGCACCCGGGATGCGCTCCATGTAGAAGGCGAAGTCCTCGCCGCCCATGTTGGTGATGCCCAGCGGCACGACCGCCTCGGGGGAGAGCACGCTGGCGGCCGCCTGCCGTGCCCAAAGCGCCTGCTGCTCAGGGTTCACGATGGGGGGCGTTCCGAGCTCGATGTGCACCTCGGCGGTGAGATCGTGCGCGAGCGCGATGCCCTGAGCGACGCGCCGGAGTTCGTCGGCGAGCAGGGCGCGCGTGACGGGATCGGTGGCGCGGAGCGTGCCCCCAATGGTGGCGCGTTCGGGGATGACGTTCGACGCGGTGCCGGCGTTCATGGTGGCCACCGTGAGTACGGCCGGTACGGACGGATTGACCCGCCGCGACACGATGCCCTGAAGCGCGGCAATGAGCAGCCCGGCCCCGAGCACCGGGTCGGCCGACTCATGGGGCCGCGCGCCGTGCGCCCCGCGTCCATGCAGCACGACCGTGAAGCTGTCGGCGGCGGCGGCGAGCGACCCGGCCTGCGCGACCACCTGCCCCACCGGAAAGCGCCGGTCGACGTGCGCGCCAAAGATGGCGGCCACTTCGTCGAGCGCTCCCGACTGCAGCACGGCGGCGGCGCCTTCACCGATCTCCTCGGCGGGCTGCAGCACCACGAGCACGTCGCCAGCGGCGGGGTTCTCGGCCAGCAGATACGCGGCGCCCACCGCCCACGAGGCATGCACATCGTGGCCACAGGCGTGCATCACGCCGGCGTTGACCGACGCATAGGGGAGCCCGGTGGCTTCCTGAATGGGCAGCGCATCGATGTCGCCGCGCACGGCGACCACCGGCGCGTTGCGGTCATGTCCGGCGATGCGCGCGACCAGCCCCGTACCCGCGACGCGCGTGATGTTGACCGGATTCGCGGCCGCCAGCGCGCGCTCCAGCGTGGCGCAGGTGCGCTCTTCGGCGAACGCCAACTCGGGGTGCTGGTGCAAGTCGCGCCGCAGGTCGAGCAGTGCGGTACGGTGCGCCTCGCTGAATTGCTGCCACACGGTGTCGGGCACACCAGCGGGTTCGGACAACGGCGTCATCGCGGCGGTTCGGCTGAAGGTCGACGAGCGCCCGGGCCACGCAGTACGTGCCCCGGCGTGGCTCCGGTATGGCGACCGTTCTCGATAACGATCACCCCATTCACCAGAACATGCTCGATGCCGCTGGGGAGGTCCATGGGTTTCTCGTACGTAGCGCGATCGTCGAGCGTCTCGAGATCGAAAATGGTGACATCGGCCCAGGCTCCTTCGCGAATGACGCCGCGGTCGGCGAGGCGCATACGGGTGGCCGGCCACGAGGTCATCTTGCGGATGGCTTCCTCCACCGAAAGTACCTTGCGATCGCGCGCATAACGCGACACGACACGCACCGCGTTGCCGAATGCGCGCGGATGCGGAAGGCCCGTGGCATCGGGGACACCGACTTCCACAACGGCTCCGGCATCACTGCCGATGCTCGTCCACGGAAAGCGCAGCGCCGTCTCGATGTCCTGTTCGGACATCATGTGGTACACGGCCATGACGCGGCCGTTGCCCTGCGCCACGAGATCCCACGCGGCATCGGCTGGATCCTTCCCCGTTTCTTTCGCGATCTGAGCGATGGACTTGGTGTGGAAGCGCGCGTTGTCCGGATTTTGCGCGTTCACGAGCACCACGCCGCCCCAGCCGCCGGCGGCTTCGACGATGTTCCACCAGCCCGGCGAGCCGGTGCGCAGTTCGCGCTTGAGCCGCGTCCGCACGGTGCTGTCGGCCAGACGCGCGCGCAACGAGTCACGCCCCCCTTCGTGCGCCCAGCTGGGGATGGTGGCTTCGAGCCCGGTGCCGCCGGCGGTATACACGTACACATCAGCCGCCACGTCCACGTTGCGCGCACGGGCGGCATCGACGGCGCGCCGCACCGAATCCATGAGCACCCCCCAGCCGGGCTGATGTGCAACCTTGAGGTGGAAGATCTCCACCGGCATGCCGGCCCGTTCGCCGATGGCGATGGCTTCCTTCACGGCATCCACGACCTCGGCGCCTTCCCCACGAATGTGGCTCGCGTACACCCCGCCGTACTTCGCCGCGACCTTCGCCACTTCCACGAGTTCGTCCGTCGTGGCGTAGCTGGACGGCGGATAGATGAGGGCCGTGGTCATGCCCATGGCGCCCGCCTGCATAGCGGTGTCCATGATGGCACGCATGCGCGTGAGTTCATCGGCGTTGGGCGCGCGCGCCGACTGGCCAAGCACGGCGACACGGGCCTGCGTCTCGCTGAAATACGTGCCGAAATTGATGCTGATCCCCTGCTGCTCGAGGCGCGCGAAATACTCGGGAATCCGCGCCGCCGGCACCGGCGTGCCGCCTTCGCCGCCGATGGCCGTGGTCACGCCCATACGGAGCTTGTTCTCCGCGCGTCCGCTGCGGGGGAGCACACTCCCCGACTGGTCCATCATGTCGATCCAGCCGGGGGACACGTACTTGCCGCGCGCGTCGATCTCCCGGCGCCCCTGCTCCGCGACCTTGCCGATGCGGACGAAACGGCCATTGCGGATGGCCACGTCGGCCAGGATCCATGGGTTGCCGGACCCATCGAGGACGCGGCCGTTCCGGATGACCACATCGAAGATGCTGTCGGCCGGATTGCCCTGCGCGATCATTGCCAGTGGCGCGCACCACAGCATTGCGCCCGCAACGAGCGCGCGCGAATGGAACCGCGAGAGGAAGCGACGCATGACCATCAGACTGTCCAGATATCGGTGAGCACGCGCTTGAAGTTCCCGCCGAGGATGCCTTCGATGTTGGCGTCACTGTACTTGCGCCGGATGAGCCCTTCGGTGAGATCGAACATGCGCTTGGGGTGATCGATCCCTTCGATGTCGATTTTCTCGCGGAAGCCGTAGCTGCCCTTGTAGCCGGCGCGCAGTTGCTTGTTGAGCTCGGGGGGCATGTCGTCGTAGCCGTGCAGGTCGATGTCACTGCCCACCCCCAGATGCTCGGGGCCGATGCGCTTGGCCACGTAGTCGAAGTGGTCCAGCGCGGTTTCGATGGTGGTGGGCTCCTTGTCGCTCACGAACATGCGCACGCCGGTGATGCCCATGACGCTCCCGCTCTTCTTCACGGCGAGGATGGCCTCGTCGGCCTTGTCGCGCGGATGGCCGTTGGCGAGCGCGCGCACGTTGGAGTGTGTGATGAGAACGGGCTTTTGGGAGAGTTCGAAGGCATCGAGGGTGGTGCGATCACCACAGTGCGACACGTCGACCGCCATGCCGACCTTGTTCATGCGCTCGATGATGGCGACGCCGAAATCGCTGATCCCCTCGTCACGCCGCTCGGTGGAGCCGTTGCCGATGAGATTGCGGCTGTTGTAGGTGAGCTGTGAGACGCGCTGTCCGAGCGCATGGAAGAGGTTCACATCGTTGGGCGTGCGGAAGTGCTCGGAATTCTGGAGCCCGAGGATGACCGCGATCTTTCCGGAGCTCTTGATGCGGGCGAAGTCGCCGGCGCTATCGACGCGCATGAGTCGCGTATCGTTGCCGGCGATGAACGAGTTCCAACTGGCGAACCAGCGCAGCGCCGTCTCGAACGGCGTGATGCCGCCGAGCCCAATGGCCGGATGGAACACGTTGATGCCGGAGTCGAGGAACTCCTGGAATGTGGCGTCGGAAAACGTTTCGGCGTTCACCTCCCACTTGGCCTGCTTGTTGAAATCGAGGGTGAACGGAGCGAGCATGTCGATCACCAGCGACCGCTGCACGAGGCCGATGGCGCGCGCCGAGTACTCGGGCGTGCCCTGCCCGAACAGCTGGAAGCGGCCGAGGTTGATCATGGGGGCAGCCATGCTGGCGAGCCCTGCCGCCGCGGTCTGCTTGAGCAGCGTGCGACGCGAAACGAACGACGAGTCGGTCATGGTGAGGTGCCTGTTCAGCGGGCGGTGGGAAGTTTGGCGAACGACATACCGAGCAGCTGCAACGCGGCAATATGCCCCACACCATCGGGGCGGAAGGTGACAATGCCATCGCCATTCCGGCGATCCTCCCACCGCGCACGGAACGTCTCGTATTCCCAGTGGGACAAGGGGCCTGCGAACGCATTGCCGAACTTGAGGCGCAGCGCGTCGCCCTGCTGCGAGACGATCACATCGCCATAGGTGGCGTGCCGGTAGTTGCCCGCATACTCCGCGAGCGGCAGCGACGGCCGCGTGTTGAGCGCGCGTCGTGCGTCGGCGGCCTTTTGCCCGGCCACCGCGCGGTCGTGTTGCGCATCGAATATGGCGAGCAGATCGGCGCTCCAGTTGCGCTTGGCGACGCCCGCCGCTCCGCCCAGCCGATCGAACACCTCGTACATGATGGCGTGGCGCAGCTCCACGTGATCGGCGTTGGCCAGCACGTACACCCCGAGTCTCCTGTCCGGGATGAGGCCGATGATGGCGCTCATGCCGTCGATGCTCCCGGTGTGCATGGCCACCGCCTGCCCGTTGTAATCCTGCAGGAACCAGCCGAGCCCGTAGAGAAAGAAATGCGGCTGGGCGAGCGTGAGCGCCGGATACGTGTTGCGATCGGCGATAGCCTGCGGCGAGAGCCACTCCCGGAACATCGTTTCGCTCACGAGACGCTTGCCCCCCACGCGCCCGCTGTCGAGGACGAAGCGCATCCAGTGCGCCATGTCGTTGACGCTCGACCAGACGGACCCGGCCGGCGCCACGGGATCGACCGTGCGGTTGAGAATGACGCGCATGGTGTCATCCACGACGCCGTGCGGCGACGCCACGTTGGCCTGTCCCTCGATCTTGGCGAGGCGTGTGACGGTGTGCGTCATCCCGAGGGGCGCGAAGATGCGTTGCTCGAGAAATGCATCCCAGGTCATGCCGGACACCGCGCGCACCACGTCACCGGCGAGGGCGTACATGATGTTCTGGTAGATCCAGCCGCCGCGGAATGAATACGACAGTGGCAGGGTGCCCACGCGCCGGAATATTTCGTCGGCGGTGTAGTCGGCGCCGACCCAGAGCATGTCGGCATTGCCGAGCCCCGCGCGGTGTGTGAGCAGATCGCGCACCGTGAGTTCACGCGTGACGTAGGGGTCGGCGAGGCGGAACGCCGGGAGATAGTCGATGACCGGGGCATCGAGTTGCACCTTGCCGTCGTCCACCAGCATGCCGAGCGCCAGTGCCGTCATGGCCTTGGTCGTAGAGCCGATGGCAAAGCGCGTGTCGGCGTCGACCGGCGTGGGCTTGCCGAGCTCGCGCAGCCCGTAGCCTTTGGCCAGCAGTACGCTGTCATTACGTACGACCGATACGGCGAGGCCGACGGCCTTCCAGTCCTTTACGGCCTTGGTGATGTCCGCGTCGAGGCCGGCGACGATGGCTGCGGTGTTGGCTGCCTGTGCACCGGCTGGGAGAGCGGTTACCATGGCGACCAGCGCGGTGGCGAGGACGAGCGGGAAACACCGGGGAGAAGCTCGCATGGTGGGGATCGGCGTTTGTATACAAAACTGGGAACCAACACTGCGCCAACGTACGCCCCGGCACCATGCCCAGCAAGCACGACGGCCGAGACGGGACCCTACCAGCTCCCCAGTTCGCCGCGCGCGCCGATCACCCGTGACAATCGGCTGGCCGCGTTGCGCCAGTTGCTCTCCACCGCGCGCTGGGCGGACTGCGCGGCGCCCTCATCGATCGCCCCGTTGATGACCTCATGCTCAGCGGCCGAGGTGGCGATCTCGTCCAACAGGGAGTTCACGTACAGCCGGGCATACCGCTCCGCCTGTGGCTTGATCGACTCGTGCAGTGCCAGCAGGCGGGTCCCCGCCCCCGCTTCCACATAGGCACGGTGGAATGCCATGTCGAGGTCGAAGAGAATCGCCGGGTCGGCAGGCGACGTGCGCCCAGCCGCCGCAAAGGCGGCATTCAATTCCCGCAGATGGACGACGAGTGATCGACGCTCGGCCTCCGGTCGCTCGGCCGCGGCGCGGGCCGCCAATCCTTCCAGCTGTCCCACGATCTGAAAGAGCTCCATGGCGTCGCTCTGGGTCAGCGGCGCGACGATCAGTCGCTTCTCTTTCAACCGATCGACACTGGAGACATAGCCCTCCTGCTGCAGCCGATGCAGCGCACTCCGGATGGGCGTACGGCTCAGGCCCAGGCGGGTGGCGATATCGCTTTCGATGATGCGGCTGCCAGGGGCGAGGCGGCCGTGGACGATAAGCTCCCGGAGCTGATCGTAGGCACGCCCCACGCTCTCGCCACGCCCGGACGCGACGTCTTCAGGCGTGGTGGCAGGGACAGTCTTGGTGCGAGGCATTTCGAAAAGTAATCGCCATGCCGCGCATCAACGACGTCCCGGCATGCGCCTACCCGGGGGACGCCGCGAGGCTCCGGTCACGGAACGATCGGGGTGGCGTTCACGACCGACATCTGGATATACGAGGAGAGGCCGGGCGAACGGAACACACGCTGTGTCGCGGCGCGGAAGTCGGAGGCCTTCGCGTCGAAGATGTTGGGCACGAAGGTCTGCGGATTGCGATCGATGAGCGGGAACCACGAGCTCTGCACCTGCACGCGGATGCGGTGTCCCTTCTTGAAGCGGTAGTTCTGCGTGTGGAGGTTCACGTTGAACTCGGTGGTCTTGTTCGGCACGATGGCTTCGGGCTTTTCGTAGCTGTTACGGAAGCGACCACGCAACACGTCGTTGGCCACCATGAACTGAAAGCCCGGGAGTTTGGCGTCGCTCTCCGGATAGACATCGATGAGCTTCACCACCCAGTCGGCGTCCGATCCCGAGGTGGCGGCAAACAGCTTCGTCGCGACCTCCCCGGCGATGGTGATGTCTTCCGTGAGGACCGGCGTCTCCCACGCCACCACGTCGGGACGATCCTGCACGAAGCGCTGATCGTCGGCCAACCATTGCGACCAGGTCGAGCCGGGGCCGAACGTGGGGAGGATGGGGCGCGGGCGATACGGCACGGGCTTGTTCGGATCGGCCACGTACTCATCGAAGGGCTTGGGGTCGCCGGCCTTGGGAGGATCGAAGCCCATCTTGCCCTGCGGCTGAAAGTAGAGGCGCTTCGAGGTGACGTTGCGCTTGGGCGGCCACGCGTCGTGGGTGCGCCACTCGTTGGCACCGGCTTCGAAGGTGGTGGCCTCCGCCAGCGACAGCGTGCCCTTGTCCTTCAACCAGTAGGCGAACCACGGCGCCTCGATCGTACGCCGGAACCACGGCGCCGTGGCGCTGCCGAAGTCGATGCTTCCCAGTGTCTGACCGGACTTACCGCGCCAGCCGCCATGATTCCACGGGCCGACCACGAGATAGTTGAGCCCCTTCGTGTCGTGCTGCTCGAGCGCGCGGTAGATGGTGAGCGGGCCGTAGAAATCTTCCTGATCCCACCAGCCACCCACGTTGAGCGTGGGCACATTCACGCGGTCGAGATACCGGGCGACCGCTTCGCGCTGCCAGAAGGCGTCGAAGTTGGGATGCTGAACGAAGTTGTTCCAGGTGGGACGTTGACCTTTGAAGTGCAGACGGTCGATGTTCGACAGCGGCCCACTTTCGAGATGCCAACTGTAGTTGTCCGCCTTGTCGAACTGGAAGCGCTGCACGTCCTTGCCGCTCTCCATCATGGCCACGTACTCGAACCCGTACGCCAGCCGGAACGCGCCATTGTGATGGAAGTCATCACCGATGAACATGGACGCGGGTGACGCCTGCGGGGACACGGCCTTGAGCGCGGGATGCGGATCGAGCATGGCCATGACGGTGAGCCAGCCCGGGTACGACACCCCGAGTTGCCCCACGCGCCCGTTGTTGTTCGGGATGTTCTGCAGCAGCCATTCGATGGTGTCGTACGTGTCGGTACTTTCGTCGATCGCCTTGGTGTCACGCTTGTCGCGTGGCGGGCGCAGCATGACGAACTCGCCCTCGGACGTGAACCGACCGCGGATGTCCTGAAAGACGAAGATGTAGCCTTCGTCAGCGAGTTCGGCGTACGAGGTGACGAAGTTGCCCTGTGCGCCGGCGATCCCGTACGGGGTTCGCGTAAGGATGAACGGCAGGGGCCCGCGCTGCGTACGCGGCGTGAACACCAGCGTGTGCAGCTTCACGCCGTCGCGCATGGGGATCATCACCTCGCGTCGTTCGAGCGACGCGACGCGTGCGCTGTCGGCGGCCGAGAGCGTCTGCGCGGTGAGTGCCGCGGGAGCGACGCCCAGGGCGCCCCCGAGCGATACCGCCAGGACGGCTGCGACCGCGCGCTGCCGAACCGCCGTCAGGGTGAATACAGACATAGCCGGTGGTGAACGGGTGAAGGCGCGGTACGTTTGGTGGAGCGCGTAGGCGCCTCGGCATCGCCGGGCACGTGCGCGTCTTTTCGTGCACTATATTGTATACAGTGTTCCGCCAAGCTAGGTTTCCCCTACCGGTTCGGCAAGAGCACTGGCCTGTTACCGCCCCTTTCCAGTCCCATCGAACCACCCCATGTCGACTATCGAGATTCAGCCCAGCCCTGTCGTGCTGCCGGCGATATCCGAAGACGGTGTCATCTGCCGTCGGGTTGCCACGCTCGAGGAGTATCAGGAGTGCACGGTGGTGCAGGAGGAGATCTGGGGCCCCGGCTTTCTCGAGGTGGTGCCCCCCGCCATCCTGATGATCTCCCAGAAGATGGGTGGCGTGTGCGCCGCGGCCTTCTCGCCGACCGGGCGCATGCTGGGCTTCGTGTTCGGCATGACCGGCGTGCGGCACGGTGTCGTGGCGCACTGGTCGGACATGCTCGCGGTGCGCCCCGAAGCGCGTGGGTTGGGCATTGGTGAGCGGCTCAAGCAACATCAGCGCGACCTCTGCCTGTCCGTAGGCGTGCGCACGATGTATTGGACGTTCGATCCGCTGGTGTCACGCAACGCGCACCTCAACCTGATGCGGCTGGGCGCCCGCGCGTCGGAGTACGTGGTGAACATGTACGGCACCAACACCGGGAGCCCGCTGCATGGCGCGCTCGAAACCGACCGGTGGATCGCGGCGTGGGATCTGACTGGCGCGGTCGCCGCCACTCCGGTGGTGCACGCCGATGGCGTGTTCGTGGTGCGCCCCAACGACGACGGTACCACCCCGATGGCGATGCCTCTCTCGGAGGCGAGCGTGGTGCGCGTGGCGGTCCCGGTGGATCACGAGCAACTCGACCTGACGCAGCGCGCGCACTGGCGAGCGGCCACGCGGCGCGCGTTGCTGCACTATCTCGATGCAGGCTACGCGGTCACGGCCTTCCAGCGGGCCACGGCCGACGCGCCGCCGTTTTACCAGCTCGAGCGGGCATAACCACTCGGCTTTGAGCTGCGACCCGGTCCAACGGGTCAGGCCCTTCCCCTCCCCACCTCTTCCCGTTCCGCGATGAAGCTCGAACAGATCACCCTGCGCGAAATCCGTCTGCCGCTGCGCGAGCCGTTCCGCATCTCCTCCGGCACGGTCTCCGAGCGACGTATCACGCTGGTGGAGCTGCGCGATACGGACGGCGTAGTGGCCTGGAGCGAAGGCGTGGCGCCGGAAGAGCCGAACTATCGCGAGGAGGCGATCGACACCGCGTGGTTGGCCATCAGTCAGTGGGTGGCACCGCGCCTGCTGCAGCGCGACTTCGCGCACCCGCGCGATGTGTATCCCGTGCTCGAGCAGGACTTCCGCGGCAACTTCATGGCGAAGGCCGCCGTGGAGATGGGGATGTGGGTACTGGAGGCCACGCGCCAGGGCATTCCGCTCGCGCAGCTGCTCGGCGGTACGCGCCGCGAAATCGCCACGGGGATCTCGCTCGGCATTCAGTCCTCCCCCGAGGCGCTGGTGGAGAAGGCGCGCGCGTCGGTGGCGCAGGGCTATCGCAAGGTGAAGATCAAGATCGCCCCCGGTCAGGACGTGGCGTACGTTCGCGCCGTGCGCGAGGCACTCGGCCCGGACGCGCCGCTCATGGCCGACGCGAACAACGCGTATCAGCTCGCCGATGCGGCGGTGTTGGCCCAGCTCGACGAACTCGAGCTCATGATGATCGAGCAGCCGCTCGCGTGGGACGACATCGTGCAGCATGCGTCGTTGCAGAAGCAGCTCAAGACGCCGCTCTGTCTCGACGAATCCATCACCTCGGTAGACAGTGCGCGCAGCATGGTCACGCTCGACGCCGGCCGCATCATCAACATCAAGCCGGGGCGCGTGGGCGGCTTTACGAGCTCGCTCGCGATTCACGACTTCTGCCAGGCGAACAACATCCCCGTGTGGTGCGGCGGTATGCTGGAGAGCGGCATCGGCCGCGCGTGCAATGTGGCGCTGGCGTCGCTCCCCAACTTCACCAAGCCGGGCGATCTGTCGCCGAGTTCGCGCTACTGGGCGCGGGATATCGTGACGCCCGAGTGGACGATGACCGCCGACGGCATGGTGCCGGTGCCGCTCGACAAGCCGGGGCTTGGCGTGGAGCTCGATCTGGAGCGCATCGAAAGCCTCACGGTCCGCAAGGCGGTCCTGCGCTGAGCGGCGGCGGGACGGCTACGGCGTCTCGCTCCTGGTGCCGGTGACCGGATACACCAACTGCTTGAGGTATCCCTCCGGCACCGGGTGCCCCTCGATGCCGTAGCCGGAGGGCCACTGCCCTGCCGGGCCGTAGTAGGTGCCGAAGAGTTTATCGATCCAGGGGAAGTGCACCGCGAAATTGCGATCGATGGCTTCGCGTTCGATGGCGTGATGCCAGTGGTGGAAGCGAGGCGTGACGACGAGCGCTTCCACCCAGCGCGGGAAGCGCCACGACACGTTGGCGTGAATGAACACCGCGTGCACCGAGACGAACACGAGATACGCGTAGAGCGGCCCCGTGTCGAAGCCGAGCACGAAGAGCGGCACGAAGGTGAGACCGCGCGTGAGCACCACGTCGACCACGTGGAGGCGTGATCCGGCGAGCCAGTCCATGCTGGTGGCCGAGTGGTGTACGGCGTGGAAGGGCCACAGCCACGTGGTCTTGTGGAAGAAGCGATGCACCGTGTACTCGGTGAGATCGGCCACGATGGCGCACTCGAGGAACTGCAGCGCGGCCGGCTGTGACTGCACGGCTGCTTGCACGGCGGGATGCACGGCCCACCCGAAGAGCACGCGGGCCGGCATGAGGGTGAGCAGCGTGGACATCTGCACGAGCAGGTGACTCACGAAGAAGTACACGCCGTCGGTGGTCCATTGTGGGCGGAACACCGATTGGGCGCGCAGCGGCCAGAGGCGTTCGAGCGGCACGAAGAGCACCGCGAGCAGCAGGATGTTGAGGAGGAACCAGTCGAGCCCGAGGTACACCGGCACCGTGGGTACGGCGCCCTCGACCGGGATATTGCCGCCGCCCGCGAGACCGGCGCCGAGGGCCATGGCGATGCCGGTGAGGCCGAGCACCTTGCGGGTGCGGAGGAGGGCGCTGAGGAGCCCGAGGAGGAAGCCGAGTCCGATGACCAGCTGGAGGATGGTGCGCACGGCCGGCATGGGGAGCAGCGCGCGGACGTCGGGGCTGGTGAGGAGCGCGGGCCAGTAGAAGCAGGCGACGGCGCCGAGCGCGAGGGTCCCGAGGAAGACGGAGGCGGTGCCGCTCAGCCAACCGGAACCGACGCGGGTGGGCTCGTGGTCGTCGAAGGCGCGGGCGACGATGTCGTCGAGGGACATGTCGGGAAAGATACGGTGGTTGCGGGAGCCCAGTGGTCTCGGAGATCGTGGCCGCAACGCAAAACCGCGACAGCCTGTAGGGCCGTCGCGGTTTTGATGAGTTCTAAGTGGAGCGTATCGGGATCGAACCGATGACCCCCTGCTTGCAAAGCAGGTGCTCTCCCAGCTGAGCTAACGCCCCGAGGCCGCTGTATCGCAGCCAAGGTATTGTATCGCCGACGGCTGCCGTACGGCAGGGGGCGGTTGCCCCACAGCTGACAGGGTCTCCCCGACGGCGCGCTCACGTCCCTGAGGGCATGGTGGATATGTCCATCTGAATCGGGGATTGGTAATGCGACTGAAAAACAAAGTGGCCGTCATCACCGGCGCGGCATCGGGCATGGGGCGCGCCATGGCGGAGCTGTTCGCGCGCGAGGGCGCCGTGGTGGTGGCGGGCGACGTACACGCCGCTCGGCTGGCCGAGCTGTCGGCGGTGCTGGCGCCGGGTGGGTACGCCCTCCACACCGTGGTGGGCGACATCGGCGAGCGCGCCGACGCCGAGGCGCTCGTGCGCGCGGCGCTCGACCGGCACGGGCGTATTGATGTGCTCGTGAATAACGCGGGGATCATGGACCACATGGCCGGCGTGGGCGAACTCACCGACGACGTGTGGCGCCGCGTGATGCGCGTGAACGTGGACGGGCCGATGTACACGAGCCGGGTAGCCGTGCCGGCGATGCTGGCCCAGGGACACGGCGCGATCATCAACGTGGCGAGCATCGCCTCGCTGAGCGGTGGCGCGGCCGGCGCGGCGTACACCACTTCCAAGCACGCGCTACTCGGGCTCACGCGCAGCACGGCGTGGATGTACGCGCAGCGCGGTATCCGCTGTAACGTGATCTGCCCCGGCGCCACGAAGACGAACATCGCCGAGAGCATGCCCGCCGATGAGCTCGACCCGGTGGGCGCGGCGCGCGCCGGCCAGTTCGCTACGCTCATTCCGGCCTGGCTCGAAGCGAGCGACATCGCGGAGCTCGCGCTGTTCCTGGCCAGCGATGCGGCGCGCTACATCAACGGCGCCGTTATCACCGCCGACGGTGGATGGATGGCGCTATGACCGCCCCGCTCTCCGGCTGGTTCGACGACTTCTCGCGCAACGACCTCGCGCTGGTAGGCGGCAAGAACGCCTCGCTGGGCGAGATGCGGCGGCACCTCCTGTCACTCGGCATTGCTGTGCCCGACGGCTTCGCGCTCACCACCGCGGCGTATCGCCTGTTTCTCGCGCACAACCATCTCGACGCGGTCATCGCGCGCGAGCTGCAGCGGCTGCACGATGGCGCGCCGCTGGCCGAGGTGGGCGCCGCGATTCGGCAGGCCATGGTGGCGGGGGCGCTTCCCGACGCGCTCGCCGCCGACGTGCGCGAACGCTACGTGCAGTTGGGCACGCGTGCGGGGAAAGCCGACCCGCCGGTAGCGGTGCGCAGTTCGGCCACAGCGGAAGACTTGCCGGACGCGAGCTTCGCGGGGCAACAGGAGTCGTATCTCAATGTGGTGGGCGTGCAGGCACTACTGGCCAGCGTGCCGCGTTGTTTTGCGTCGCTGTATACCGACCGGGCCATTGCCTATCGGCAGCACCACGGCATCGCGCACGAAACGGTGGCGCTGTCAGTGGGCGTGCAGCAGATGGTGCGCAGCGACGTGGGCGCCGCGGGCGTGGCGTTCACGCTCGATACGGAAACAGGGTTCCGTTCGCTCGTGATGCTCACCGGTGCGTGGGGGCTGGGGGAGAACGTGGTGAAGGGCGTGGTGAACCCCGACGAGTGGCGGGTGTTCAAGCCGCTGCTGGCCGATGCGTCGCTCACACCCATCCTCGACGCGACCACGGGGCTCAAGCAGCAGAAGATGGTGCTCTCCCCCGCGGGCTCCCCGATGAACGTGGACACCACGCCAGACGAACGGGCGCGGCGTTGCCTCAGCGACGACGAGGTGCTGACGATCGCGCGCTGGTGCGTGCGTATCGAAGCGCACTACGGCTGTCCGATGGACGTGGAGTGGGCCAAGGACGGCCTCGATGGGGCGCTGTACATCGTGCAGGCGCGGCCGGAGACGGTGCGGTCGCGCGAGCAGACCGGCAGCGTGAGCACGTTCACCCTCGAGGGGACGGGGCCGGTGCTCGTGCGCGGCGTAGCGGTGGGGAGCCGCATCGCGACTGGGCGCGCGATCGCACTGCGGAGCATGGCCGAGGCGGATCGATTCGAGGATGGCGCCGTGCTGGTAGCGAAGCAGACCGACCCCGATTGGGTGCCGGTGATGAAGCGCGCGTCGGCGGTGGTGACGGACAGCGGCGGGCGCACGAGCCATGCGGCCATCGTGAGCCGTGAGCTGGGCATTGCCGCCATCGTGGGCGCCACGGGCGCGTCGGACGTACTCGATGGGCACCAGGTGACCGTGAGCTGCGCGGAGGGGCCCATGGGCACGGTGTACGACGGCGTGCTTCCCTACCGCGAGGATACGCTCGATCTCACCGCGATGCCGACGACGCGCACGGCGATCATGCTCAACGTGGCCGACCCGGCGATGGCGATGCGCTGGTGGCGCCTGCCGGTGCGTGGTATCGGGTTGGCGCGTATCGAGTTCGTGATCGAGCACATGGCGAAGGCGCATCCCATGGCGCTGCTGCATCCAGAGCGGCTGTCGGACGACGACCGCCGCGCGATTGCGACGCTCACGCAGGGGTACGCCTCGCCGGCCGAGTTCTTCGTGGATCGACTGGCGGCCGGCATTGCGCAGATCGCGGCGTCGCAGTGGCCGGAGCCGGTGATCGTGCGCTTCAGCGACTTCAAGAC
>Ga0164292_10001338_pt1 | contig 19743 bp, 17 predicted proteins | sample GEODES117metaG_FD_111486 | JGI IMG/M metagenome (GOLD analysis project Ga0164292, IMG submission 111486) | Eutrophic lake water microbial communities from Lake Mendota, Wisconsin, USA - GEODES117 metaG | ecosystem: Environmental > Aquatic > Freshwater > Lake | place: USA: Lake Mendota...
AAGTAGGCTCTTGCCATGTCGATTCTGAAGATGTCCTCGCTCTTTCTCCGCACGCTTCGAGACGACCCTGCTGATGCAGAAGTGGCTAGCCATAAATTGCTCGTGCGTGCCGGGTACATCCGACGAATCGCAGCCGGAATCTACTCTTGGCTTCCATTGGGCTACATCACTCTGCGCAATATCGAGAGAATTGTTCGCGAAGAGATGGATAGCGCAGGTTTCCAAGAGGTGCACTTCCCAGCGCTTCTTCCCAAGGAGCCTTACGAAGCAACCAATCGGTGGAATGAATACGGTCCAGATCTCTTTCGTCTTAAGGATCGGCGCGGCGGCGAGTATCTGCTTGGGCCAACGCATGAAGAGATGTTTACCCTTATGGTGAAGGGGGAGTACTCCTCTTATAAAGATTTACCTCTGACCATCTATCAAATTCAGACGAAGTACCGAGATGAGACCAGACCGCGCAGTGGAATTATCCGTGGCCGCGAATTTGTGATGAAAGATTCATACTCATTCGATGTTGATGATGCTGGCTTACAATCCTCTTACGATGCGCATCGTGCCGCATATATCAAGACATTCGATCGACTCGGATTGAAGTACTCAATTGTTTCTGCGATGTCTGGTGCGATGGGTGGCTCAGCTTCTGAAGAGTTTCTTGCTCCATGCGAGACCGGCGAAGATACCTACGTGCTCTGCCCGTCATGTGGTTTCGCGGCTAACGTAGAAGCGATGTCAACAAAGGTTATCGAAAAGAAAATCGATGCTCCGCCTGCACTAGAGATCTTGGATACTCCCAACACGCCAACAATCGACTCTTTAGTTGAAGTTATGAACTCTAAATATCAAGCTGGCATTTCTGCGGCGGACACCTTGAAAAACATTTTGCTCATTGCCGATGGCGAACCAATCTGTGTTCTCGTACCAGGTGACCGCGAGGTTGACGTGAAGCGCTTGCAGGCAAATCTCTCTGGCGTCACGGATTTGCGACTTTTCGAAGATGATGATTTTGCAAAACGAAAAGAGTTCGTCAAGGGTTATGTTGGTCCACAAGATGCGAAAAAGTTTGGCATTACGCTCTATGCGGATCCTCGAATTCAGAAAGGATCTAACTGGATTACTGGTGCAAATCAAGCCAATAAGCATGCTCGCTACGTGACAGAAGGGCGAGATTTCACTATTGATTACTATGTTGAAGCTGCAGAAGTTCGCGCGGGTGATCTTTGCCCCACCTGCGATACGCCCGTTGTGATCGATCGAGCAATCGAGATTGGGCACATCTTCCAACTTGGCCGCAAATATGCCAAAAGCCTTGACCTCACAGTTCTAGATAAAGATGGCAAACCCTCAGTAGTGACTATGGGTTCGTATGGGATTGGAATTTCACGGGCAGTTGCAGCAATTGCAGAGCAAACGCACGATGAGATCGGATTGAAGTGGCCTCGCGAGGTTTCACCTGCCGATGTGCACATCGTTGCGACCGGTAAAGATGACGAGCCGTTTACCCATGCGCTGTCGCTCGCAGAGGAGCTGGAGCGAGCCGGATTACGAGTTATGGTTGATGATCGCAGAGAGCCAAGCGCTGGCGTGAAATTCAAAGATGCAGAGCTCATTGGCATTCCTGTGATCGTCGTTGTTGGTAAGGGATTGGCAAATGGGATCATCGAAGTGCGGAATCGATGGAGCCAGTCCAAGAGCGAAGTGGCGGTAACGGCTGCCAAAGACGAGATTTTGAAGGCCGTCGAATCGTTGTAAGATTCTCCTAATAACTTCATAGGGAGAGCGAAATGATTTCTGTCGAAAGTGCAATTAGAGATGCGATTGCACCAGCAATCTCAGCCCAAAACCTCTTCCTGGAAGCCCTCCATGTTGCCACTGCTGGCAAGCACCGCATCATCCGCATACTTGTAGATGGCGAAAAACCGCTCTCACTTGATGAAGTTACTGCAATCACTAAACCAATTTCCGAGATTCTGGATTCAGTCACAGAGCTAGGCGAGCGTCCATTCACGTTAGAAGTTTCATCGCCGGGCGTCGACTTTCCGCTTACGCTGCCGCGCCATTGGCGTAAGAATCAAGGGCGTCTCGTGGCATTTACTGCAAATGGTGAAGAGAAGATATCTGGTCGCATCACTGAATCAACCGATAGCGCAGTTACTATTGAGCAGAAAAAAGGTGGCGCGCGTGAATTCGCCCTCAAAGATATAACAAATGCCAATATCGAGATTGAATTCAAATGACAGTCGATATTCCATCACTATCGATACTCGCGCATGCAAATGGGCTTTCACTCGACGAGTTAATCAAGAACATTGAAATTGCAATCAATGAGCGATATAGCGAATTGCAAGAGGCAGAGCCAGGGGTGTACTCACGTCTTGACCGCGAGAGCGGTGCGGTGTCACTTCATAAAAGCGCTGATGGTGAAGAGATAGTTGTTGAAGGGCCTCCAGAATTTCCTCGGATTGCTACTGGAGTAATCCGTAAGACCCTAAAAGGAAAGCTGCGCGAAGTTAAGGACGCAGAGATTGTCCAAGAATTCTCGACGACAATCGGTGACTTGGTTTCAGGCGTTGTACAACAAGGGCGCGACAGCAAAGTTATCTTGGTTAACATCGGGCCTGTTGAAGGAAAGATTCCGCTCCAAGAGCAGGTGCCAACAGAGAAGTTTGTTCACGGAGATCGAGTGAAGGCGTTGATAGTTGACGTGCGACAAGGAAACAAAGGTCCCGAGATTGTGTTATCCAGAACGCACCCCAATCTCATTAAAAAGCTATTTGCGCTCGAAGTGCCCGAACTTGTTACTGGAGTTGTCGAAATCATGGGTGTTGCGCGCGAAGCTGGTGCGCGATCAAAAATTGCAGTTCGTGCCCATCGAGCAGGAGTGAATCCAAAAGGTTCATGTATCGGCCCCATGGGAGCGCGCGTACAAGCAGTAATGAACGAGTTACACGGTGAGAAGATAGATATTGTCGATTGGTCAGACGAGCCCACAGCATTTATTGCTGCAGCGCTCGCGCCATCTCGTGTCATTAGCTGTGAGGTGGTCGACCCAGAGCGGAAACAGGCAAAGGTAGTGGTGCCAGACTTCCAGCTCTCACTGGCTATCGGAAAAGATGGCCAAAATGCGCGTTTAGCGGCTCGATTGACGGGCTGGCGGATTGATATCCATCCTGATGAGGTAGGCTAAGGGCGAAAGTTCAGCTGGAATCACCGGAAATCAGAGGAGGGCATTTATGAATACGACATCTCATGTTCGTTTCTCACTCGTCCAATCCTCGCGATCTGTTGTAGTTCGACTGAAATGAGAAAGCAATAGCGGCGACGCGCGTTTGATACGCGCCTAGCCACAAACTAGAGGGAGAAGTGTGGCTAAGGTCCGCGTTCATGAGCTTGCTAAAGAGCTCGGGTTAGAGAGCAAAGCTCTTTTAACTAAATTGCAAGAAATCGGCGAGTTCGTGAAGTCCGCATCCTCCACTCTTGAGCCGCCAGTCGTTCGCCGTATGCGCGACCTCTATCCCAACGCGACTCCCACGCCAGATAGTGATGCCCCCGCTACCGCGAAGAAAGCGCCAGCAAAAAAGGCCGCTAAGAAAACCGCTGCAACAGGTAAAGCTGCCAAGGGTGATGGTTCACCAAGCGCCGATGAAATTTCTGCCTTGCTTGCCGAATTAGGTCCGTTAGTTCCACCGCATTTGCAAGATCTTGCACAAAGCGCCGTCAATGATCCAAAGCCATCGGGAGCAGCACCGTCATCGGTCACGCCAGCGCCAGAGAGCGTTCCACCAGCATCGGGGATTCCACCAACAAATATTCCGCGCCCATCTAGCCCATCGCCTTCTTCGATGAACATGCCTCGACCCCCACAAGCGCGACCAGGAAACAATCCATTTTCATCAGCGCCAGGTGGACCCCGTCCATCGGGCCCATCGGGTCCCGGAGCGCCTCGACCAGGCCGCGGCGGAAACAATCCATTTATGCCAACCGATGGCGGTGCACGTCCAGGTGGACCACGCCCATCAGCTCCGATTCGTCCGGGGCAACCAGGTGCGCGCCCAGGTTTTGGCCAACGCCCGGGATCGGTACCTAGCGGCCGACCATTCCCATCGCGTGATGGTGGCGGTGGAGCAGGTCGACCAGGTGGTGGATATTCCAGTGGCGGTGGCTCAGCTCCGGGAGGTCGTCCAGGTGGCAGCGGTGGCCCGGCCCGAAGCGGCAGCGGTGGTCCAGGTGGTTCAGCTCCGGGAGGTCGCCCCGGTGGAGCTAGCCAAACTCGTGGTGCATTTGGTCGCGGTGGCGCCAAAGGTGGCAAAGCTCGCCAACAGAAATCTCGGAAGACTCGTCGCGAAGAGATCGATAACTTACGTGCACCAACTCTTGGTGGCGCAGTAATCCCTCGTGGCGATGGCAAGACGCCAATACGTATGCGACGCGGCGCAACGCTGATGGATTTCGCAGAGAAGATTAATGCTGATGCAGCAGCGCTAGTTTCTGCGCTCTTTCACTTAGGTGAGATGGTGACTGCAACGCAATCGGTTGACGATGACACTTTCGCAATTCTTGGTTCTGAATTGGGATATGACATTCAGATTGTTAGCCCTGAGGATGAAGACCGAGAGCTTCTTGAAGATTTCGACATCGATCTAGATGCTGAAATCTCTGATATTGATGAAGATGAGTTAACTTCTCGTCCTCCTGTTGTCACTGTTATGGGTCACGTTGATCACGGAAAGACGCTCTTACTCGATGCGCTCCGCAAGAGCGATGTAGCAAAGGGTGAGGCTGGTGGCATCACACAACACATTGGCGCATATCAAATCCATCATGATCACGATGGGATAGAGCGAGCAATCACCTTTATCGATACCCCAGGACACGAAGCGTTCACCGCGATGCGTGCTCGTGGCGCGAAGGTCACCGACATTGCGGTACTTGTTGTTGCTGCCGATGATGGAGTTATGCCTCAAACAATCGAAGCGCTCAACCACGCGCAAGCTGCAAACGTCCCAATCGTTGTGGCAGTCAATAAGATCGACAAAGAAGGCGCTAATCCACAGAAGATCAGACAACAACTTACCGAATACAACTTAATCACTGAAGAGTATGGCGGCACCACGCTATTCGTTGATGTTTCTGCAAAGAATGGCAAGGGTCTCTCTGAACTAGTCGATGCCATCTTGCTCACTGCTGATGCTGCAATTGACCTGCGCGCAGTTGCGGCAGGTGAGGCTCGCGGTGTTGCTATCGAGGCGCATCTTGATAAGGGTCGCGGTGCGGTAGCGACAGTTCTTGTGCAACGCGGCACGCTCCATGTCGGCGATGCAATTGTCGCCGGTGGCGCCTTCGGTCGCGTGCGTGCAATGCTCGATGAACATGGTGCAACGGTGGATTCAGCTGGACCATCTCGCCCGGTTCAGGTTCTCGGATTTACTTCCGTTCCTGATGCGGGTGATTCATTCCTAGTTGCCGATGAAGATCGCACTGCTCGCCAGATTGCCGAGAAACGTCAAGCTGTAGAGCGGCATGCCGCTTTGGCTAAAGCGCGTAAGAAAGTCTCACTTGAAGACTTCCTCGAGCAATCGAAGGTTACGACGCTCAATCTCATTCTTAAAGGAGATGTTGCTGGTTCGGTCGAAGCGCTCGAAGATGCGCTCGTTCAGCTCGATGTTGGCGCAGAAGTAGATCTTCGCGTGATTCACCGGGGCGTCGGCGCTATTACCAAGAGCGATATCACTCTTGCTTCTGCATCTTCAGCAGTCGTCATTGGCTTTAACGTGAAGCCAGAGCCACAAACTGCGATCTTTGCCGATCGCGAAGGAGTCGAAGTTCGCTTCTACTCTGTCATCTACGAAGCAATCGAAGAAGTCGAGAAGGCGCTCAAAGGGTTGCTCAAGCCAGAGTTCGAAGAGGTTGTACTCGGCTCAGCTGAAGTGCGCGAGGTCTTTAAGTCGAGCAAGTTCGGAAACATCGCTGGTTCGATGGTCAAAGATGGGCTCATTCGTCGCAATGCGAAAGCTCGCGTACTCCGCGAAGGAACTGTCCACGGCAATAACCTCGCCATCGCATCGCTCAAGCGATTTAAGGATGATGCAACAGAGGTCAAGGAAGGTTTCGAGTGCGGTATCGGACTGGGCTCCTTCAATGACATCAAGACTGGTGACATCATCGAGGTCTACGAGATGCGTGAGAAGAAGCGCGCCTAATGGTCAGAGCCACTCGTTCATTCCGTACTCGTAAAGTCGCCGATCGCATCAAAGAGGTTGTCGCTGCGACATGCGAAGGCAAAATCAAAGATCCCCGTCTTGGTTTTGTCACGATTACCGATGTTCGAGTGACTGGCGATCTGCAAAACGCTTCGATTTTCTACACGGTGCTCGGAGATGAGAAGGATCGAAAAAACTCCGCTGTTGCGCTTGAAAGCGCTAAAGGAATTATTCGATCCACACTTGGTCGTGAGTTGGGACTTCGTGTTGTGCCAACAATCGAATTTCATCTCGATGCGTTGCCCGAGAGCGCTGCAACACTTGAGAATCTATTGGCAAAGAGCGCGCAACGAGATATGGAACTTGACGCGGCACGTGCAGGTGCTGGCTATGCAGGGGAGAGCGATCCTTATCGCAAGCCACGCACACCAAGTGACTCCGATACATCTGAGGGCGAACAAAGTTCCACCGCATGAAATCTGGATTTCTTGTCGTTGATAAGTCTGCAGGATTCACCAGCCATGATGTAGTTGCGATAGCGCGCAAAGCGCTTCAAGAGCGACGCGTTGGACATGCAGGAACGCTCGATCCTTTCGCCACCGGAGTGCTTGTCTTAGGGGTGGGAAACGGCACGAGGGTGTTGCAATACATCACTGAAGGAAAGAAAACTTATCAAGGCACGATTCGATTAGGTTCGCAGAGAACGACCGACGACTTTACTGGCGAAATTGTCAGTGAAAATCTTGCTGGACTCAAGTCAATCACCGATTCAGTAATCGTCGAAAGCTTGTCGAGGCAAGTGGGTGAGATTTACCAGCGGCCAAGTTCGTTTTCGGCAATTAAAGTCAATGGAAAACGTGCATACGAATTGGCGCGCGCTGGCGAAGAGGTAAAACTGAAAGAGCGAAAGGTCACCATCTACTCACTTGAAGTTGAGAAAATTGAGCGACATGAAGGCGCAATCGACATTGTCATTCATGTCGAGTGTTCAGCCGGAACGTACATTCGTTCGATTGCGCGCGATTTAGGTCAGCAGCTATCAGTGGGAGGTCACCTCACCGCGCTTCGTCGGTTACGCGTGGATCCCTTCTCATTAGATGATTCGATAACTATTGAGCAGTTGAGGGCAGAGCCAGTGCTACTTTCTTTAGATGATGTAATTAGCAGGATTTTTAATCGACGGAACCTCTCGATGGAAGAAGTGGCCAGCGTGGGTCATGGCAGGTCGATTGAGCTTCGCGATGAAAAACAGAGCCAGCATCAACAAAGCGCAGCATTTACTCCCGAAGGTAGATTCATCGCCCTGTTGGCAGAAAAGAGTGGGCGGGCTCAACCTATTTTGGTACTTAATCGCGAGAGTTTATGAATTCCGCACCATTATCCAGAAAGTAGAATGTGAGAGTGCAAAAGAGCGTTGTTGCTATTGGGATCTTTGATGGCGTCCATCGTGGTCATCAAAAGATCTTGGCGCGCGCGCGTGAAGTTGCAAATGCGCTGACACTTCCGGTGGTCGCTCTGACTTTCCACCCACATCCAACAGCAATACTCGCTCCTGACCGACAGCCGTTATTGCTTGTCAATATCCACAGCAGAGTCGAGTTACTCGAGCACTGTGGCGCAGAGGATGTTGAGGTTATTACCTTTAGTAAAGAATTTGCGGCGCTATCACCGAGCGCTTTTATTGAAGAAATTCTTTTGGGCCAGTTAAATGCAGCGCATGTGGTGGTAGGTGAGAACTTCTCCTTCGGGTCGAAGGCGAGCGGTTCGATTGCGGATATCAAGAAGTACGTAGATGCCGATTCGGTAGCGCTCTTGAGCGATGACTCGGGAGTGATTTCCTCTACGCGCATTCGCGCGCATGTTGCACGAGGCGAGATGGAATCTGCCCACGCGCTCTTGGGTCGACCTCACTTTCTCCAAGGTGAAGTGATTCATGGCGAAAAACGTGGTCGAGAAATTGGATATCCAACTGCCAACCTCGAACAATTGATAGGAATGGCGATTCCACCTGATGGAATTTATGCCGGGTATCTGAGCGTGGAAGATGCAGCAGGCAATCGATTGCCGGCAGCGATTTCTATCGGAACCAATCCCACCTTTCCGCCGACCTACCCAGGAGAGCGCCCTCGCCAAGTAGAGGCATACGCCCTTGATCGCAACGACCTGGATCTCTATGGGCAGCGCGCAACGATTGAGTTTCTCTCCTACTTGCGCCCGACCATTGCCTTCCCGGGTCTGGAGCCGCTATTGGCGCAGATGGCCCAAGATTGCGCCCAAGCGAAGGGCGTTATTGCTCAATTGGGTGCTAACGGCACCCGCTGGTAGCCTTGGACATCGGACAGGTAAGGAGAGGGCCCTAGCGGCTCCGCCCTAAATCTGGCGCCAACATTGGCGTAAGCACGGCACACACCGGCTAATAGGAATGAAAGTGAGAACGAAACCATGGCTTTAGCTCCGGCGAAGAAGAAGGAGATTATCTCCACCTACGGCAACTCTGCTGTAGACACCGGCAGCCCGGAATCACAGATTGCGATGCTCTCGCAACGCATCAGTGATCTCACTGAGCATTTGAAGAGTAATGCAAACGACCACCATGGTCGTCGAGGACTTTTGCTTTTAGTTGGACGTCGCCGCCGCTTGCTTCAATATTTGGAAAAGGTCGATATCGAGCGTTACCGCTCAATCGTCGATCGCCTCAGCCTGCGCCGATAACTCAAATAGAAAAATAAAACTAGGCGCGAACCCTCGCTCGATAGGTTGGGGTCCTCGGTAGTGGCTCTCGGATAACGTAACCAAGCCGACAGCTTCGATCGATGATCTCCATCGCAGGTAGCGAATGTAAATCGCGAGATATGGAGACGACCCATGTCGGGTCACGACACAACAGTTCATTCATCAGAGGCAGTAATCGATAACGGAAAATTTGGAAAGCGGATTATCCGCTTCGAAACCGGACGTATTGCTCGCCAAGCAGCAGGTTCAGCAGTAGTGACGCTCGACGAGGACACCATGTTGCTCTCAGCGACTACTGCATCAAAGAATCCAAAGGATCAATTCGACTTCTTCCCACTAACAGTGGATGTAGAAGAGCGCATGTATGCAGTCGGCCGCATCCCAGGATCATTCTTTCGTCGTGAAGGACGACCTAGTGAAGATGCCATCCTCACTTGCCGTCTGATCGATCGACCACTACGCCCATCATTCGTAAAGGGACTTCGCAACGAAGTTCAAATAGTAGTTACTGTACTTTCGCTCAACCCAGCTCATCTTTATGACGTTGTAGCAATCAACGCAGCTTCAATGTCAACGCAACTTGCTGGTCTGCCATTCTCAGGTCCAATCGGTGGCGTGCGTATTGCGCTCATTGACGGTCAATGGGTTGCCTTCCCATCGCATTCAGATCTCGAGCGCGCCGTCTTCGACATGGTCGTTGCTGGACGTATCGCAGGTGATGATGTCGCAATCATGATGGTTGAGGCAGAGGCAACTACGCACACAATTGATCTCATCAAGGGTGGCGCGCAAGCTCCTACCGAAGAGATCGTTGGCGCCGGACTTGATGCAGCGAAACCATTCATTCGTGCGCTCTGTGAGGCGCAGATCGAATTAGCGAAGGTGGCAGCAAAGCCAACGGCTGAATTCCCAGTCTTCCTTGATTACCAAAGCGATGCTGCAGATGCTGTCGCCAAGAAGGTCAAAGATGAGACCGCGAAGGCGCTGGCAATCGTGTCCAAGGCTGATCGCGAAGAGAAGCTCGATGCGATTCAAGCTAGCGTTATGGAAGATCTTGCAACAGAGTTCGAAGGACGCGAAAAGGAAGTTAAGGCTGCGTTCAAATCACTCCAGAAGAAATTGGTTCGCGAGCGCGTTCTTCGCGAGAAGATTCGTATCGACGGTCGCGGTCCACGCGATATCCGTCCGATCACTGCCGAGGTAGAGGTCGTTCCACGCGTTCACGGTTCTGCTCTCTTCGAGCGTGGCGAGACTCAAATTATGGGAATCACTACCTTGAACATGTTGAAGATGGAGCAACAGCTCGACACTCTCAACCCAGAGACAACCAAGCGTTATATGCACAATTACAACTTCCCGCCATATTCAACGGGTGAGACCGGACGAGTTGGTTCACCAAAGCGTCGCGAAATCGGACACGGTGCGCTCGCCGAGCGTGCACTTCTTCCAGTCCTTCCATCACGCGAAGAATTCCCATACGCAATTCGACAAGTGTCAGAAGCCCTTGGGTCCAATGGATCAACATCCATGGGTTCGGTATGCGCTTCAACGCTCGCCTTACTCAATGCCGGCGTCCCACTAAAGGCACCTGTTGCAGGAATCGCAATGGGATTGATCTCTGACGAGGTAGACGGCAAGACCGAGTACGTTGCTATCACGGACATCCTCGGCGCCGAAGATGCATTCGGAGATATGGATTTCAAGGTAGCTGGAACAAAAGAGTTCGTTACCGCGCTCCAACTTGATACCAAGCTCGATGGAATTCCGGCATCGGTACTTGCTGGCGCACTTCTCCAAGCTAAGGAAGCGCGACTAACCATTCTTGGAATCATGAATAGCGCAATTGATACGCCAGATGAGATGAGTTTGCTTGCACCTCGAATCATCACTGTGAAGATCAATCCAGATCAGATCGGTGCTGTCATCGGGCCAAAGGGCAAGGTTATCAACGAGATTCAAGATCAAACTGGCGCAGAGATCTCAATTGAAGATGATGGAACGATTTACATCGGTTCCACCGAAGGTTCAGCTGCTGAGGCAGCGAAGGCGCGCGTTATGGCAATTGCCAATCCGCACGTTCCGACCGTGGGCGAGAAGTACAACGGAACCGTTGTGAAGATCGCTAACTTCGGTGCATTCATCACGCTCTATCCAGGCAAAGATGGCTTACTTCATGTTTCACAGATTCGTAAGATGCATGGCGGAAAGCGCATTGAGAATATTGAAGATGTCATGAAGGTTGGCGATCAAATCGAAGTTGTGATCGGTGAGATCGACGAGAAAGGCAAGCTCTCTCTCGAACCAGTCCTTGCTAATGCCGAATAATTAACTAGCAAAGCTAACGCTATGACGGTCACTCGGACAGTTCTTCCGTCAGGTCTTCGGATCGTGACGGAAGAAGTCCCGACCGTTCGTAGCGTTGCTTTTGGTATTTGGGCCAACGTGGGTTCGCGAGATGAGAGCCCGTCGGTAGCAGGAGCATCACATTTCCTTGAGCATCTGCTCTTCAAAGGAACCACTACACGTTCTGCGCTTGATATCTCCGCGGCAGTCGATGCAGTTGGTGGCGAGATGAATGCGTTCACCGGCAAGGAGTACACCTGTTTCTATGCCCGCGTGATTGATACTGATTTCTCGATCGCAGCAGAGGTTATTTGCGACATGATTCGCGACTCTCTTGTTCGAAGTGAGGATGTAGATTCCGAGCGAACCGTAGTTTTAGAAGAAATCGCGATGCGCGATGATGATCCAGGGGATTTAGTATACGACTTGTTCTCCGAAACACTTTTTGGCGATACGCCAATAGGTCGTCCAATTCTCGGCACCGTTGATTCCATTACTAATATGACTCGACGCTCAGTTAACGACTATTACAAGAAGAAATATTTACCAGAGAATCTTGTTGTTGCAGTTGCTGGAAATGTCAGCCATGAACGAGTGGTTGAGCAGGTCACACGATTGCTTGGCGGGTTTATTGATTCATCTGCTAAGCCAGCAGCCCTTCGCCCAACTGCGAAAGTAAGAGCGCGCGGTCGTGGCGAGATTGGACTTATTTATCGCAAGAGCGAACAGGCAAATATTCTCCTTGGTTTCCCATCAATTGATCGGAGCGATGAACGCCGGTTTGCGCTCTCGGTGCTCACCTCTGCATTAGGTGGCGGCATGTCTTCGCGGCTATTTCAAGAGGTCCGCGAGAAGCGCGGCCTCGCCTATTCGGTCTACGCATCTATGCAGCAATTTGCTGGGGGAGGGATCCTTTCGCTCTTCGCAGGATGTAACCCTGAGAAGTCACAAGAGGTAACGACGATTTTCCGCGACGTCCTGGCAAATGTGGTCAATTCTGGACTCTCAGATGAAGAGCTGGAGCGAGCTAAGGGCCAGGTAGCAGGCTCAATGGTTCTGGGCCAAGAGGACACTGGCTCGCGAATGGTTCGAATCGGCAAGAGCGAGTTAGTTTATGGTGAAATTAAGAGTATGGATGAGATTCTCGCAAGCGTGCGTTCGGTCGATCAGGACCAAATTTCGCAGCTCGCCTCCGAAATATTCACCACCCAACCAACGCTTGCCGTAGTGGGTCCGTATAAAAAAAGCTCACACTTCACATCGGCGGTCGCCAAATGATTCGCGTAGGAGTTTTGGGTGCGCGCGGGAAGATGGGAAGCACGGTCGTCGATGCAGTTACCAATGCGCCTAATATGGAAGTTGTCGCTGCGTTGGATCTCGGAGATTCACTCGATGTATTAGTTGCGAATAAAGCAGAGGTCGTCGTTGATTTCACCACGCCAGATGCAGTGATGAAGAACTTAGAGTTCTTAATTGAAAACGGAATTCATGCAGTTGTTGGCACGACAGGTTTTGATGAGCAACGACTAGCGGTGCTGAAAAGCCAATTGGCAAAGGCGCCATCCGTAGGGATTTTGATTGCCCCCAATTTCGGATTGGGCGCGATACTCATGATGGAATTTGCCAAGAAGGCAGCGCCGCTCTTTGAATCGGTGGAAATAGTTGAACTCCATCACCCAAATAAAGTTGATGCGCCAAGTGGAACTGCTAAGCGCACTGCTGAGTTAATTTCGCAAGCACGAGCGAGCGCTAAGAGCGCGCCGATGCCTGATGCGACGCAAGAGAGTCTCGATGGTGCACGTGGCGCGAAGGTGGGAGTTGTGCCGATCCATTCGGTTCGAGCTCGCGGATTCGTCGCGCATCAAGAGGTTATTTTCGGTGGCGTAGGGGAGACCTTGACTATTCGCCATGATTCTTTTGATCGACAGAGCTTTATGCCAGGTGTACTCCTTGGCATTAGTAATGTGGTGAATACGCCTGGATTAACGGTTGGTCTTGAGAATTTTCTTGATCTAGATAGCAACGGGAGGTAAACGCTCATGATTACGATGTATAGCGCTGATTGGTGCGGCGATTGCCGTAGATCAAAAAGGCTACTTAATGAATTGAATGTGCCCTACACCATGGTTGATGTTGATGCCGACGAGAGCGCTGCAGAGAAAGTGATTGAGATCAATGGTGGGATGCGTTCAATTCCTGTAATTGTTTTTGATGACGGTACGCACCTGACTGAACCAAGCGACGCGCTCTTGAAGGAGAAGCTGCTAGCGCTGGGGCTAATCAAGTAACGTTAAATCTGATGCAGTAGTGCAGATGTTGCGGTTGCAGCAATGAGCATCACGAGGAAATTCGCTCGCAAGTAAAGTGCGATAGCCGCAACTGCTAGCCCTGCCAATCTCTGGTCAATAACCAACGTTGTTTTATCAGCAAATGTTTGTACCGCTACTAGTCCTGCCAAAAGCGCTGTTGGGATGAGATCTGCAATCCGTGCGATGCGCGGATTAGCAAGCACTGACTCTGGGATGGATTGCCCGATATATTTGAAGGCAAAAGCGAGCACGCTCGCACCGATCACAGCTGTCCACATCATGAGCGGACCCGCCATCCTGCAATCAATGGGATGAGCACGCACGCGATGATGGGAATTCCCGGCGTGAGAAACGGGGTAAGGATGAGCGCAAGTGCGATCGCGCCAATCGCAACAAATTTAGAGAGGGAACTTTTCAGTCGTGGCCAGAGTAGTCCGAGGAATGCCGCCGGAATGGTCGCATCCAAACCCCACTGCGCCGGATCTCCTAGGGCATTGGCGCCAAGAGCGCCGATGAGGGTCGCAAGATTCCAAAAGAGGTAAATCCCAACACCAGTTAGCCAGAACCCTTTTCGCGCATCAGCTTCACTTTCGCTTTCGTGAGCGAGGGCTATCGCAGTTGATTCATCGATAGTGATTTGCGATGCAAGAATTCTTTTAATGCCGCGAACCTTAAGAAGTGGTGCCATGCGCGCACCGTAGAATCCATTACGAAGGGCGAGTAATCCGCTTGCAGCAATAGCGCTCAGCGCACTACCCCCTGCGCCTATGACTCCGGCTACGGCAAATTGCGAGGCGCCACTAAAAAGAAGGAGCGAGAGCGCGCACGTTTGTAGAACTGTTAATCCTGCCGCCACGCTCGCCACGCCAAAGGCTGCACCATACGCTCCCACAGCAACAGAGATGCTGAGTGAGTCACGAATCACCGCGCGAGACATAAGGCTATCTTGCCCTATCTCAGGGTAGGGTCTGCGTCGTGGCTAGCGACGAGCGAGAGATGGCACCGGTCTTCCTTGATGATGTGACCGTTGAGTTGGTCAAACATAGCGCCAGCGATGCGGATGTCATTTGGGCAGCGCGCGTTTCAACATCCGGTGAGACCTCACTCGATGAAATCGGCAAAGACCCAGAGCGATCTGCTGGCTTGATTAACTTTCTTGCACGCGAGCGACATGGCACGCCATTCGAACATACATCGATGACTTTTTTTGTCTCGGCGCCAATTTTTGTCTTCCGTGAGTTCATGCGCCACCGAATCGCCTCTTATAACGAAGAGAGCGGTCGTTATCGCGAACTCCGCCCAATTTTTTATGTGCCAGGTCGCAACCGCCCGCTTGTACAAGTGGGTAAGCCAGGGGCATACACCTATGTAGATGGCACTGATGAGCAACATTCCCTCACCGTTGCATCAATGAAATCGGCATACCTTGCTGCGTATGCTGAATATAAGACGATGCTTGATGCAGGTGTGGCTCGTGAAGTTGCTCGCGCGGTGTTACCGGTTGGGCTTTTCTCCTCAATGTATGTCACGATGAATGCGCGTGCTTTGATGAATTTCCTCTCGCTGCGCACCACCCGCGAAGGATCACACTTTCCAAGCTACCCACAGCGCGAGATCGAGATGGTCGCGGAAAAGATGGAAGAGCACTTTGCACGCTTGATGCCCCTGACCCATGCAGCCTTTGAGAAGTCGAGCCGAGTCGCCCCATAGGCACCGCTGAACCAGCCGGCGCGGTAGCCTTGCCACCATGAACATCACGCCCCCATTTGGTCGGCTCATCACCGCCATGGTCACTCCGTTTACGAAGGAGCTGGCAATCGATTGGGCGGGCGTCGAGCAAGTTGCGGCACATCTTGTTGCAACGGGTCACGATGGAATCGTCGTTAATGGCACCACAGGTGAAGCTCCCACAACTAGCGATGAAGAGAAAGCAGAGATCATCAAAGTTGTGAAGCGAGTAGTAGGGCCCTCAATCAAGGTGATTGCAGGTGCAGGGAATAATGAAACATCTCATAGCGTGATTCAGGGGCAAGAGGCGCAGGCCGCAGGAGCGGACGGCTTGCTAGTTGTTACCCCTTATTACAACAAGCCGCCGCAAAGTGGAGTTGCTGCCCACTTTAGAGCGATTGCTGATGCCACTGATCTTCCAGTAATGATGTACGACATTCCGCATCGCACCGGGATTGCAATTGAGAGCGACACAATTGTCAATCTCTTCGAGCACCCTCGAATCGTCGCACTTAAAGATGCAAAAGGAAATGTTGCCGAGACATCATGGGTCATCAAACGCAGTGGAATACCCGTTTACTCAGGCGATGACATTTTGAATCTGCCACTGCTTTCAGTGGGAGCAGTTGGATTTGTGTCGGTGTGCGGTCATACGGTTGGTGCACGTCTTCGTCACATGCTCGACAGTTGGTTTGCTGGTGATAGTTCAACTGCGCTAACAATTCACCAAGAACTTCTTCCGGTATATACCGGAACCTTCCGCACTCAAGGTGCGATACTCACGAAAGCTGCACTCACCCTTATGGGACTGCCTGGGGGATTTGTACGACTTCCTCTGGTTGATGCGACGCCAGAGCAGATTGCGCAGTTACGGCGCGATCTTGCAGATGGCCGTGTTCCCCTCAAATGAAAGTTAGAAAATACGAATGACACATGCTCATCCTGAATATTCTCTTCCGCCAGAACTTGTCAAAGACGGCTTACGGATCGTTGCTCTTGGTGGCTTAGGGGAGATCGGTCGAAACATGACCGTCTTTGAATGCAATGGAAAACTTTTGATAGTTGATGTGGGCGTGCTTTTTCCTGAAGATAATCAGCCGGGAATCGATTTAATCCTCCCTGATTTCTCGTACATCAGAGGGCGCCTTGATGATATCGAGGCTGTAATTCTCACTCATGGTCATGAGGACCATATTGGTGCTGTTCCCTATTTATTGCGCGAGCGTGGTGATATTCGAATTATCGGCTCCAAGTTGACACTTGCATTCATTACGGAGAAATTAAAAGAGCATCGCATGACACCTTTGACTCAGGAGGTCACTGCCGGGCAAAAAGTCAAACTTGGGGAATTCGAATGTGAATTCGTCGCTGTCAATCACTCGATTCCGGACGCACTTGCTGTTGCGATACATACTAAAGCAGGAACCGTGCTCCACACAGGTGATTTCAAGATGGATCAATTACCTCTTGATGGGAAGTTGACCGATCTACGAACGTTCGCGCGTTTGGGGCAAGAGGGAGTTGACCTGTTTATGGTCGATTCCACCAATGCTGATGTGCCTGGCTTTGTCACAAGTGAGGCAGAAATTCTTCCTGTGCTAGATCGGATTTTTGCGGGTACTAATCGGCGGATCATCGTCGCATCGTTCGCATCCCATATTCACCGGATTCAACAGGTGCTCGACACTGCAATGAATCACAATCGTAAAGTTGCTTTCATTGGGCGTTCAATGGTCCGCAACATGCGAGTGGCAGAAGAATTGGGATACCTCCATGTTCCGCCATCACTGATAGTAGAGAGTAAAGATGTTGATGGGCTTGGCGACAACGTCGTGCTCGTTTGCACCGGCTCCCAAGGTGAGCCGCTCGCTGCGCTATCTCGCATGGCATATGGCGATCACAATATAAAGGTGGGCCATGGCGACACAGTAATTCTCGCTTCCTCGCTTATCCCTGGAAATGAGAATGCGGTTTATCGGGTGATTAATGAGCTAACTCGGCGCGGTGCAAAAGTTGTCCATAAATCAAATGCGCTGGTCCACGTATCAGGACATGCCGCAGCGGGAGAACTTCTCTACTGCTACAACATAGTAAAACCTACCCATGTGATGCCCATTCATGGTGAGTGGCGACATCTTCGTGCAAATGGTGCGATAGCTCGTTCATCAGGCGTGCGCAGCGAAAATGTTTTACTTGCAGAGGATGGAGTTGTCGTAGATCTTGTTAATCGAAAAGCTTCGATTGTCGGCGCAGTTCCCTGTGGCTATGTATACGTTGATGGTTCCAGCGTGGGGGATATTTCAGACCTCTCACTTAAAGATCGTAGGATTCTTGGCGAAGAGGGATTTATCTCGGTGGTCGTCGTCATTGATGCTCAAACAGGAAAAATAGTTGCAGGTCCGGATATCCACGCTCGTGGTTTTGCTGAGGATGAATCGCTATTTGATCAAGTGCGCGAGCGAATCATCGAGTCACTGACTGAAGCGGTGGAAAGTGGTGTCACGGGCTCACATCAACTCTCACAAACTGTTCGTCGCGTGGTCGGTAAATGGGTCGGTGGAGAGCATCGACGTCGTCCAATGATTGTTCCGGTAGTCATCGAGGTTTAACGCAATAGCGCTCGGGCAACGGCGCGCCTCTTAGCCCGCTGTTTATCGAGGATTTACCCTCTTCCATATGGCGCGCGGTAAAAAATCGGGGAGTTCCCCTGCCCGGAGTTCTCGAGGCGTGCTCCGAAAAATCTGGCTCGCGATTGCAACTGGTGCCGGTGCAACCACCCGGTTCCTTCTTCGTGGCGCTAAAGAGTTAGACCCAGCACACCGTCGCGATGGACTTGGACTTTTTGTTGTTGTTCTCTCATTAATAGCTAGCGCAGGTATTTGGTTCCGACTCGACAACTTCTTTGGCAGGACTATTTATTCAGCGGTCGCAGGAAGTTTCGGCAAGATGGGCTTCATCACGCCGGCGCTTCTGCTCTACCTGGGAATTCGCTTGCTTCGCACACCGCAAGAATCTGCGGCAACAGGGCGCATCACAATCGGAATCTCGACTGTAGTCATTGGACTAACAGGGCTACTCCACATCATCGCGCACTCACCAATTCCCTCAGATGGTGCAACAGATATGCGCTCGGGTGGCGGTTGGGTTGGTTATGGAGTTTCAGCGCCATTGGTAGCTTTAGTGACCAACTGGGTTGCCGTTCCGATTCTCTTAATTCTGATTTTATTTGGATTACTCGTTACGACTGCGACGCCATTAAATGTCGCAGCCAGCAAAGTGATCGCTCTCTTCAAAGGCGCTTCCGCGGCAGCGCAAGGGCAGTTAGAAGCTCGCAGAGTCCGCCGTGAAGAGGAGAGCAATTTCGAGATTTCTGACAATCCGCCATTTGAAAGTCCGGTTATCTCTTATCAAGAGGAAGAAGATTCAGAAGATTCAGAAGATGAGGTGATTGAAGAAGTTGATGGCGATGAAGATCCTGAAATATCAGATGTAGATCAGACTGTCGCAGCATCCAGGACGCAATTACTCACCACGATGTCCAATCACGTAACGACACCGCCGATTCCGGCACCCTCGGTCACTCCACCGCTTAGCGAGGCAGAGCAACTTGAGTTAGCCGAGATGCTGGATTACCTCTTGCCACCGCAAGATCTTCTTAAGAGTTCACCTGCAACTAAAGGCAAGACCAAGGCGAACGAAACTGTTGTTGCGGCTTTGCATGAAGTGTTCAATCAATTCGATATCGATGCTGAAGTTACCGGAGTGATGCGCGGGCCGACTGTGACGCGCTATGAAGTGGAGTTAGGTAACGCCGTTAAAGTTGAGAAGATAACTGCGTTGAGCAAGAACATTTCTTATGCAGTCGCAAGTAGTGATGTCCGCATCTTGAGCCCAATTCCTGGAAAATCAGCAGTCGGAATTGAGATCCCGAATGTCGATCGCGAGGTAGTCGCCTTGGGTGATGTGCTCCGCTCACAAGTGGCTGCCAACGAGCAACACCCATTGGTCATAGGTCTTGGTAAGGATGTTGAAGGAAACTTTATTTGTGCTAATTTGGCGAAAATGCCACACCTTCTCGTTGCAGGAGCAACGGGTTCTGGCAAATCGAGCATGATTAATTCGCTCGTGACCTCTATTTTGATGCGTTCTACTCCAGACGAAGTTCGAATGATTCTGGTCGATCCGAAGCGAGTTGAGCTCAATGCGTACGAAGGTATTCCGCATCTGATCTCTCCAATCATCACTAATCCAAAAAAGGCAGCTGATGCTCTTGCCTGGGTTGTTAAAGAGATGGATAACCGATACGACGATCTTTCGAATTTTGGTTTCCGCCATATAGACGATTTCAACAAGGCTGTGAAATCTGGAAAGTTAAAACCGCTTCCAGGTAGCCAACGCAGACTCAAGCCATATCCCTATCTTTTAGTGAT
>Ga0164292_10001339_pt1 | contig 19743 bp, 17 predicted proteins | sample GEODES117metaG_FD_111486 | JGI IMG/M metagenome (GOLD analysis project Ga0164292, IMG submission 111486) | Eutrophic lake water microbial communities from Lake Mendota, Wisconsin, USA - GEODES117 metaG | ecosystem: Environmental > Aquatic > Freshwater > Lake | place: USA: Lake Mendota...
GCGCGGGCTAGGCGAGGTGACCGACATCGTCGAGAAGGAAATGTACTCCTTCGAGGACCGGCTCAATGGCGAGCAACTCACCTTGCGCCCGGAGGCGACCGCCAGCGTGGTGCGGGCGGCGGTCGAGCACTCGATGCTCTATGACGGCGGCAAGCGCCTGTACTACCTGGGGCCCATGTTCCGCCATGAGCGTCCGCAGCGGGGGCGCTACCGGCAGTTCCACCAGATCGGTGCCGAAGCTCTTGGCTTTGCCGGCCCCGACGTGGACGCAGAGATCATCTTGCTGGCTTGCGCCCTGTGGCGCGAGTTGGGCTTGTCCGACTGGCGGCTGGAGATCAACAGCCTGGGTCAACCCGAGGAGCGGCGACAGCACCGGGCCGAGCTGATTACCTACCTTGAGCAGCACGCCGACCTGCTCGATGAGGACGCTCGCCGGCGTCTGCACAGCAATCCGCTTCGCATTCTGGACACCAAAAACCCAGCCCTGCAGTCGGTGGTGGACGGCGCACCGCGCCTGCTCGACTTCCTGGGGCCAGAGTCGCTGGCCCACCTTGACAGCGTGAAGGCCATGCTCGAGGCCAACGGTATTGCCTACCAGGTCAACCCGCGTCTGGTCCGCGGCATGGACTACTACAACCTCACCGTGTTCGAGTTCGTCACCGACCGCCTCGGCTCGCAGGGCACCATCTGCGCGGGGGGGCGCTACGACTACCTGATCGCCCAAATCGGCGGCAAGCCTGCGCCAGCGGTCGGCTGGGCCCTGGGCGTCGAGCGGGTGCTGGAGTTGCTCAAGGAGCAGGGCGTGGCGCCGCAGGCACCGGCCCCGGATGCCTACGCCATCGTGCCCGAAGCCGCCGCCATGCCTCAGGTACTGCGCGTCCTGCAGGAGCTGCGGGCGGCCGGTGTCTCCGTGCAGATGCACGCCGCCGGGCCCGAGGGCCTGGGCAGCATGAAGTCCCAATTCAAGAAGGCCGATGCCAGCGGGGCTCGCTGGGGGCTCATCTTTGGCGGCGACGAACTGGCTGCCGGCGAGCTCACCGTGAAGGCACTGCGCGACGGTAGCGGCGCGCAGCAGCGCCAGCCCCTGGCCGACGCCGCTGCCTGGGCACCGATGTTGCGCGCTTGAGCGCCGGGATCCGCTGCCCCCTTCTTACAATCCACCGTCTCTTTCCCCGGACACCCCATGGCATCCAATCTCGATCTCGAAGAACAGGAACAGCTTGCCTCGCTCAAGCATTTCTGGAGCAAATACGGCAACCTCATCTCCTGGGTGGCCATCGTCGTCTTCGGCAGCATTGGCGCATGGAACGGCTGGACCTGGTGGCAGAGTCGCCAGGGGGCGCAGGCCTCTGTTTTGCATGGTGAGCTTGAGCGCGCCGCCCAGGCCGGTGAAGTGGACCGGGTGCAGCGTGCACTGAAAGACCTGCGCGAGCAGTTCGGCAGCACGACTTATGCCCAGCAGGGTGGCTTGCTGGCTGCCCAGACCCTGGCTCAGGCGGGCAAGTCCGATGAAGCCAAGGCTGCGCTGCAGTGGGTGCTGGACAAAGGCGATGACGCTGGCTACCAAGCGGTTGCCCGGCTGCGCCTGGCCAGTCTGATGGCCGACGCCAAGAAATACGACGAAGCGCTGGCCTTGCTGGCTGGCAAGCTGCCGACCGAGTTTTCTGGTTTGGCAGCCGACCGACGCGGCGACATTCTCCTGCTACAGGGCAAGAAGCCCGAGGCCATGGCCGCGTACCGTCAGGCGCTCACCGGCCTGGACGACCGAGCCGACTACCGCCGCCTCGTGGAAGTCAAACTTGCCGCATTGGGGGGAGATGCGCCGCCCTCTGCGGCTGTTGCGGCCGCCCGCTAATGGGTGAACCCACCGCATCTGTAGCGGCCCTCCAGCTCGACAAAAATCTGGACACACTTCCCACATGACCCACCGCCTGATTCCCCCGGTCCTGCTGGCGGCGACGCTGGCTTGCCTCTTGACCGCCTGTTCGTCGCTGCCGTCCTGGGTCAGCGACCCCATGGGCACTGACACCGCCAAGCCCGCCGCTCTCGCCCCCGACCCGCGTCAACTGGCAGTTCGATTGGCCTGGACGACTCGGCTGGCACCGGTCAACTTCCCTGTTTCGACCCAGGCCGTAGGTAACTCCGTTCTGGTAGCTGCAGGCGACGGTACTGTCGTGCGGCTGGATGCGGCGACTGGCGCAGTCCAATGGCGCAGCAAGCCACTGGGCCCGCTCGCGGCGGGTGTCGGCGGTGATGCTGATCTGGCTGTTGTCGCGACCGCAAACAACGAACTGGTGGCCCTTTCAAAGGGCCAAGCCCTCTGGCGCCAGAAGCTGAGTCACCAGGTCTACACCGCGCCCTTTGTGGCGGGCGGTCGGGTCTTTGTGCTCGGGGCCGATCGTTCGGTCAGCGCTTTCGACGCACAGAACGGCCTGCGCCTTTGGACGCAGCAGCGTCCGGGCGAGCCACTCACCTTGCGCCAGTCCGGCGTGATGTTGGCGGTGGGCAACACCCTGCTGGCAGGGCAGGGCGGCCGGCTCACCGGATTCAACCCGGATAACGGCAGCCTGCGCTGGGATGCAGCCATTGCCACCTCTCGTGGGACCAACGACGTGGAGCGTCTGGTCGATCTGGTCGGCCGGGTCAGCCGGGTGGGCGACAGCGTCTGTGTGCGCGCTTTCCAGGCGGCGGTCGGCTGTGTCGATGCGGGCCGAGGCGCGCTGGTCTGGACCCGCAGCGCCGATGGCGCTCAGGGCTTGGGTGGGGATGACCGACAGATTTTCGGCGCAGAGTCCGATGGCCGGGTGATCGCCTGGCGCCGCAGCGATGGCGAGAGGCAGTGGGCGGTTGATAGCCTACGCTTGCGCGGTCTGAGCGCTCCTGTACTTCTGGGCCGATCGGTCGCTTTAGGCGACGCCACCGGCTTTGTTCACCTGCTATCCCGTGAGAACGGCAGCCTGCTGGCGCGCCTTTCCACCGACGGCTCGGCCATCGTGGCCACGCCCACGCTGGTGGGCAACACCCTGGTCGTCGTGACCCGCTCTGGCGGTGTCTTCGGCTTCACCCCCGAGTAAGAAGCTCCACAGCCGCTCCGTCGGCCCGTCACGAACGCGCATGAAACCCGTCCTCGCCCTGGTGGGCCGACCTAACGTCGGCAAGTCCACCCTGTTCAACCGCCTGACCAAGTCGCGCGACGCCATCGTTGCGGACTTTGCCGGTCTCACCCGCGACCGGCATTACGGTAACGCCCGCCTGGGCCGGCGCGAGTTCATCGCGATAGACACCGGTGGCTTCGAGCCCACCGCAGAATCCGGCATCTACGTCGAGATGGCCAAGCAGACCCGGCAAGCGGTTGCCGAAGCCGATGTGGTGGTTTTCGTGGTCGACGCCCGCGCCGGCCTCTCGGCACAGGATCACGACATTGCCAATTACCTGCGCAAGTTGGGTAAGCCCACTGTGCTGGTGGCCAACAAGGCCGAAGGCATGACCGAGGGGCACCAACTGGCCGAGTTCTATGAGCTGGGCCTGGGCGAGGTGATTCCCGTCTCCGCCGCCCACGGTCAGGGCGTGCGCAGCATGGTCGAGTTCGCCCTGGACCAATTGGGTCTGCCCGAGGAAGACGAGGAAGAGGGCGAGCCCGACACGAGCATCATCCGTCTGGCTGTTGCCGGGCGGCCCAACGTGGGCAAGTCCACGCTGATCAACACCTGGCTGGGGGAGGAGCGTCTGGTCGCCTTCGACATGCCTGGCACCACCCGTGACGCGATCACCGTGCCCTTCGAGCGGGACGGTCAGAAGTTCGAGCTGATCGACACCGCCGGCCTACGCCGCAAGGGCAAGGTCTTTGAGGCCATCGAGAAGTTTTCAGTTGTCAAAACGCTTCAGGCGATCGAATCGGCCAACGTGGTCTTGTTGCTGCTTGACGCTACGCAGGGCGTCACCGACCAGGACGCGCATATCGCTGGCTACATCCTCGAGAGCGGCCGGGGCGTGGTCCTCGCGGTGAACAAATGGGACGCGATCGATGCCTACCAGCGCGAAATGCTGCAGCGCCAAATCGAGCAGCGTCTCGCCTTCATGCGCTTTGCCTCCCTGCACCTGATCTCTGCCAAGAAGCGTCAGGGCCTGGGTCCGGTCTGGGAGTCCATCATCCAGGCGCACCGGGCCGCCATGACCAAGATGCCTACGCCTGCGCTCACCCGCCTGCTGCTCGAGGCGGTGCAGTTCCAGGCCCCCAAGCGCGCCGGCATGTTCCGTCCGAAGTTGCGGTACGCCCACCAGGGCGGTATGAACCCGCCGGTCATCGTGGTCCATGGCAACTCACTCGAACATGTGACCGACGCCTACAAGCGCTTTCTTGAAGGTCGCTTCCGCAAGGAGTTCAACCTGATAGGAACCCCCCTCCGTGTCGAAATGAAGACCTCGAAGAACCCCTATGCCGACAAGGAATAAGGGCTACTGATCCAGGCCGATTTCCCCCACGTCCCCAGAGGGGGCAGGGTCTGTCGGATGCCGACTACTTGCGCTCACGATTTGCTGTGGTAATGTGACAACTCGCACCATCCACACCAACACGGAGAATATCGTGAGCAACAAAGGGCAGCTTCTACAAGACCCGTTTCTCAACACGCTGCGTCGAGAACATGTCCCAGTCTCCATTTACTTGGTCAACGGCATCAAGTTGCAAGGGCAGATCGAGTCCTTCGATCAGTATGTGGTCTTGCTTCGAAACACCGTGACCCAGATGGTCTACAAGCACGCCATCTCCACCATCGTCCCGGGTCGCGCGGTCAATTTCGCCGCCAGTGACGTCCAGGAGCCGCCCGCGGCCTGAGGCCGCAGGCAGGAATCTCCTGCCCGGAGCATCCAAGCTCTGGGACCCCCTTCTCGAATTGCAAGATACCTCACCCCCTGCCACCGCCTCGGCCATTTTGGTCGGGGTCGATTTAGGCGCCCCCCATTTCGATGCTGGACTCGAGGAGCTCGGCTTGCTCGCCCAGACTGCTGGGCTTGAGCCAGTCGCCCGGGTTTGCTGCAAGCGTCGGGCGCCAGACGCCGCCTTGTTCATTGGCAGTGGCAAGGCCGACGAGATCAAAGCCCTGGCGGCTGAGACCGGCGCCACCGAGGTCTTGTTCGACCAGTCGCTCAGTCCGGCCCAGCAGCGCAACCTCGAGCGGCATCTGGGGATCGCGGTGAATGACCGGACCCTTCTCATTTTGCAGATCTTTGCCCAGCGTGCCCGAAGCCATGAGGGCAAGCTGCAGGTGGAACTCGCACGGTTGCAGTATGTCAGCACCCGACTCGTCCGCCGCTGGTCTCACCTGGAGCGGCAAACGGGCGGTGCCGGCGTGCGTGGCGGTCCTGGTGAGAAACAGATCGAGCTCGACCGCCGGATGATCGGTGAGGCGATCAAGCGCACCCGCGAACGGCTAGACAAAGTCAAGAAGCAGCGCCGCACCCAGCGTCGCCAGCGGGACCGGCGGGATGCTTTCACCATCTCGCTGGTTGGCTACACCAACGCTGGCAAGTCATCGCTGTTCAACGCCCTGGTCAAAGCCCGGGCCTATGCGGCGGATCAACTCTTCGCCACCCTGGACACCACCACACGGCAGCTGTACCTCGGGCCCGCCGAGGCTGCTGGGTCCGCTTGGGGCGGGCGTACCGTCTCCCTCTCCGATACCGTGGGCTTCATCCGCGACCTCCCGCATGGGTTGATAGACGCCTTCCAGGCCACGCTTCAGGAGGCGGCTGACGCAGACCTCCTGCTGCATGTCGTGGACGCCGCCAATCCGGGCCATCCAGAGCAGATCGAGGAAGTCCAGCGTGTGCTCCAAGAGATCGGCGCCTCCGAAGTGCGGCAGGTGCTGGTTTTCAACAAGATTGACGCACTGACGCCGGGTGCCCAGCCCCTTCAGCGGCAAGACCTGTTCGAGCTGGAAGGCCGGCCCGTTCGGCGTCTTTTTGTCAGCGCGCACACGGGTGAGGGCCTTGGCGAGCTGCGCCAGGTTCTGGCTGAAGCTGCCGCCCAAGCCGCCGAGCCCGCCCCAGAACTGCCAATCATTGAATCCACGGAAGACTTGGACTCAGATCCGGATGGGGGATTCCCTCATTCGCACGAGGCCGCTGCCTGATTGGGCACAATCGCATAGATACAAAAATGAGAACTCGGCGAATGAAACTACCACTTCCCGCCTTCCGAGCCCATGCCCTGGGTCAACGTATCAGGGGCATGTTCAATCTGAACGACTCCCGCTGGGGCCGGGGTGATGACGACGGCAGCGCTGAGGGCGGCGCCCGCGCAGGCGAGCGCCCAAGCGCCAGCGGCGCCACCGGGGGCTCCAACGGTGGCAGCGAGGGCCGTCCCGCGGGAGGCCAGGGTGGGTCTGGCGGCTCCTCAGGTCCCGGCAATGGCACGGGTGGCGGTCAGAACGGCGGACCGGGCGGCAATGGCCGAGGCCCCCAATCGGGTCCGCCTGACCTCGACGAGCTTTGGCGAGACTTCAACCGCAAGCTTGGCGGTCTGCTCGGTGGCCGGGGTGGCAGCGGCGGCGGCCGCCCTCGCAACCAAGGTGGTAACGGTGGCAACGGCGGGGGCAGCGGTGGTGGCGGCGGTTTTCAGCCTGACATGCGAAGCGCCGGCTTGGGCGCCGGCCTCGTCGGAGCGGTGGCCATCCTGATCTGGCTGGGCACCGGCTTTTTCATCGTCAACGAAGGCCAGCAGGCGGTCATCACCCAGTTTGGCCGCTACCAGTCAACGGTGGGTGCCGGCTTCAACTGGCGCCTGCCTTATCCGATTCAGCGTCACGAGATGGTGACGGTCACCCAGATCCGCTCGGTCGACATCGGCCGCGACAATGTCGTGCGGGCCACCGGCTTGCGCGACTCGGCCATGCTGACGCAAGACGAAAACATCGTCGAGATCAAGTTTGCCGTCCAGTACCGTCTCAAGGACGCCCGCGCCTGGTTGTTCGAGAGCAAGAACCCGGCAGAGTCCGTGGTGCACGCGGCCGAGACCGCGGTGCGCGAGGTGGTGGGCGCTATGCGCATGGACTCGGCCCTGTCCGAGGAGCGCGACCAGATCGCCCCACGCGTTCGCACCCTCATGCAAACCATTCTCGACCGCTACAACCTGGGCATTGAGGTGGTGGCGGTGAACCTGCAGCAGGGCGGTGTGCGTCCGCCCGAGCAGGTCCAGGCTGCCTTTGACGATGTGCTCAAAGCCGGCCAGGAACGCGAGCGGTCCAAGAACGAAGCCCAGGCCTACGCCAACGACGTGGTGCCGCGTGCGGTGGGCTCCGCATCGCGCCTCAAGCAGGAAGCGGATGGCTACAAGGCACGTATCCTGGCCCAGGCAGAGGGCGATGCACAGCGCTTCCGCTCGGTACTGGCAGAGTACCAACGCGCCCCCCAGGTGATGCGTGACCGCATGTACCTGGACGCCATGCAGCAGATCTACACCAATGTGACCAAGGTTCTGGTTGACTCCCGTCAAGGCTCCAACCTGCTGTACCTGCCTCTGGACAAGATCATGCAGCAGGTCAGTCAGGCATCGGTTGAAGCCACCGCCCAGGCAGGCGCTGGGGCGGCGGTCAGTCTGCCGGCTACCGGCGGACCGGCCGCACCCGGCCCTTCCGGTAGCGTCGGCGGCGGTGCTGCGGCCGACCCCCGTTCGCGAGACAGCGGCGCCGCTCGGGGCCGTGACCGTGACTCGCGTTGAACCGGGGAGTAAAAGAACATGAACAAAATCGGACTCATCATCTCGTCGGTGCTGGTGGCAATTGCCATCCTTAGCTCCACGCTTTTCGTCGTCGACCAGCGCCAGTTTGGTGTGGTCTACGCCCTCGGCCAGATCAAGGCCGTCATCACCGAGCCTGGGCTGCACTTCAAGCTGCCACCCCCCTTCCAGAACGTCTCCTACATCGACAAGCGCCTCCTCACGCTGGACAGTGCTGATGCCGAGCCCATGCTTACCGCCGAAAAGCAGCGTGTGGTGATCGACTGGTTTGTGCGCTGGCGCATTTCCGACCCGTCCCAGTACATCCGTAACGTGGGACTGGACGAGCAGGCCGGCGCCAATCAGCTCAATCGGGTGGTCCGCAACGCGTTCCAAGAAGAGATCAACCGGCGCACGGTGCGCGAGCTCTTGTCTACCAGCCGTGAGCAGCTGATGGCCGATGTCAAGCGCGAGGTGCAGGAAGTGGTCAAGGGCGCCAAGCCCTGGGGCGTTGACGTCGTTGACGTGCGCATCACCCGGGCCGACTATGTCGAGGCCATCACCGAATCGGTCTACCGCCGCATGGAAGCCGAGCGCAAGCGGGTCGCCAATGAGCTTCGTTCGACCGGCGGCGCTGAAGGCGAGAAGATCCGCGCCGACGCCGATCGCCAGCGCGAGGTCACCATTGCCGACGCCTACCGCGACGCGCAAAAGATCAAGGGTGAGGGCGATGCTCTTGCCGCGCGTGTCTACAACGAGGCCTTTGGCCGGGACCCGCAGTTCGCGCAGTTCTACCGAAGCCTAGAGGCCTACAAATCGAGCTTCAACAAAAAGAGCGACGTGATGGTGCTCGACCCCGGCAGCAGCGACTTCTTCCGCGCCTTCCGGGGTAGCGGCACCACTGGCGGTGGTGCTAGCGCTCAGCCTGCCAATCCGCCCGCCAGTCCACCGCGCCGCTGACACCGGAGCCAGGCCCGTGGACGGCGACCTGCTTTGGACGGCCGTCGGTCTGGTCCTGGTGTTCGAGGGCTTGTTTCCGCTGCTCGCTCCGCGCGCTTGGCGCCGCACTTTCCTTCGAATGGTCGAGCTTCGCGAGGGGCAGCTTCGCTTTTTCGGCCTGCTGAGTGTGACCCTGGGGCTCTTGATCGTCGCCTGGCTATCGAACTGAGCGGTACTTTCAGCGAGTTGGGCCTTGCCCGGCAGGTAAAATTCGGGTTTTCACACACCACCTGCTCATGTCCGCCTGGGTCCTGCCGGATCACATCGCCGATGTTCTGCCCTCTGAGGCCCGGCACATCGAAGAACTTCGCCGTCTGCTGCTCGACTCGGCCCGGGGCTACGGCTTTGAGCTGGTCATGCCGCCGCTGCTCGAGCACCTGGAGTCCCTGCTGAGTGGCACTGGCGAGGCGCTGGATCTGCTCACCTTCAAGCTGGTAGACCAACTCTCTGGCCGGATGATGGGCCTGCGCGCTGACACCACGCCCCAGGTCGCGCGCATCGATGCCCACCTACTCAACCGGCAGGGTGTGACCCGTCTTTGCTATTGCGGCCCGGTGTTGCACACGAGACCCGACCGTCCCCATGCCACCCGCGAGCCGCTGCAATTTGGCGCCGAGATCTACGGCCATGCCGGGCAGGAGGCCGATCTCGAGGCGCTTACCTTGGCCCTGGACTGCCTGCGCGCGACGCAGGTTGGACCGGTCACGGTCGACTTGGCTGACGTGCGCTTGGTACGGGCTCTGCTTGCCGGCTTGCCGGTTGACGGTGCCGCCCTGGCTCGTGTGCATGCCGCACTGGCGGCCAAGGACGCCAGCACCCTGGCCAAGTTGACCCGTGATTTTCCGGCTCCTTCCCGGCAAGGTCTGGCTGCGCTCGTCGAACTCTACGGGGACATTACTGTGCTCACCGAGGCAAGCCGGCACCTGCCCGACACCGCAGCCGTTCGCCAGGCGCTGGACCAACTCCGCTGGCTTGCCGGTGAGGTCGCGGGTCATGAGGGGGTCCAGGTGAGCTTCGACCTGGCCGACCTGCGCGGCTATGCTTACTACAGCGGTACGCGCTTCGGGCTCTACGTCCCGGGCTCCAGCGATGCACTGGTGCGCGGCGGTCGCTACGATGAGGTTGGCGCCATCTTCGGACGTAACCGACCGGCGGTCGGTTTCAGCCTGGACCTTCGGGAATTGGTCGCAGTGGCTCCGCGTCCGGCGCTCAAGGCCGCCGTCCGCGCCCCCTGGGGCCAGGAGCAGGCTTTGCGCCAGGCCATCGCGGACCTGCGCCGCCAGGGTGAAACCGTGGTCTGCATCCTGCCTGGCCACGAGAGTGAGGTCGACGAGTTCCATTGCGACCGCGAACTGGCGCGTCAGGGCGCTGATTGGGTGGTCCGCCCCCGATGAACCTTCCGCTTGGGTGCCACCTTCGCGTGGCGCCACGGCGGGCCCCCGAATTTCTAACGAGTTTCCCGGATGAACAAGACAACAGGTCGCAACGTAGTCGTCGTCGGTACCCAGTGGGGCGACGAAGGCAAGGGCAAGCTGGTCGACTGGCTGACCGAGTCCGCCCAAGGGGTGGTGCGCTTCCAAGGCGGCCACAACGCCGGCCATACGCTGGTGATCAACGGCGTGAAAACTGCGCTGCACCTGATTCCGTCGGGCATCATGCGCCCGGGCGTCAAGTGCTACATCGGCAACGGCGTGGTGCTGTCGGCCGCCAAACTTTTTGAAGAGATCGAGGGCCTGGAAAAAGCCGGGGTCGAGGTGCGCTCGCGTCTGCGCATCTCGGAGGCCTGCCCGCTGATCCTGCCCTTCCACGCTGCGCTGGATGTGGCCCGCGAGGCCCTGCGCGAAAAGGGCGGTACCGAGAAGATCGGCACCACCGGCCGTGGCATCGGCCCGGCCTACGAAGACAAGGTCGCACGCCGCGCCCTGCGGGTGCAGGACCTTAAGCACCCGGAGCGCTTTGCCGATAAGCTGAGGGATGTGCTGGCCCTGCACAACCATGTGCTCACCACCTACCTGCACGCGCTGGCGGTGGATTTTCAGCAGACCTTGGACGAAGCCCTGCGTCTGGGCGAGCGACTCAGGCCGATGATGGCCGACGTTTCCCGCGAGCTCAACGAGGCCCACCGCAATGGCGCCAACCTGCTGTTCGAGGGTGCCCAGGGCACGCTTCTCGACGTTGACCATGGCACCTACCCCTATGTCACCTCCAGCAACTGCGTGGCTGGCAACGCTTCTGCAGGCGCAGGCGTGGGCCCTGGCATGCTGCACTACATCTTGGGCATCACCAAGGCCTACTGCACCCGAGTGGGCGGTGGCCCTTTCCCGACCGAGCTCGACTGGGAGACCCCGGGTACCGTGGGCTACCACCTGGCGACGGTCGGCGCCGAAAGAGGCACCACCACCGGACGCGCCCGGCGCTGCGGCTGGTTCGATGCAGCCCTTCTCAAGCGCTCGGCCCAGGTCAACGGCTTGTCGGGCCTTTGCATCACCAAACTGGACGTACTGGACGGCATCGAAACGCTTCAGTTGTGCACGGGCTATGAGCTCGACGGCGAGCAAATCGACATCCTGCCTCTGGGCGCCGACGAAATTGCTCGCTGCAAGCCCATCTACGAGATGCTGGAGGGCTGGACCGACAGCACCGTCGGCGTGACCGACTACGACCGCTTGCCAGTCAATGCGCGCCTGTACTTGCAGCGCATCGAGCAGGTGACCGGTGTGCCGGTCGACATCATTTCGACCAGCCCGGACCGCGACCACACGATCATGATGCGTCACCCCTATCTGGCCGCCTGACCGCGTGAACTGTCCCATATCCCAAAGCCAGTAGGCCAGAAACGCGCCGACGCACGCACCCTTTCACCGCACACCATGAACCCGAACGACAGCACCCGAGGAGACACGCCCCATGTTGACTGAAGACGGCAAGCACCTTTATGTGAGTTACGACGAGTACCACAACCTGATCGAGAAGCTCGCGATCCGGGTCCACCAGTCGGGCTGGGAGTTCGACACCATCCTGTGCCTGGCCCGTGGCGGCATGCGTCCGGGTGACATCCTCTCGCGCATCTTCGACAAGCCGCTGGCCATCATGTCCACCAGCTCCTACCGGGCAGAAGCCGGTACGGTGCAGGGGCACCTGGACATCGCCCGCTACATCACCACCCCCAAGGGCGAGATCGCTGGCCGGGTGCTGCTGGTCGACGACCTGGCAGATTCCGGCCACACCCTGCACCGGGTGGTGGACATGCTGCGCAACAACTACAAGCCGATCACCGAACTTCGCACCGCCGTCATTTGGACCAAGGCCCTGTCGAACTTCCAGTCCGACTATTCGGTCGAGTTCCTCCCGACCAACCCCTGGATCCATCAGCCCTTCGAGAGCTACGACAGCCTGGGCCCGGACAAGCTGCTGGAGAAGTGGAAGGTCTGATGTGGACCCGATCACAGGCCTGATCCACCACCCCTACCAGCCCCCTGAGGGCTTTGCGGCGCCACAGCCGGGGGTCTACAAGGCCTCGACCGTCATCTTCCCAGACGTCGCGACCCTCCGCGCGCGTGATTGGCGAAGCAGGGCCGGCTACAGCTACGGGCTCCTGGGTACCCCGACCACCTACACCCTCGAAGCCCGCATCGCCTCGCTCGAGGGCGGGCACCAGTGCCTGCTGGTCCCCAGCGGACTGGCGGCGATTGCCTTGGTGGACATGGCGCTGCTGAAGCAAGGTGACGAGGTTCTGATTCCGGACAACGCCTACGGCCCCAGCAAGGCCTTGGCGCTAGGCGAACTGGCGCACTGGGGCATCACCCACCAGTTCTATGACCCGATGGACCCGCAGGACCTGGTGTCGCGGCTGTCCCAACGCACGCGCCTGGTCTGGCTGGAGGCGCCCGGCTCGGTGACGATGGATTTCCCGCCGCTGGCGGCCCTGGTGGCGGCGTGCCGCGCGCAGGGCGTCATGACAGCCCTAGACAACACCTGGAGCGCTGGCCTGGCGTTCAACGGCTTTGATCTCGCCGGACCACCCGGCACGGGGGGCGGCGCCGACATCGTGATCCAGGCGCTGACCAAGTACCCCAGCGGAGGGGCCGACGTGCTGATGGGCAGCATCGTCACGCGCGACGAGGAGTTGCACCTGCGAATCAAGCTGGCCCATGTCCGCATGGGCTTGGGCGTGGCGGCCAATGACGCCGAGGCTGTGCTGCGGGGCCTGCCCTCGATCACGCTGCGCTACCAGGCGCAGGACCAAGCCGCGAGGCAACTCGCCCACTGGCTTCAGGGTCGGCCCGAGGTCGCCCAAGTCCTGCACCCCGCCTTGCCTGGCGCACCCGGGCATGCGAACTGGCAGGCCCTGTGTTCAGGGCGCGACCTGGCGGCGGGTCTGTTCTCCTTCGTTCTTGACCGTCGCTACACCGCGACCCAGGCCGACGCCTTCTGCGATCGGCTCGGCCTCTTCAAACTGGGCTACTCCTGGGGCGGTCCGATCAGCCTGGCCTTGCCCTACGACCTGAGCGCCATGCGCAGTGCCGCTTTCGGACATTGGCAGGAGGCGGGCCCGCTGGTGCGTCTGGCCATCGGGCTCGAAGCCGTGGCCGATCTGCAGGCCGACCTCGCCCAGGCCTTCGACGCCCTGCGTTAAGGGCGGCCCCAGTCAGTCTCCCGTCGGCCCGCCACCCCAACGGGCCGCCACCATCGCGCGGTCTCAACAGGGCCCTGCACGCGGGCCGCGGGGGAAGGCCATGCTCCATTTGCTGTTGCCGCTGGTGGTCGGTGCCTGGTTGGTGGCCAGCGCTTGGGCCAGTGACCATCTGGTGAGTCTTCTGGGTAATGTCTTGCCCGACCGGGCCTGGCGGATGGTGGTCGAATTGCTGGTGTTTGCCGTCTTGCTTCCGCTGCCACTGGCCGACGAACTCCTTGCCCGTCCCGCCTTTGCCGCCCTGTGCAGCGAGCGCGCCCAGCTGACGGTTCATGCGCCGGCGGCCCTGGGCCCGCAATCGCAGCGCATGCGCCTGCGGCCCGAGCCGGTCGACAGCCTGGGTCTGGGGGTGTCGCTGCAGCCCTGGTGGGTGTTGGGCGAGGGCGGTGGCCTGGTCCTGGCCAGTTACAACACGGTCGAGGCCCGGGGCGGCTGGCTCGCCCGCTGGGCCAGCGATGACCCGGGGCATCGGCCCTTGAGCTTCAAAGGCTACTGCGAGCCGCATGACCTTGAAGGGCGCTTGCAGCCCCGCCTACCACGCGCCCCCCATGGTGCGACCTTGGGCCGCACGGACCGCACGGAAAGACCGGATCGCCCAGGCCGCACGGGCCTCGCGGACCTCGCGGACCTCGCGGACCGCAACTCGCAAGACCGCATGCGCCAGGAAGCCCGGCTAGAAGGTGACCGCGCCAGAGCGCTCAGGCGCTTGTGAGCGTTCGGGCTACCGCTGCCATGGCCTCGGGCGAGCGGTCCTGGGCGCAAACGGTCTGCGCCTGTGGCCAGTGGGCGAAGTTGCGGCGAATCGAGGCCGCGTACATCGGGTCATAGTGCTGCACCAGCAGCTCACGCACCACCTCGGGCGTGTGTCCCGCCCGCACCCGCGCCTGCCAGCCGCCCACGACCTCGCGCCCGCGCAGTTCGGTGAGGGCGGATAGGCGATCGCAGAAAAACTCGGGCTGCTGGACGAACCAGTCGTAGTCTTCCAGCAGCAAGGCCACCCGCTCCTCGTCGGCGAGTTGCAGGTGAATACAGGCGCTGGCCCGCATCGCCAGAATCAGCGCTTCGGGCACCGCCACGTTGCCGACCTTCTTGCTCTCGCTCTCGACAAACACCGGGCGTGCCGGGTCGAAGCCGCGCAGCGCCTGCCAGACGCGGTTGTCGAACTCTTTCTGGCTGGGTTGGGTCTGGCCCGGCACCAGCCCCAGCACCGAGCTGCGGTGGTGGGCCAGGGCCTCGAGGTCGAGGACCTGGGCGCCCTCGGCAGCCAGTGCCTGCAGTAAGCGGGTCTTGCCCGAGCCGGTGGGACCGCACACCACACGGTACTGAAAGCGCGCAGCCAAGGCGGGCAGTTGCGCCAGCACCTCGCCGCGATAGGCCTTGTAGCCGCCATCAAGCAGATGAACCCGAAACCCGATCTGGTCGAGAATCAGGGACAGCGACCCACTGCGCTTGCCGCCGCGCCAGCAATACACCAGGGGCTTCCAGCCCTTGGGCTTGTCCAGCACCTCTCGGGAAATATGCCGGGCGATGTTGGCCGCCACCAGAGCCGCGCCGCGCTTCCTGGCCTCGAAAGGGCTGGCCTGCTTGTGCAGAGTGCCGATCTCGGCCCGCTCGGCGTTGTGGAGGGACGGCCAGTTCACCGCGGCTGGCATGCGGTCTTCGGCAAACTCGTCCTCGCTGCGGGCGTCGATGACGGTGTCGAATTCAGCCAAGCGGGCGATGGCTTCGTGGGCGGGAAGGATCTGGACGGTCACGGCTTGGCGAGCAATTTCTTCAGGGAGGGCCACATATTGTCGAGCAGGCGCGGCTGGGCTTCCTCATTGGGGTGGATGCGGTCGGCCTGCATCAGACGAACGGCCTGCGGTCCGTCGGCCACGCCCGCCAGGATGAAGGGCAGCACCGCCACCTTCTGGGCCCGGGCGACCTTCTCGAACAGGCCGGCAAAACGCTCGGTGTAGGCACGGCCGTAATTGGGTGGCACCTGAATGCCCGCCAGCAGCACCCGCGCACCGCTGCCACGAGCGGCCTGGACCATGGCGGTCAGGTGCGCCTCGGTCATCTCCAGCGGCAGCCCGCGCAGGGCGTCGTTGCCGCCCAGCTCGATCACCACATGGCTAGGCTTGTGCGCTGCCAGCAGGGCGGGCAGGCGCGAGCGCCCGCCGGCGGTGGTCTCACCGCTGATGCTGGCATTGACCACCTTGACCGGCATACTCTCTTTCGCCAGCCGGGCTTCGAGCAGGGCGACCCAGCCGGTCCCGCGTTTGAGGCCATACTCCGCACTGATCGAATCGCCGACCACCAGCAGCACCGCCTCACCGGCGGACGCCGGTCCGGCGGCAAGCAGGGGCAGGGGGAGGTAGCCAGCCAGGGCCGCGAGCAGCGCCAGGGCGGATGCCCTTGCCAGCCGCCTGCGACCCTTGTTGCCGGGCCCGCCTTGGAGCTGCCCCTTCTGGATGGACGCTTGCATGTCAGAACCCATTGTCGTTGTGGACCATGTGTGGAAGTCGGTCACCGACTCGACCGGCACGCTGGCGATTCTCCGTGATATCGACTTCCAGCTGGCCGCAGGGGAAACCGCTGCGCTTGTGGGCGCCTCCGGCTCGGGCAAGAGCACGCTGCTGACCCTGATTGCCGGACTGGACACGCCGACCCAGGGCACGGTGCGCATCGCCGGCCAGGACATTTTCGCCCTTGATGAAGACGCCCGCGCCGCGCTGAGGGCCGAGAAGGTGGGCTTCGTCTTCCAGAGCTTTCAGCTCCTGGGCAATCTCACCGCACTGGAAAACGTGATGCTGCCGCTGGAATTGGCGGGCCGACGTGACGCACGCCAAGCCGCGACTGAAATGCTGGCGCGCGTGGGATTGTCGGCGCGGCTGGGGCACTACCCCCGGCTGATGTCGGGCGGCGAGCAACAGCGGGTGGCACTGGCGCGGGCCTTCGTTGTACGGCCGGCCCTGCTGCTGGCCGATGAGCCCACTGGCAGCCTGGACTTCGCCACCGGCGAGAGCGTGATGCAACTCATGCTGGACCTCAACCAGGAGCTGGGGACCACCCTGGTGCTGGTGACCCACGACCGCGCGATTGCCGCGCGCTGTGACCGGCGCATCACGATCGAAGCCGGGCAGGTGGTGGCTTCAGTCTGAGTCGGATCGGGGACCGGAGTTGCTTGGGAGGGCGAGGTCCTCTGGGTCGTCCACGTCCACTAAAGAGTGGATGGCACTCGCTTCGAATTCCTCTGAGCTTTCTGAACCCTCTGAGGACCTTGATGCAGCCCGTGATCGCGGAGAGCCGTCCGAAGCCGCCTGCGCTGATGCCAGGGGCGACATCGAAGGTCCTGAATGCTCCGGCTGCTGCCGCGGCTTCGCGCTCCTCTCTCGGTACTGCTGGATCGTGTCCACCATATCTGCCAGGTGTATGAAAGTGAAGGAACCCTTGTTTCCCCCACCGTCGACAACTCTCGGTTGATCCTGATCAGATGGGGTGATCAGAGCCAGCGCCATTGCATGCTCATCGCTGGCGTCACCCGTGAGCAGCGTCACCTGCTCATTGAATTCTTTCTGAATTCGCGTGAGACGCTCGCGCTCGGTGTAGCGCTGAGTCAGGGCCTGGAGTTCGCGTTCTCTGGTCGCACTCACCGGACTGGCTTTCTCCCCCAGACTCGCCGGCTTCGTGTCATCGCCAACGACGCCTCGAGCCGACTCGTCAATGGCTTGGTCCGCAAGCTCCTGGCGGCGCTGGACCTCCGCAACGAACCAACTCACCAATTCATCCCCGTCATCTCCCATATCCGCGGGTCGCGGGCGCTGCGCCGAAGCGTCTTGAGGCGCCGCAGGCAAGGTCGGCAAGGTGCGTTCGATCAGTCGCTCAATCAGGGCAGCTCGGGGAATGGCGGCATAGGCACTCCAAACCCAGACCTCCAGCCAAGTCCTCAGCGAAGGCTGCTGAACGACCGCCGTCAGCTTCAGGTCCCCGATCTCGAGAGTGGCGCAGCTGTCTTCCAGCAGGCACCGTATGAACGAACCCGTCACTACGAGGCGCTGTCGTAGAGCGGCAAACTTACTTTCGGAATCCAGACCGACGTTGTGATTGTCAAGGAGCCAGGACGGCGCGTCCGCTGCACGCGGCTTCTCTAAGCTATCCACCAGGGCATCCAACTCGGCCAGGTCGTGATGCCAAAGCTGTATCAACGCCTCAATTTGACGCAGATTCCCCGTGGAAGTAACGCCACCCCAATTGATGATTTTGTTGTTCTGCGCCAGTCCTACGCGGATGGTGTCCGGCAGGGCCGCCTCTGCTCCCCTGAGGCATTCTTCGATCCGACCCGGCTGAGCGGTCATCAGGTCGGGAATCTGCGTCAGGCGTTCGCGCAGGTCTCTGGCCAGCGCCAGGGTCTGCACTGGGCCTTCGATCCCTCGAGGATCGCCCTGTCTAGCCTGTGAAATCACAGCCGACTCCCCTGGCGGTAAGTCCGCAGGCATGGAATCTCCTCCGTTGGGCGCTCCGGCCTGAGGTACGGCATCACTTTCGGGGGGTGACGCGGGTGGCGGAGCGGCCGGTGCAGCCTCGTCTGTAGTCGAGTCCGCCGGACTCGCTCGTCTGCCTGAAGGCGCTGTCTCGATTGGCTTCTCAGGCGTCGCAGTCGTTGCGAATTTCAATGTGACTGCGGATGACGCTGCCGGCACAGTCCGCCGCGTGGGCACGGTGAGAGCGTTGGCGTCCCCCGACGCCCTGCTCAGCTGCGATCGGGAAGGGGCGTGCGGGGTGGGTGCCCGGGTTCCTGAGTCCATCCGCCACAGTGGGTCTAAATGCAGCCCTCGCAGCCCGTGATTCCACGCCAGCAATTGACCCTCATTGGTTTTGAGTCGTCCTCCCATCAGCTCCTGCAGGCGGGTATCCCAGGCGGGGCGGCGGGATCGTTCGGCCACCGCATCGCCCGAGCTGTGGCCGCCTGCGATGGTTGAGACCGCCTCTGCCCCGCTGGGTCCTGTCGGATCTCGCAGCGACTCTACTCCCTGGGCGGTGTACGCAACCCGAATCCCAGCATCAGTATTCTTGCCGCTGAGCGCCAGCGCGATCGCGTGCAGGCAGGACTGCTGCATGTGCAAGGGGAGGTGGCTCTCACGCATCAAGGCGCTTATCACCGCCTTGACATGCCCCTGCGCGACTTCGGGGCCGCCCAGGCCGTGGACCAGACCCGAGATCCAGCAGGGAAGGGTGTCCTGAATGCGTTGGGTGTTGAGCTCTGATTGGACCTGCGGCACCACGATCGCGGCGATCGCATCCGCAGTGGCGCCCCGCCTGAGCAGTTCCTGGCCAGAACGGATGCCGCTTTCAAACAGCATCTGGACATCAAGGCGTGAGCTAAGCCCCTCCGATGTGGTTTCCGGCGAGCGACCTTCTGCAGACTGGCTACTGCCCTCGGGCTGTGCCTGTGCCCGGGCTGCAAAAAGTGCTTGCGCTTGCGGGGCATCGGAGGACAGCACCTGAACCCTCGCCGTTTCTGGTGGGGCAGAAGCGCCAGATTGGGCGGCCTCAGGTAACAGGCTGCCTCTTCGGCTCGAAGGGCGGCCCCCGTCGGTACTGGTGAAGGAATTGTCCACGTCGGCTCCCAGGCTGGCCTTGCGAACATTTCAAGGCGGTCGCTGCTGAGTTACTGCCGGGCGGCGACCGGTTCCACGGCACTCACCCCGGCCACGCCAGCCCCAGTCCGACCACCTCGCTCAGCCCGCGAGCAGGCGCCCTGCCGCCTTGCGGAACCGCGATTGGCCGAGGGGGGTGTCAATGAGGCCCGCCAGGGCCTCCACCAGGGCGGTGGCAGTGGGCGCCCTGCGCAACTGTTGGCGGACCAGCACCCGTGCCATCGGCCCTAGTTGTTGGCTGAGGAGCGCTTCGAGCTGGGTGAGGAGTTCGGGGGAAATGAACCCACTCGGCTCAGAATGGTGCCAAGGCCAGGGCTGTGTTGTCGTGGCCGATGATGGCGCGCCGGCTTGACCCGGAGGCCTCTCAGATCCGGTTCGGAGCGCTGGCAAAGACCCCCGTCTATCGCCTTCTCTCACCTGGAGTGGCGCGGTGAGTGTCAGGGTCCGGGGCATGTGCGGGTCTGCGGGGCTGCCAAGTCGCCCGCTGCGGACCTCCCCCTCGGTGAGGACTGCATACAACTCATGGACCCGGCCATGTTTGTCCTGGCGTTGCCCGAGAAAGCGGAACTGTCCCGCGCGCTGCTCGCTGATCGGGGCCACGCAGTCATGCAGCGCGCCAGAGACCAGAAGCTCCCTGGCTTGGGCGAAGCACATCACACGTTGGGCCACATTGACGCCATCGCCCAGCACATTGACCC
>Ga0164292_10001341_pt1 | contig 19736 bp, 40 predicted proteins | sample GEODES117metaG_FD_111486 | JGI IMG/M metagenome (GOLD analysis project Ga0164292, IMG submission 111486) | Eutrophic lake water microbial communities from Lake Mendota, Wisconsin, USA - GEODES117 metaG | ecosystem: Environmental > Aquatic > Freshwater > Lake | place: USA: Lake Mendota...
CAGCAAGCCGAGGAGCAGGCGCTAGGCGACCGAATCCACGCAGCGCAGTCCCGACTCCGAGACGCGCAGAGCGCCGCCGAGCGAATCCGAAACGGAATCCGCGACTAGCCGAAGCCGAGCCGACGCCGCCGAGTGCGGTGGTCGGTATCGGACTCGGTCGGACCGAGGTAGACCGTCGGACCGAGCCGACCGATTCGCGCCGAAGGTGAAGGTCGGACCGAGCCGACCGAGGGTCGGTAGGTCGGTCGGAACCGACCGATTGTTACATTGTTACAGTCGGACCGATGGCACCGATTGTGCCAAGTTCGGTCGGTCGGGTTGATACGCCCGACCCCGTGGACTCGGCAAATGTTAAGAAATCTTAACCTTTAAATTCGGGAATACCCCTTGACAAGCGTCGGATTGTATGAGATACTCGGTATAGACGAGAGGGAGAGAATCTCCCCCGTAAATGGAGGGCAAAACAAATGGACAACTGGACCGATTACACGGACAACCTCAGCACCGAAGACGCCGACGCGCTGGCGGCACTAGCCGAAGCCGAGGTGGAGGTGGAGATTCCCGAGGAGGTCGCCCCCGAGACCGAGGAGGAGTAGCACCGAGCGGGCGAGCGGGCACCGAGCCCCTCGCTGCGTCGGACCGAAGACGCCGATGAATCCGAGCAAATCCTTCGGCGTTCGGTCGGTCGGTCGGCACCGAGCATCTTGGTCGGCTTGGTCGGATCGGTCGGCACCGAGCCAACAACTCGGTTGGAGAGTCGGTCCGAACCGACCGAAGTTAGCAGTGTCGGTCCGAGAGTGCTAACTCGGATTGTTACATTGTTAAGAAAACTTAACCTAATAAATCGGGAATACCCCTTGACAAACTGCTTCGGGTCTGATAGACTGCTAGTAGCAGATGAGGGAGACACCCCATCGCAACGGAGGGCAAAACCGATGTGCAAGAACTGCAACGAGAAGAACGCAATGACCACCAGCACCGACATCCTCTGCGTGGGATGCGCCACCGATGACGCGATGGCGTGGACCGAGATTCGCGACACCTACGCCCGAATCTGGAACCGAGCGTGGACGGCGATGGACCGACAGATTGCCGCCGAGAAAGCGGCGCGGGTAGCGGCGACCGCCTAGCGCCCGACCAACCCGACAGCCCCGAAGGTTGTCTGGGCTCGGACCGAAGAAACCGAGTCCGCGAAGGTTCGGTGAATCGGCACCGACCGACCGAGGGTTGAGAATGCTCGGCGGATCGGCACCGACCGACCGAGACCCCAACTGCTCGGAGATTCGGCACCGACCGATTGTTACAGTAACAAACCGATGGCACGATTTGTGCCACCGATTGTTAAGAAATCTTACACTAAAATAATCGGGAACCCCCTTGACAAACGCCCGAAGGTATGCTATAAATAGTATAGAAAGGAGGGCAACCAAATGACAGAACTCTACCGAATCTGGTGGACGCTCAACGAACTGGCAAAGCGTGAGCCAACCGCCGAGAACATCGCAGCAGCAGCCGAAGCGCTCCGCCGCTTTGAGACCGCCGAAGCGATGCTCCCAGAACTCACCTTCTAGGAACCAGGAGGGGAGGGGGGGGAAACGCCCCCCGACTCTCGCTGCTGGTGCCGAAGAATCCGAACATCCGCGTGGTCGGTCGGCTGGTCGGTGAAGTCGGCTCGGTTCCGAAATAGAACATTAGTTCTATTCGGTCGGTGCCGACAATCCGATGTGCTAGATGGTCGGTCCGAAGATTCCGAGCGCCCTCTCCTCTCGGTGCCGATAGTATAACATACTATTCCGAAGTTGTCAAGTGTCGGTTCCGATGGCACAAGTTGTGCCACTCACACCCCCTTGACAAATCGGGCGAGGCGTGCTATACTCGGTGCCTATGGTAAATAGCAGTAGGAGGCTATGGTATGGACTACGCCGACATTCAGCCGATCATTCAGGGCGCGCTGGTCGCAATCATCTTCCTGCTCGGTAAACTAGCGTGGTAGGGGGCTTGACAACCGACACCGAGTGTGGTATAAAATACATAGAGCGGTAGAGAACCTACCGCCGACAAGGAGGGCGAACCGATGAACCTTACATACCGAGAGCAGAAGATTCTTCTCCGAGAGACCGAGGCGTGGCACCGAGCCGAGCGCCGACGCAAGGTGCTCATCGCCATCGTAGTGGTCGGGGCGTTCGCCGCGCTGCTGCTAATGGGCGAGTGCGGACTACCGACACACGGGCGGGGCTGCTAGCCGACAATCCGATCCACAGCCGAGCAGTAGGTTCGGCGTATCGGTATCGGTCGGTTCCGAAGGTTGGAGTGTCGGAGGATCGGCACCGAGCCGACCGACCAGTCTTCCCCTCGGTACCGATACTATACCACATTATTCCGATGTTGTCAAGGGGTCGGTTCCGAAAGAAAGTTCGGATAGGGGCTTGACAAGTCGGTGCCGATGTGGTATAAAGTATTCAGCGGAGCGATGGACTCCGAAACACAGGAGGGCAAACCGATGACCGACACCGCCAAGACAATCACCACCTTCCGAGAGCGCGCCGAGCGCCTCCACACCCAAGCGTGGTCGCTCCCCGTATGGGGCATCTCGGAGGGGTATCAGGAGGCGTACGATACCGACGGGTTCGTCTACCGCCTCAAAGACCAGTTTGCCGATTGCGACTGGGCGAGTCGGTACCGCCGTGCTGCCGACTGGTTGGAGGAGCGCGCTTCGGCGCCGACGCTGGCGGCGCTCTACCCCGACATCGTCGTCCGATAATCCGAGCAGCGGGTTCGGACCGAAGGTAGAGGGTCGGTTCCGACCGACCGAGGCATTCTTCTCCTCGGTTCTTATACTATAACATACTTATCCGATGTTGTCAAGTGTCGGTTCCGACCGACCGAGCGGTTCTTCTTCTCGGTTCCGATAGTATAGCACACTATTCCGAAGTTGTCAAGGGTCGGTTCCGACCGAGCCGAGTGGTTCTCCTCCTCGGTTCCGATACTATACCACATTTATCCGATGTTGTCAAGTGTCGGTGTCAGGTGTGTGGCACCGACCGACCGACCGAGTAGATTTGTATAGGACTTGACAAGTGGTTCCGAGTGTGGTATAGTATTGTTGTTGGGCAGGATACGGGTAATACCGACCGACCCCGAGCCGATAAACGCCGCTGGTCTGGCAACCGACAGGCACAGCGTAATGGATACACCGAGAGGTGGTATTCCCGCCCCGAGAGGGCGATAGGCGGCAAGTGCGCGAAAGGCACAGAAGCGACAAGTTCGGTGGGTGGTTGTGCCGAACAGGGGCGGCGGGGAAACCCGACCGCCCTTCTTCTTTGGTCGGCTTGGTCGGCAAGTCGGTTGGAGAGTCGGCGCCGACCGACCGAGGTGGACGGGGTTCGGTGCCGACCGATTGTTACACTCTCCCCCAGCAATCCGATTATACCATACATTTCCGAAGTTGTCAAGGGTCGGATTGTTAAGAAATCTTAACCTAATAAATCGGGAATAGGGCTTGACAAGTTCGGATAGGTGTGGTATTGTATAGGAGTTGAGGGGGACAATCCCCCAAACAGGAGGGCAAACCGATGGACAACTGGACAGACTACACCGACACCCTTACCGCTGACGATGCGGACGCACTCGCCGCCGTAGCCGAGGCGGGTATCCCAGACGAGGATGAGGGCACCGAAGCCCCCCTCCCAGTCTACGGATGCGCCGAGAACGAGGGACTGGACGAGCCAGTATGCGATGCCGACGCCTACGGGGACGGGGACGCTTGCCCCGCCCACGGGGGACAGACTCCCGCCGAGCGCCGCGCCTATGTCGCGCAACGCCGAGCGGAACACGCCAACGAAGGGGCTTGACAAACTCCCGAGAGTGTGTTATAGTACGAAGTAGATGGGGGAGATACCCCCACAATAAGGAGGGCAAACCGATGGAATACAACGAGATGGACGACTACGGGATGGACAGCGCCGAAGGCGGCAAGGAGTACGAGCCGACCGCTTGCCCACTCTGCCGCCCCGACAATCCAGTCCCACACCAGAGCCCGACGGCGGCGCGGTTCTGCCGAAGCGGCAACGCCAACGGACTCCGACCGCATTGTACCTGCGACTCGTGCTTCTAGCCGACGCGTAGGATTCACGCCCGACACGCAGCGGGGAGGATTGCCCTCCGACCCGTTGCGTCGCGGCGTCGGCAGTTGTCGGCTCGGTTCGGTTGCTGGTCGGTCGGTCGGCGCCGATGTAACAATCCGATGGCACGATTTGTGCCACCGAAGTTAGCAGTCGCGTCGGTTGAGTGCTAACTCGGTCGGATCGGTCGGCTCCGAATGTTAAGAAATCTTAACCTAATCTTAACCAAATCTTAACCTAATACCCCTTGACAAACGCGTGTCGGTATTGTATACTCGGGACAGAAACAATAAAGCAGGAGGGCAGTATGGATAGCGAACTGGTAGCAGCAGCAAAAGCAACAGCCGACGCGGTGCGCGCAGCAATCCGCGCAGCGGCACCCGACGCGAAGAATCGCGCCGAGATGATGGCGGCGTATGGGGCGGCGTGCTACGCCCTAGCCCACGCCCGAGTCGTTGCGATGACCGCCGAGCAGCGCGACGCGGAGCGGGACGCCGAGCAGCGAGCAGAAGGGTATTGACAACCGACGCCGAGTGTGGTATAAATAGTAAGTAAGGAGGGCAACCAAATGAACCGATGCGACCGATGTGGAAAGTTCATCCCGATGACCGAGGAAGTGTATAGCGGGTGCGGCAATCCCGATGTGTGCGAGTGCCGCTATTGCGCCGAGTGCGCCGAGCATAAGCACCCGACGACCAGCGTGCGGATTGAGCGCGGCACCGAGTACACCGAAGCCGACGCGCTCTGGGACGCCCGATGAGTACGAAGGTCTGGTGCGAAGACTGCGACCGAACCGAGATAGTCTGCGAGTGCGTAGACCACGCCGACCGAGACAACGCGTGCTACGAAGAAGAACAAGCCGAGCACTGCGACCACAAGGGGTATTGACAAACGCGCCGAGTTGTGGTATAGTATAAATACCGAAGATAGAGGAGGGCAAACAAATGAAGCGATGCGATAGATGCCGAACCCGAACCGCTAGCAAGTGGCTAGTCTCCGAAGTAGCAGGATTCCGATTCTGCTGGTCGTGCGCCGTAGCGACGGGGTGGGCGCGATGACCCCCCTAGACCGAGCGCGCCGAGACTACGGGGCGTGGATTACCGAGAACCGAATGACGGGGAGCGGAGTCCCGTGGGTACGGGAGCGCCTAGCCGAGGCGCGGGAAACGCTCGCCGCGTTGGAGGGCATCACGCCAGCCGACCTAGCCAGCCAGCGCCGATGCGAGTGGTGCGGCAAGCCGAGTACCCGAGCACTCTGCCCCGAGGGCTGCTAGCCGATAAACCGAAGCCGCTGCGGTGTCGGCGGTTCGGTCGGATCGGTGTCGGCAAAGTGGTCGGTGCCGACCGATTGTTACAATCCACGGGGTCGGGCGTATCGTGTCGGAGGATCGGCGCCGACCGACCGAGGCACTCCTCCCCTTATACCGATACTATACCACAAAACCGAGCGGTTGTCAAGCCCCGTTGCGAAAAAGAAATCGGCGGAGGGTATTGACAAAAGCCGACAAGTGTGGTATAAAGAGTGTATGGAAAAGCACGAGCACAAAGCAGAAGCCCGAGACCGCAAGTGGCGGAAGCGCGTCTATGGGATGCGCGTCACGGGGAAGGGCTTGGTGCGCCAGCAGAACGAACTAAACCACAAGCGCCTAGCCGAGAAGCAGGCAAAACAAGGGGCTTGACAAATGCGCCGAAGTGTGGTATGCTTGCGAAAGCAAGGAAGAAAGAAGGAGGGCAACAAATGGAGAAGACCCGAAAGCCAGTAGGCACAAAGTACAACCACTACGCCGACACACTCTGCTCCGATTGCGGCGGGAAAATCCCGATGTCGTCGCCGTACAACCTATACGAGCAGACCACAATCCGACAGGAGAAGGGCTACGCGATGAAGGAAACCGAGATGGTACGCGTATGCTTCACCAACCACCCCGACGAGCGCGGGATGCTAGGGAGGGCTTGACAACCGACCGAAGGTATGTTATAGTATAACAAGAACGGGGGAGAATCCCCCAGAAGGAGGGCACCGATGACAGACTACGAGAAGGCACTAGCCGACTACAACGAGAAGCGAAACCGAGCGATGGAACTAGACCGAGAGTATGAGGCGGCAGTCCGAGCCGAGGAAGCGGCACTACGCCGACTCCGAGCCGAGATTGCGCGGGAGCGTGAAGCCCGACTAGCCGAACAAGGGGCTTGACAAACGCGCCGAAGTATGGTATAAAGTAAGCAGCGCGGGAGAGTCCCGAGCATAGTAGGAGGGCACCGAATGAACTGCGACAACTACGAGGCACAGACGCACGAGGCACAGGCAACGCACCGAATTGGCGTGGATAGCGGGAAAGCCCGAGTCTGCGAGGCGTGCTACGACGCGATTATTGCCGACGCCATCGCGGGGAAAGTCCAAATCTGGGACTGCAACTAGGGGCTTGACAAACCGCACCGAGTGTGTTATAGTACAACATAGAGCGGGGAGAAACCCCGACAAAGAAGGAGGGCACCCGATGACCGACCGAGAGTACAACGGATGGGCAAACTACGAAACTTGGCTTGCGAACCTATGGATTACCGAAGGCGCGCTAGGCGACCCGATGGGCGTTGAGGAGCAAGCCCGATACTTTGCCGAGAACGGCGAGGACGCAGCGCCGACCCGAATGGGCGAGTGGCTCTTTGAGCAGGTGCAGGAGGTATGCGACGGGTACCCGACAGGCGACGGACTAGCCGCCGACCTATTGGGCGCAGCACTCTCCCGCGTGGATTGGCGCACGATTGGCAAGCACTACACCGACGAGGCGATTGAGAACGAGCGGCAGCAAACCGAGAACGCGAACGCCGCACCGATTGGGCATTGGTCGGCGGGGTACACGGAGCCGAAGGGGGCTTGACAAGCGCCCCGACTTGTGGTATAGTGTAAACAGCAAGGAATAGAAGGAGGGCACCGATGCTAACCGAGAGTCCGATGGCACAGAAACTATACCGAATGAGGACACGAGTCCGAGTCTCCGACCGAACCACCGAGGCAGTAGAGAAGATTACACAGGGGCACCGAGCCCTGCTCGCAATGGCGGCGGAAGCCGAGCAGATGCGGAGCGAAGCCGACGCGGCGGGGGATAGCACCGACGCGCAAATGTGGGAGGGAATCCGAATGACCCTCCTAGCGGCGACCGAGCACACCGAAGCAGTACGCCGACTCACCATCCAGACGCGCCGAGGATAGCGCGCCGATAAGCAGAAGCCGTCTCGGAGGATTGCCCTCCGCCGAGGCGGCTTCATCGCGTCGGACCGATTGTTACATTGTCGGTCGGTCGGCTCGGTCGGTTCCGATTGTTACATTGTTAAGAAATCTTAACCTTCCGACCCCTTGACATTTCTAGAATAGTATGAGACAATGCTAGTAGCAGGGGAGGAGAATCCTCCCGCTCATAGGAGGGCAACCGATGGACTACAACGAGTACGATGACTACGGCACAGGGTACGAGGAAGCGGCGGAAGCGGCATACGAGGCGGCAACCGACACCGCAGTCCGACTCCTCATTGAGGAGACCGAACTCTGGGGCGCAACGATGGCGGACGACATCGCCGCCCTGCTCACCAAATAGGGTATTGACAACCACAACCGAATGTGGTATAGTATGTTTAGACGAGGAGGAGAATCCTTCTCGTAGGGCATAAGGAGGGCACCGATGAATACTGGTAGTGGAATCGTTCTCGTAGGTTATGTGGACACCACCGCAGGGGTAGTGCTTTGCGCCGATTGCGTTCATAAGCATACGGGCGCAACCGATGCGATGGATGCGGTCTATTCTCCCGATGTCAATGATGACACCCCCGCGTGCTTTGATTGCGGCGCGGCGCTTGACCGCTAACCGATAGCCGCCCGTAGGGGCGCGGGGACTGGGCGGGGGAGCAATCCCTCGCCCTTCTTCCTTTCGGGGCGTAGCGTGGCGCAAATCAGGGTGTCGGTTGATTCTACGGGGTCGGTCCGAGCCGCCCTTCGGATTGTCGGTCGGTCGGTCGGCAAATAGAACATCCGTTCTATTTCGGAGCCGATCCGAATTCCGAGCCCAGTCCGAGAACCGAAGCACGCCGATGCCCAACCGAGACGGGCGAGAATCGGCGGGGGGTGTCTACATACCACCCTTTACATTATCGCGGCTCTCGGTCGCTCCTAGACCCCTGTTCCCGAGCACGCCGAGCCGATTCCGACCGAGCCGAGCGTGAACCGACAATAACCGACCGATACGCCGAACAAAAAAAGACCCGCTGCGTGGAGGGCAATCACACGCAACGGGTCGGAGACAATCGGGGCTAGGCGGTTGCCGTAGCCTTTCGGATTCGCTTCGGCTTCTCCTGCGATGCCCAGTACGCCGCTGCGTACTCGGCGGCATAGACCGCGCGATACTTTCGGATTTCGCGGCGCTGCTCTTCGGCTAGTTCCCACTTCCCCGCTAGGAAGGATCGGAGCGCCTTCACTAGGGTCGGTCGGTTGACATAGCCCAAGTGCGGGAGTACATCTCGGACGCCGCCGCCCTCGTTGATAATCTGCACCAGTTTAGCGCCGCCGTATGCGCTCATCGCATAGTAGTACCCAATCTCGGGGTATCGGCGCTTCGGCTCGTCGGGTGTGCTGTTGAGTAGGTCTAGTAGCGCGTCAAGTTCTTTCTGAACGCTTGCCATCGGTTAGCCCTCCTTCGCTGCCCTCTCGGGGATTTTCCCCGCCGTGTAGTTTATACCACATCGGCGGGGATTTGTCAAGCCCTATACGGCTTCTTTGATTGCGACAACGAGTCGGTGAACCGCTTCGGCTTCGGTTGCGTAGTCCTCACGCCCAAAGGTCTCGGCGCTGCCGCCGTTCGTAATGTCAAACTGCACCTTCTCAAAGACGAAGGTCGGGGCTCCTGCCTCGGTCTGCCCTTCGTAGAATCGGGCGAGTGTCGTCGTTGCGCCGTTTGTGTGAATCTGATACCAAGTGTTCGGCGCCTGATTGAAGAAAGTCCGTTCCATCGTTTACCCTCCTTATTGTCGGGGATTTTCCCCGCTGCATAGTTTATACCACATTCGGTTGCGTTTGTCAAGCCCTCGTCGGTAGGTGTTGAGGGCTGGCACCCCGTCGGATACCAGCCCCCCACACTCGGGTTCCCTTGCAACTCCCGCCATTACAGCAGCGCCTAGTTGCCATCGCTCGCCTGCATCGCTTCCCCATTTATGGCTGGGGACTGGTCGCTCGTCTAACTCCACCAATCGCTGGTCGGGAGCGGCTAGCCACTCTTTGACCTTGATGTATGCACAATAACACACTCGGAGCAGTTTGTCAAGCCCCTATCCGAGTATTCATAATGAATCTTTTTTATGCATCGGACTCGGTCGGCGCCGATTGTTACATTGTTACATTGTTACAAAAATAGGGGCTTGACATTTCGTATAGGGTGTGTTAGACTAGGGCAGTCGCAAAACGAGGCGGGCAAGCGACACCGCCACAGGAGGGTGAACGATGGAGTTCCTACCTTACCTAGAAGCCCGCGACAAGGTCGCGGCTGCCACGGAGAAGGGCACTTTCTTCTCCATTGAGTTCGTGAAGCGCGACGGCTCAATCCGAAAGATTACGGCACGCGGCGGCGTTGCCAAGTTCGTCAAGGGCGTAGGACTCGCCTATGAGCCGAGCGCCAAGCGTGTGGCAATCGTCTGGGCTCCGAAGGAGCACAACGGCGCCGACGCAGGGTACCGCGCAATCCCGCTTGACCGAATCGTAAAGGTCAGCGCGTAGCGCGCCGCCCGAAAGGGCGCAGGGAGGGCGGGGGCGAGGCTCCCGCCCTTTTTGCTATTCTGGGGGGTGTAAATCCGAGCCCGTGTGGTACACAGGGTTTACACAATCGCCCTGCTCGGTGGCGCAAATCAGGGAATCGGGTCAATCCGAACAGGGGTCTAGGAAGCCCCGAGAGGCGCGTTCGGGTAGGGGGGAGGGTGGTTAGATGGTCTTTACATACTCGCCCCGCTCGGTGGCGCAAATCGCCCTTTACAGGGGTTCGGGTTTTGTCAAATGGTCGGCTCGGTCCGATTGTTACAGTCGGTCCGAATGGTTGCAATGTAAAGTAAAATAGGGTATTGACAAATCGGCTTCCATACTTTATACTCGGTGCAGTTGAGAAGTTCTCAACGAAGGGCAAGGAGGGCACGATGGAACTCATCAAGAAACTGGGCACACCTACGGGGGAAGTTCTCCCCTGCGACAACTGCTGCAAGACCGCGCCGCTGGTCTTTGCAGACTGGACGCGCGAGATGTGCGCCGAGTGCTGGTCAAAGCGCACCGCGAAGGTACGCCGCGCCGAGAACCGACGGTTGCGACAACTGGCGGCGACACTCGCCCGAATGGATAACCCATACCGAAAGTAGAGGAGGGGAACCGAATGAAGAACTTGATTGACGCACGCGTCCGAGTTGCGAAAGCCGAGGCACGCGTGGAAGAAGCCAAGAGCCGACACTTTGAGGCAGCGCGCGCGATGGTCTTCGTAACCGATGGCAGGGTGGGGGAGGCGCAGCGAGAGTACGCGGCAGCCGAGCGCTCCATCGTTCTTGCAATCCGAGCGCTTGACAAAGCCGAGCGGGTAGTCCAAGCGTTGCAGAGGGCTTGACAAGAGCCGAAAGATAGTGTAAGGTTATAGCAGTTGAGGAAGATCCTCAACCAAGAGGAGGGCAACAAATGGAAAACTGGACCGATTACACCGACACTCTCGCCGCTGACGACAGCGATGCACTCGCCGCACTCGCGGAGGTTCTTCCGAATCTCCCAGAGCCTGACGATGAGGGGGGCGCGGCTCCCCTCGCCGCCTACGCCGAGCCGCTGCGAGTCCTGACCGCCGAGCCGCTAGACTCCCCGTTCTTCATCTAGGGGCTTGACAAGAGCCGACAGATGTGGTATAAACTTATCAGCGGGGAGAATCCCCGAGAAGAGGAGGGCACTATGGTCAAGGCAACCGACATCAAGATTTGCACCGAGGAGTCCTGCGATTTCCTCCCGTGCCTCATCGCCCGACGCGATGTAGCAGCCGAGGAGTTGCGCGCCGCAGCCTCGTGGGATCAGCCGAGCGCGTTCCGCAAGTATGTGGACTGCGCCCGTGCCGTACGCCGAGGCGAAGAGGAAGAGGCGCGCTTCCTCGCCGCTATGGACGATTACGCCGCCGAGGTCATCACGATCTAGCGCCACTCGCAACGAGATCCGAGCCCTCGCGCCAGAAGCGCGGGGGTTTCGGTTGGTCGGCGTTGTCGGCTCGGTCGGACCGAAATAGAACAGATGTTCTAAACCGACCGAAGAACCGAGGTTTGGGCTCGGTCCGAGGAAGCCGATATCAACCGACTGGCACCGTCGGGCAACCGAGCCGCGTGCTCCTGCGTGGGGGGTGTCTTCATATACCCCTTGACATAAACGCCCCGCTCGGTCGCTCCTAGCCCTATGTTCGGTTGAGGGGTCGGTCCGAATCGTGCCACCTGTATGGCACCGATGTAACAATCGGTCCGATGGTGAAGCCGACCATACCCGACCGAAGTGAAGCCCCGCTGTGAGGGCAAGTCATCAGCAGGGCTTCGGTTTAGCGGGAGCGGTGGCGCAGCGAGTAGGCGAGTGTGATGCCCGTGAAGTCGTTCATCGGGATACCCTTCGTCAAGCGTGCCGCCATAGACTGGGCGTGAATGCGGTCGTAGGTGTAGGCGATGGGTTCATACCCGTCCTCGGACTCCTCAACCACCACGAATCGGTTCTTGCGGTCGTCGTTCACCGCCATCGGGTCAATGAGCACCCCTGCCTGTGGGGAGTGATACGCCTTGTAAGTCTTCATCGGTTGCCCTCCTGCGGGATTATCCCCGCTGCTATTACTTTATACCACAATCCTAGCGGGTTGTCAAGCCCCGCAGGGCGGCTACCTCGGCGTCAGCGCGCTCCGCGTCAAACTCGGCTTTGACAATCTGCTGTCGGAGTTCCCACGCCCACTCGGTTGCCGCAATCTCATTGGCTCGGGCAGCCTCAATCACGGCGTTCCACAAGGCTCGGCGGTACTTGTAGTCCTCGCGCCACGAAGCGGCGTGCTCTCGGACTGCCTTGCGAAGCCTCTCGTCGGCTGCTGCTGCTGCGTCGGCTTTTCCTGTATACATACTGCCCTCCTACTTGGCGGGGTATCTCCCCCGCTCTTGTCATACTATAACACACCCTTTACGGGTTGTCAAGCCCCTAAATGTACTCCTCGGGATTCTCCTCGTCCCGCAGTTGCCACACCTCTTCGGCGTCAGCACGGCAGTCGGAGCATAGCCCCCAACGGGTCTCGGTCAGAATCTCGCAGCCCTCGCAGATGTTATCCATCGTGCCCTCCTTCGGAAGTGGCGCCCCCGCCGCCCCATCAGCGGCGGAGGACTTACCTCAACTTCTAAACGAAGTCTAACACACCTGTCGGCATTTGTCAAGGGGTTTCGGAAAGATTCCCGATGAATATTTTTTATGCATCGGTCCGATTGTTACATCGGTCCGACGGATCGGACAATCGGTCGGTTCCGACCGAAGTCATACACGCGCGCGATATGACTCGCGCACGCGATATGACTATTCGTTAAATGTACTCGCCTCGGCAGGTGAGTCCTGAATCCTTGATGCCCTCAATGATGCTCGGGATGTAGCGCTTCTCTACGACAATCCCGTAGGGGTGTGTCATCTCGGGCACGATGTTGCCAGCAAGCCAGAGTTTCCCCTCTTCGGTGTTGCCGTGGATGAACGCGATGTTTGTCATGTCGGACTCCGTGCTGAACAGAATGTCTACCATTCGGCTACCCTCCTCTATTCGCAGGATTCTCCCGCGATGACAATACTATACCACAATGTTCGGCGTTTGTCAAGCCCCTAGTTGCGCCCTGCTTTGAGCGCGTCATCCCCCGCGTCCATTGCCACCGCCGTCAAATCCTTGACCGCTTGGGAATCGCCGTTCTTGATGTACTCGGCTAGCGCCTCCTGATAGGCTGCCGCCGCTAGGAGCCACATCCGCGCCGCCGTGCCGTTCTCCTCGGTACACGCATAGCGCCAAGCGGCGTCGGCTCGTCCTGTAAGGAATCCCTCAATGATGCCGTTGCTCATACTACCCTCCTCTATGCGGGAGTTTCCCCGCTTGTTAGTTTATACCACATTCTACGCCGTTTGTCAAGCCCTCGGTTCGTAGACTCCTGTGCCGTCGCAACCGCAAGCCCCATCTTGGCACATCACGCCCTCGGCTACGATGAGCGCGCAACCAAACTTGTCCGCACGCTTCTCCTCGCACGCCTCGCAATAGCGCGATACCACTCCCGACCAGTTGTTGTCTGCCCAGTACGCCATCGGCTTGTCGCAGAAATCGCACGATGCGGTCTCGGTCAAGTGTTCAGTTCCCATCTTTACCCTCCTACTCGCAAGATTCTCCTGCGTTAGTATGTTATACCACACTCCGCGCCAAATGTCAAGCCCCCTCGGTCCGAAGGTAAACCGTCGGTACCGACCGACCGATAGAACAAATGTTCTATTTCGGATTCGGTCGGAATCGGAATCGGCTCCGAACGCGTGCGATATGACTCACACGCGCGATATGACTAGATGCTTCTGATGAGTCCCCACGCGTACAGCCCCAACCCTAGAAGCACAAGCCAGAGCAACTCAATCACGCTGAAACCCCATCCGCTGTCGGCGTCGTGCCGTACTTCTCATTGAGGGACATCAGGTCTTCGGCAGGTCGCCCCCAGAGGCGGGCAACGAGCGGGCGAATCTCATCCGTGATGTCGCGGAAGTACCCATCGTCAAAGTTCATAATCAGGCTATGCGGTGGGTTCTCCGTGTAGGCAACATCCCACGCGCTGGGAAGGTCGCCGTGTGCGGCGTAGTCGCCAACCACCGCCACGCGGTCGCCGTGCCAACGCCCTTTGAGTACGCCCAGAGAGTCAGCAGTTGCGCCATCGTCTGCGAAGTCGCCGCCGCCGCGTGCCTCTTTGTAGGCAGAAAGTACATACAAGATGTCAGAGAGTGAACCCTGATAGCCCGTATGCTCGCGCTGCTTTGCGCCAAAGCCCAAGTCGTGCGGGTGTACCATTTCCCGCTTGTCCAAGTTGTAGAGTCCGTGATACTGACCCATCGTCTAACCCTCCTACTATTGCCAGTCCATCGCTGGCTTTGCCATCATAGCACAATCTTTTTACTTTGTCAATACCCTATCTTCAACCTTCTCGCCGCACCTGTCGCACATAAACTTGTCGCAGTCGTCTTCGCATTCGCAGGTGGTCGGAATCGGACGAGCGCATAAACATTCTTCATCCGATCCCGTCGGCGTCGGATAGTGTCGGTGATACCCCGCCGACTCCTCGTCGCACGCAGGGATGAAGCAGAAGCCCTGCTCCTTCGCCACCTTGTCGGACATAAAGGATGGGTGAAACTCACACTCACACGGAGCGCAGTCTAGGCAGTATGCCTCGTACCCATCTGGCACGCCCTTGTCGTAGTCGTCAAAGTCAAGCGTGTCGAATCGGGTATTCGGCTCGCCGTTCCAAGTTCCGATGACCACCTCGTCGGGGTAGAACAGGGTTGCCGTACAGACTCGGCAGTCAATAGGTGAATACATTAGTTCGCCTCCCCACAGGCGCAGGAGAACTTTGGATTGAAGCAATGCGAGCAGGCACCCTCGTCTTCCGACCCTTGCGGGATGAGGTCAATGAAGCCTTCGTTCGCGTCGCCGCTGACCGTACGGATGCCGTTCACAAACCGCAAGCCACACGATGCGTTCCACCAAGTCTGAATAGTTTCCAGCATCTCCTTTGGCGTGAGGTCGTCGGATGAGAAGAGCGGGTCATACCCGTAGCCCTTCATCTCCGCCATCTGCTGGTCATCCATCAAGACATAAATCTTGTGGCAGCCATCAAATGCGATGCCCTTTGCCATCTCGGTTGCCACTTCTACCTTGTCCCAACTTACTGCCATCTTACCCTCCTACTTGTCCATCATTCTGATGGTTTCACCATCATAGCACACTATTCTAGGTTTGTCAAGCCCCCCTGCGAAGTAGTAGAGCCGTAGGAGAGGAGGGCACCAATCCTACGGCTCGTAGTCATCGGGGGTCAGCCCCCTACAATCCCACCAAAGTACTCGTCGCAGAACGCTTCCATCGCATTCATCGGCACCTTGTCGTAGTCGCGCTCATAACCACGCGACCCATCTGCCTCTGCGATGTACGCCTCGTCTGGCAACGAATCGCCATAGTCGTACTCATCTCGTCCAACCTCTTCGCCGTTGAGGTAGACCACCTGACCCGCGTACCCCATACCGCCTTCGCAATAGCGATGCGTAATGGAGAGCGTCGGAAACTGCTGTGCGAGAGCAGCGACCACAGGCTCCGCGGGACTCCACGCCGTATCAAAGTTGTATGAAGTTCTACCCGCTTCCGTTTCAGCATTGTCCACGCGGTCGTGCCAAACCTCGGAGCAGTTCCACTTCGTACCCCAGTTGGCAACATTCCAGTTGTACCACCAGTCAGGATGCGAGGAGTTCTGCGGCTCGTTGTGAAGTGGGCAGACTGCGCTGCCACCAAAGAATAGCGCGCTATCTTCCTCAATCGTGCCGTTGCTCGTGGCAACCTTATTGACTGGCACGCCATCAACGCACCAATGACCTTGCTTCCGCATCACATCGTTGCCGTCGCTGTCCGTGTAGGACTTGACTTCTGGCAGGTCGTCGCGCTCAACCCAGAACTGCTTACAACCGCATTGGAAGTAGTTCTGCGTGTCGGTGATTGTGTAGAACTTGCTGGTCGGGACTGGCACAATCTTTGAGAAGTCAAAGCCGTCTTCGTCGCCCTTGACCAACTCAATGAGTCGCAAGACCTCTGCCTCGTCGCCGTTGATGTCTACCTGATTCGCGCACCAGTTTGGCATTACTCTACCCTCCTACTTTCTCACGCACCAATCGCGTGTTGTAAACACTATACCACACTATCGGCTATTTGTCAAGCCTCGTCTTCGTCCTCGTCTTCCTCGTCCTCCGCGCATTGCGCGCACTTCTCGTCGCCGTTCAGTTCCTTTGTGGTCTCGCCGCACTCAACGCACTCGGTTTCATCCTCGTCGTCATCCTCAAAGTCCTCGTCGTCCTCTGCCACAAAGACCACTTCCAACTTGGTGATGCGCCCTTCGTGGTTGTAGGTGGCGTAGACTGGATACACGCCGTCGCCGTAGCCGCTGCTCACCGCCACCGCAGAAGCACGCCCCAACTCACCCGCGCTGTCCTCGCCTAGCGTTGCGGCACACGCGCCGCTGTATGAGTAGTCAAACTTCTTTGTGGACTTCTGGGCATCAACCTCGGACTCAACCCACTCAAAGCCGTCGGCAGATTCCTTGCCGTAGGTGTTGAGATAGCAGGGGTCGCCCACCATCACCATCCCTGCGTCCACGCCAACCTCGCCCACCTTGTAGCGCCCGTTCATTCGTTCTGCCATCTTACCCTCCTACTTGCCCCCCAACGGGGGGATACCTACTTTATACCACATCTCTACGGGTTTGTCAAGCCCCCTTGTTCAGTCCGCTGGCTGGTTCTCTGGGAGTTTCTCGCGCTCCTTCGTCGTCTTGCCTGCTCGGATTGCGTCGCGCAGCGCGATGCTCTCCTTGTGCGTGATTGCGTCCAGCGCGGGGTTCTCCTTGTCCGCGTATTTCAGTTCCTTCTTGCCGCGAGCCTCGACCTCTTGCCAGACTCGTTTGCGCCACGCTGTGGCACTCTCCTCGCTGGCGTTGGTCTCCAACCCAATGTGGCGCTCCAAGTCCGTACGGGTCAGCATTCGTGGCTCCCACTTGTGGTTGCCGTTCTCGTCATCGCCGCCGTAGACCACCATCTTGCTAATCCAGCCCACCTCGTAGGCGAGACCCAAGCGGCTCTCCCACTCGTCAATGTTGGCTTCCGTGATTTCATTGAGACCCACCGCCATCGTCGCAAACACCAGCGTGTTTGTGATGGGGTGCGTGTACTCCTCGCCACGGGTAAGCCCGTGAACAACGGAGTTCTTTGTCGCGGTGAAGTAGCAGACATCGTCGGCGTCCTTCACATTCTTGACTGACCAGTTTAGTGGCATTGTGCCCTCCTTACTCTATCTTTCACCAGTCCATCGCTGGCTACGCCAGTATAGCACACTTATTCTGACTTGTCAAGCCCCCATCCCGAAGGGTTCGCAAATCGGTAGGGGACTCTGCTCCGACCAGTATGCTCATCTCGGCACGGCTCGCATACCAAGCCCCCCGACGGATGCCAGTTCATTTCGCCGTGTGACTCGCTGTTCGGACATTCGGGTCGCGCTGGCGATTCCCACTCGCTCTTCTTTGCCATCAGTCCAACCATCCAATCTTCGTATCAAAATCTCCGCGTGCCAAATACTCCTCAACCCGCAAGAGTGACTCTGGCTCGACATACTTCACAAGGCTCGCCTCGCAATCAAGGCACTCAATCGTGTCGATGTAGCCGTTGTCTGGCTCTACGTGCGGATAGAAGTGCCGCGCATCGGCATTGAACGATGCGGAGATTGTGCCGCTCAAATAGATGCCGTCTGGCTCGCCATCGTCGCGGCGCGCTCCCTGTGCGGGGCAATCCTTATGAACATACATCAGCAGACCTCCGCGCCTTTGAGTTCTGAACAGGTGCGAAGGAAGTCAGCCCACGCTCGGACTTCCTTGACCCAATACGCAGTCTCCGCGTCAAGGTCGCTTGCTTCGGCGTAGCACGCTGCGATAATCGCAGGGCGAACCGCTACCGCAATCTCCTCATCCGTCTTCGCGTCAATCGCATCCGCAAACTTCTCGCACTCCCAATCGCGGATGACGGTGCCGCTATTGTCGTACAATGAATCGTTGAGTTCGCCTACGCCAAGTGCGAGGTGGATGTCTCGGAGCACCATCATCCCGCCAATGTTCTGGCGGTAGTACACCGTGTTCGACTTGCGCTCGTACTCGCCTGTCTCTTTATTGAACCAGAAAGTATTCCCCCACTTCTGGTCGTAGGCAATCGCCTTCTCGCGGTCTTCTCGCATTGAGAAAATGTCGTATCCCATTACTTCACCTCGGAAGCGGCAACCATCATGTAGGTTCCGCGGTCAAAGATAAGGCGACCGCCGTCATTGCCTTCGTCGTCAGACTGAACAATAACGCTGAACTTCTTACCGCCCTGTAATACAAACAGGACTGGCGTAAGCGGCTCCTCTGGCGAGCCGTCGCCAACCACCACGCCACCCGTGATGACAGCGCCAACGAGCGGCTCAATCATCTCGGTCGTGAGATAGTGAGCATCGTGGTCGGCATAGGGCAACGCACGCCGCTCGGCTAGCAGCCGCCCTGTCTTCTGGTCGTCAAACAACTGGTCAATACCCATAAACCCTCCTACTACCCTTACCACTTGTGTGGCTACGCCATCTTAACACACTTACTCTGGTTTGTCAAGTGCCTTTTTTGCGAACACAATCTCTTTGTTGTTGGCTCGGATGGAGTAAATCTGTCCCGCGTCCCCAAAGATGAGGTGGTCAATCACCTTAATGCCAAGCAACTTCCCTGCCGCAATCGCGTTCACCGTCGCCTCCAAATCTTGTGGGCTCGGAGTCGGATCGCCGCTAGGGTGGTTGTGTGCCAGAACAATCGCAGACGCGTTGGCTCGGCACGCAAGTCGGAATACATCTCGGGGGAAGAAGTTAGCACTCGACAACCCGCCGCTGCTCACTTCCTCCAACGCAAAGAGGTGGCGCTTCGTATCGAGCGCCGCCACATACATCTTCTCAAACTCCAACCCCTTAAAGAGTGGCGTAAAGAAGTGCGCTGCGTGTGAGGAGTTTGTCATCTCGGGAGTCTCGCCCAACTTTTTTCGTTTAATCTGATACTCATAGGCGTGCCAAGTCATAGTCGTCCTTTCGCTGGTCGGAAGAAGTAGCGGGGGAGCAGGAGTGGAGCGCCCACTCCCCCGCGTAGATTAGGCGGTGCGAACCGCGACGAGTGCCTTCTCCTTCGTCTTGACGGCGTAGCCGTCAAAGAGGATGGATTCAGCACGAGCGTCCTGTGCCGTGGAGGACGAGCCGCCACGATACTTCACGCCGTGGTCGAGGTACTCCGCAATCGCGTTGTACACTCCCCAACCTGTCTCGCGGATGCCGTCGAGATTCTCTGCGTTGCGGAGAATCGCGCGCGTATCCATCGCACGACGCGAGAACTTCTCGCCCTTATCCTTCTCCTCGTCCCCAAGCGGGAAGATAGAAGCGATAAGGCGGTCAGCCACATCGTACGAAATCTTCTTCTCGATCAACTGCTCCGCACCCTCGCGGAACTCGACCATAAAGTTGTGAGCGATACCCAGAGCGGTGCGAGCCTGTGCCACGCGTCCTTCCATCTTCGCCGTGTGGCGAAGCGTGAACGACGAGCGCACGCTGCCCAGAGCCGCATTGAGCGTGTTCTGGCAGACGACGCGTACTGGCGTGATGACGGCACGCATAGGGTGAAGACCATCGTGACCGTTCGTGACGAGCACATAGGACTTCACCGCGCCGTTGTCACCTGCGACGGAGACGCCTTCTGGCACTTCCATCGAGATGAATACGCGCTTGCCGTTGCGAAGCGAACC
>Ga0164292_10001342_pt1 | contig 19728 bp, 31 predicted proteins | sample GEODES117metaG_FD_111486 | JGI IMG/M metagenome (GOLD analysis project Ga0164292, IMG submission 111486) | Eutrophic lake water microbial communities from Lake Mendota, Wisconsin, USA - GEODES117 metaG | ecosystem: Environmental > Aquatic > Freshwater > Lake | place: USA: Lake Mendota...
GCATGGAATAAAAGAAAAAATATTAAAATTTCTTCAATAAGATTAGGATATTATAAAAATATATCTTATCTTTAAGTATTATTAATAAGATATATGAAAATAGTAGCAAAAAATATTTGGTTCACATCAGACTCCCACTTCGGGCATACCAATATTTGTAGAGGAGTTTCTAAATGGAACACAGGAGATGAAGAAGAGTTTATTAAAGCTACTCGTAATTTTCCAGACCTTGAAACAATGAATGAGCATATTGTTGATAACATTAATAATTGTGTTGGAGAAAATGATTGGTTAATACATCTTGGAGATTTTTCCTTTGGCGGAATTGAAAATATCGGAGTATTTCGTTCTCAAATCAAATGCAAAAATATCGTATTGATTTTAGGAAATCACGATCATCACATTGAAAATAACAAAGAAAATGTTAGAAAGCATTTCACTCACGTTGCTCACTATGAGGAACTAGATGTGACTCTAGAAGCAAAAACCGGTACTGAAAAACATAAATTTGTTCTTTGTCATTACCCAATTATATCTTGGAACAATATGCCAAGAGGAGCATTTATGTTGCATGGCCATCAGCATTTGAAAGGCGATGCTAGATTCGGAGAAGGAAGAAGAATGGATGTTGGAATGTGCGGTTCTCTTGAATTTAGGCCTTACCATATAAATGAAGTTTTAGAATTGTTAAGTGGTAGAAATTCTAGAGAAAGACATTCTAGAGACGAAAAATAATATTATGAAAAAATTGTATTTAACGTTAATGCTGGCATCAATGTCGACATTTTCACAAAACATTATCATAGGAGACTCACAGGTACCTTATATTGATACTCAGACTGATAAAGCTGAAAGGGCTCCTAGATTATGGAAAGGCGGTATCGGGATATATGATTTAACTAAAATGGTTAATAACTATCCTATTACACCTTCTATAAAAAATGTAGTAATTAGTATTGGAACTAACAATAGGTTTCAAGGCGGAGTAGTAGATTTATTTTCAGCGCTTAAACGTAAATTTCCAAATGCTAAATTTTATGCAGTGCAAGGCTCATGGGGCTGGGGAGGAGTAAAAGCTTTTACTAGAACAACCGTATATAGATATTATTTACAGTTTCAAACTCAAGGAGCTGTAATAATAGAAACTCCAATTGGATTCGGAGACCCACATGGACCAAAAGCATCTTATAATTTAATAGGTAAAAGTTTAGATAAAATACTTTAAAAAAGATTAGGTTTCTACATAATTTATTCTTATCTTTATGTATAGAAATTAAATAATAAGACATATGAAAAATGATTTTCAGTTATTAAGGTTGATGGTAGACGAGTTGAACTCGACTAATAGCACAAATGACAAACGAGATATTTTATCTAAATATGATGACGAGTTTATTAAGCTAGTAATTTATTACACTTATAATCCGACATTTCAATATTATGTAACTCCTGATAATTTAGAAAAGAATTACTCTAATGATTTAGGTAAGGTTGTTAAGTATAACGATTTATTTGAATTATTAGATGCTTTAAAGTCTAGATCAATCACAGGACACTTGGCTATTAATTCAGTCAATGATTTTTGTTATGATAATGAACAGTATAAAGATTTAATCTATAAAGTAATAGGTAAGGATTTAGAAATTAGAATGGGAGACTCTTTAATTAATAAAGTATTTCCAGGCTTAATTCCAACCTTTGACTGTGCTTTGGCTACCGATTTTGATAAGGTGCAAGTAGACTTTGCCAAAGATACCTTTTTTGCTTCTAGGAAGTTAGACGGTGTTAGATGTTTGGCAGTAGTAGATGATATGGGTGCTGTGACTTTATGGTCTAGACAAGGTAATCAATTCCTTACCCTAGAAAAGGTAGAAAAAGAAATAGCTTCTATAGGTATGCGTGATGTGGTGTTTGATGGTGAAATATGCTTGGTAGATGCCCTAGGTAATGAAGATTTCCAGGGTATTATGAAGCAAATTCGTAAGAAAGACCATCAAATTGACAGTCCTAAATACCTAATCTTTGACACTATTTCCGGAGATGAGTTTAGAACTAAAACAGGTAATAACAAATATTCGAGCAGATATGCTAGATTAGGAGAGATCTTTTTTGACCCTTCTAGGTATAATCACTTAAAAGTTGTTACTCAAACGGTAATTACGACAGAAGAAAGATATATTGAAATGATGTCAAAGTCTGATGCTGACGGTTGGGAAGGCTTAATCTTAAGAAAAAATGTTGGTTATGAAGGTAAGCGTAGTAAAAATATGCTTAAATGTAAATCATTTAAAGACGCTGAATATAAAGTTAAGGCTCTAGAGTTTGGTCCTTTTAGAATGATTGAAAATGGATTGGAAATTACTAAGGAAGTTTTAACCAATGTGATTATAGAACATAAAGGAAACGATGTATCAGTAGGCTCAGGATTTTCAATAGCTGAAAGAGAGTATTTCAAAAACCATCCTGAAGAGTTGTGTGATAAGATTATTACCGTTAAGTATTTTCAAGAGACACAAAACCAGGCAGGTAATTGGAGTTTGCGTTTCCCGACAATAAAAGTAATTCACGGAACGAAAAGAACAGTATAATGAGAAAACCTAAATATAAAATAGGTCAATTAGTATACGTAAATTTTTTAGGTTCTCCTAAATTAAGTCGACTAACTGAGTTACATGGTAATCATGGCAGAGATAGAGACCGATGGATTTATTATGCAGTAGATGTTAATGACGGAACAATATATCCAAATGTAGGAGTAGGCGATACAGAAAAGACATTTAACATTAACGTTGAAAAAACAAAGGAATTGAAATGATAGAAGTTTTATTAAAGATAGCTATAAGTTTAGTGCTTTGGTTAGTAGTAGCAAGAGTATTTTTATATTTCGGTAAAAAAATATTTAAAGATTAGGATACTCCAAAAGGTTATCTTATATTTATGAAGTAATTAAAATTAAATAGTCAATATGGCAACAGTACAAAAACGTTCGAGACAATCGAGAGCATTAGATATGCTTGAAGCTCAATTAAAGAGTGGAGTAAAAACTGAAAAGAAAACTAAGGATGTAAAAGTTCCTTTAACAGATTCTGATCGAAAAAGAATTGCAAAGGAAATGGAAACCTTAAAGGCTAATTTAGTTTAATTGTATGGCTCTTAAAGTAGATAATAAAATTTATTTAAGTTGGGACGATGTCAGTGATTTAGTCGATACTCTTTGTGAAAAGATTATAACTGAACAACCTCAAATTGATTCTGTATTTGGAATTGCGAGAGGTGGAATGATCCCAGCAGTAATGGTATCGCATAAATTAGGTTTGACCTGGTCGAATGTTATGTTACCTAATACTCTAGTAATAGATGATATTTGTGATACAGGACATACATTAAAAAATTGTATAGGAGGCTATACCGCAGTGTTGCATCATAAACCGCATACTGCTTGTTTAACTCCTACCTTATATGCTACGGAGCATTTAGGAGATGAATGGATTATTTATCCATGGGAAAGAAATGATTCTGCACCAGTGCAAGATTATTTAAAATAATATATAAAAACCGCCCGAAAATATTGCTAGGTGCATATTTATATTAAATAAAAAACAAAATGAAACAAGTCCATACATATCAATCACAATCGTTTAGAATGCTTCAAGGAGCAGGAGCTGCGATATGTAATAATGATGTGATTTTAGGCTCTTTACGTAACGATAGTATTACATGGGAACCGAAAAGAGGAGGGACTGAGGTATGATATAGGTAATTTACATATTACTATAATTTAAGCCTCGGACCATAAAATCCGGGGCTTTTTTATTGACCTGGTCATAATAATTGCGGCTATCGTATAATGGTTATTACTTTAGACTTCCAATCTAAAGATGAGAGTTCGATTCTCTCTAGCCGCTCAAATTTGGGATGCTTCAGTCACTGGTGTGATAAGCGGTCTGTAAAATCGTTCTGTAAGAAGGTGTGGTTCGATTCCACAGTATCCCACTAATATTAATTGGGTTGGTAGCTCAGAGGCAGAGCGGCTGTTTGTTAGGCAGCGGGTCGAGATTTCGAAATTCTCCCAGCCCTCAAAATGCGTCAGTGGTGCAATGGTAGCATACCGGTCTCCAAAACCGATGATGAAGGTTCGAATCCTTCCTGGCGTGCAAATAAGTATAGTAATGTAAATTAGTAAGCGATGAGTAAGTATCAAAAAGCACTTGTAGTAGATGCAAGTTTTACTGCAAGGTCAGTTATAAGCACAGAGAGAGCGTTTGTGATTTGTTATAAAGGTAATGCTGAAGTAATAGCTGATCATCCAGAAACGTTTAGTTTAATCAATCCTGAATTGGTTATATATAAACCTTCTATTATTAGAGTTGCTAAGTATGTTAAGAACCATATTAATAAGGTTCCTTTAACAAGAGAAAATGTTTATAGAAGAGATAATTTTGAATGTGTGTATTGCGGTAGTTCAAATCAAAAAATACTAACATTAGATCATGTTATTCCTCAATCAAAAGGAGGAAAAGATAGTTGGAACAATTTAGTAACAGCATGTCGTCCATGTAATCATGCTAAAGCAGATTTAACATTAGAGGAATATGGTAAAGAAATTCCAGAGCCAAAAAGACCTCACTATTTAATGTTAATGAGAAGTATGACACACATACCAAAAGAATGGGAGACCTTTCTATTCTTTTAATATTAATTGGAATTAGCTTATAGCAAAGCAGCAGGGGCTAACCTGCAGAACGGATACCAAACCCGATTCCAATTAAAATGCCATAGTAGCTCAATGGTAGAGCACTTGTTTTGTAAACAAGAAGTTGCAGGTTCGAGTCCTGTCTTTGGCTCAATATAGTGGTATAGCTCAATTGGTTAGAGCACTTCGCTGATACCGAAGAGGTTTTAGGTTCGATTCCTAATATCACTACAAATATACTTCTGGTAGTATAGGAGTCCGGTTTATCTAGCCTACCTTGGACGTAGGAGCACGCAGGTTCGAATCCTGCCTATCAGACAAATTTTCTTTTAAGAAGATTAGGATTAGTCAAAAGAATTCTTTATCTTTATGTAAGAAAATTAATTAGCCCTCTAGGCTTTAAAGTGAAGCACGATACTTTTAATATCGGGAAGAAGGAGCATTACCTTCAGAGGGTACATAAACCGCCTCGTTGGCGTAATGGGAGCGTATTTCTTTTACATGGAAATGGCAGTAGTTCGATTCTACTACGAGGTACAAATTGTCCTTTTAGCTCAGTTGGTCAGAGCAGCGCACTCATAATGCGAAGGTCACAGGTTCAAACCCTGTATAGGACACAATATTGGTCTATTAGTCCAACGGCTAGGATGCTACCCTGTCACGGTAGAGACGAGAGTTCGATTCTCTCATAGACCGCAATAGTTATTGAACTTTTTCGTTCTGTATTTGTTTTTGATGCCTTTACTATCCGTGCCAGTTAACAGTGGTTGTGTCACGGTAAACAAGGAAGCTGAGTAAAAATGTAAATGCAATGTATAGAGGCCTGGTGGTGCAGCCAGGCAATTGGGTCTTTGGTATAGCTGGTGCGTACGTTAGTCTGAAGAACTAAAGGAGCAGGTTCGATTCCTGCAGGACCCACAATTTAATTGTCGAGTGGTCAGGGACCGGAGATGGCTCATATCTATTTCTAGAATGGCTCGATACCATTACTCGGTACAAATTTTGCCTCTTCGTATAACGGTTAGTACACATGGTTTTGGTCCATGCGGTGGGAGTTCGATTCTCTCAGAGGTAACAAATTATATGGGTAGGTAGGAAGTTAAGAAACGTTACTCAAAAAACGACTTAGCGAGGTAAAGCGTTAGAATAGTAAAATTGAGTAAACGTTATTAAAGTAGTATAATTTATATGGTGATTGTAGCTGAATTGGTAAAGCGTCTGATTGTGGTTCAGGAGATTGTGGGTTCGACCCCCACCTTTCACACTTAATTACACCTGTGGTGGAATGGTAGACACGTTGGACTTAAAATCCAATCCTCAGAAATGGGGGTGCCGGTTCGAGTCCGGCCAGGTGTACAAATTGGAAAGTAAATTGATCAGGGATCAAGACCGCTTGCTAAGCGTATCGTGCGTTAATTCGCATGGGGTTCGATACCTCTGCTTTCCTCTAAATAGGCCCTTATAGCATAAATGGAAATGCAACATCCTTCTAAGATGTTAAATGGAGATTCGAATTCTTCTAGGGGTACAATAAGAAACAGAGTAAAGCCTGGACAGCGAAAGCAGGGTAGTTTTTAACTTGGACAGTTTCTTTTAGCAGTTTAAGAGACAGAGCTGACTTCTGCTTATCAAAAATGCTCTGCAACAGCCCGAGTGGTGGAATGGCAGACACGCTAGACTTAGGATCTAGATATTGAGAGTTCGAGTCTCTCCTTGGGTACAAAATGCTCTTATAGTTTAATTGGAAAAACGTTTGGCTACGGACCAGATGATATAGGTTCGAGTCCTATTAGGAGTTCAATAATGGCGCGATGACCGAGTGGCTTAGGTGCAGGTCTGCAAAATCTGTAACGCTGGTTCGATTCCAGCTCGCGCCTCAAAAATAAGTTATGACAGGATATCACATTTACTATCAAACAAGCGATGATGGCGATTTTGAAGCTTTGAATTATTTAGTTCAACTAGCTTCAATAAAATATTGGAAAAGACATTACGGTCCTATTAAATTGTATTGTAATCAAAAGTATTTAGAGTCTATTAGCAAATATGGCATAGACAAAGAGTATGATGAAATCGATATTCAGTTTTTAGAAACTAATCCTTATAAAGAATATTCTGATAGATTTTGGAGTTTTTGTAAAATTTATTTAGCGAATAAAATAGCTCAAGAAGAAGAAAGTTTTTGTATATTAGATACTGACATTTGGATTTCAGAGCCTAATTTACTTACTAAAGAAGATGTAGTATTTTTTCATAAAGAAGCGTTTGAAGTAAATTATAAATTGAATCCTTATCCAGATCCAATTAATTGGATTGAAAATAAAGATTATAATTGGGAAGTAAGTCCTAGGAATTGTGCTATAATTTGTTTCAATTCCAATTTCAAAGAGTTGATTGCTAAATGGTTAGAAGTTTCTATTCAAGTAATTGAGCAAACTCATTCAAAAGAGTTTGAGTTTGAAAATAAAAATTCTAGTACTATTTTTATAGAGCAAAGGTTATTGCCTACATTAATAGATAAGTTAGGATTGACAATGGGAGAAGTATTTCCTTCAGTGTATCAAACAACAAAAGATGGTACAGATGGTTCTGAATGGGTACCTAGGATTGATAGCTCTGAATATTTAACATGGGTATCTAAAGTAATTAAACATATATGGGGTGCTAAAAGATATTACGATTCTAATATTATTAGACAATTGATAATTGAAATTACATTTGAAGCTTTAATTAGGTATGGAGAGCATGAACCTAGATATGGAAAATTATTCACTGAATGTGAAACTATTTATAATTTAGATTAGGATCATCCGAAAGGTTATCTTATATTTATGAAGAATTAAAAGGGAAGGTTGGCAGAGTTGGTCTATTGCACCGGTCTTGAAAACCGGAGGAGGTAACACTCCCAAGGGTTCGAATCCCTTACCTTCCTCAATTTGCTGCCATCGTCTAACGGCCAGGACCTATGGTTTTCATCCATAAAATCGGAGTTCGATTCTCCGTGGCAGTACAAAAGGGGTTATAGTGAAATTGGCATCACGATAGATTTGCATTCTGTTATTCCGGGTTCGAATCCCGGTAGCTCCACTAATTAATTAACAAATATTAAATATTACTTATTATGAAAAATTCATTATCTACTAAAGGATTATCTTTATCTCAAGCACAATCAATCTCTAATTTGTGCAACCAGAGATCTATCGAATTGACAAATACATTGTCAGATGTTAATAATGTTGAAAAAACATTAACGATTGGAACTGAATCTTATGTTGAAACTCCTGCAAAACCTTTACCGGCAAATGTAGCAGAGTTAATTCAAGAAAAAGCAAGACTTGCTGCAACTCAAGCATTTTTAATGGAAAACATCAAAGCAAAAGATTCTTTGATTAAGTCTATTCAAAAAGAGCAATATTATCCTTCAGAACCTAGACCAGAATCTCCAGAGTATGTTGAAGTTGAATTAAAAGAACTTGTTACTGAAGAATGGGCTTGGAATGAATTGCCAGCAGCTGAATATAATGAATTTTTAGAAGCAGAAGCTTATGCGGCGCACATCGGTCAGTTTATCCATAAAGGAGGAACGTTAGATCGATTAAGAACAGAATTGCCAAAAATTAAAACTTTGGAATTCATGGAAATTGAAACTGGAAAGAAAACTCCTATGAAAGTAGCAGTACATCACACTTCCGCTCAATTGCTAGCAATACATGAAGAGTTAGCAAATACTCATAGAGAATATGAACAAAAAGTAAATTACTTTAAGTCGAAAGTAAAAAATGCTGTGACTAAAGAAAATGCTCGAATTGCAAATGAAAATGCTGATGCAGTGGCAAAAGCAAATGAAGCTAACCAAATTTTGCGTGATGAATATAGAAAGCTAAATGAAGAATGGTCAGCTTTCGTAAGAAAAGAGACTCAAGAATTTGAGGCTAAACGCCAAGGAAGAATTGAAGCTGCAGTGGCTCTTAAAATAGACGTTGCTCCTAGATTCCAGCCAGTAGTAGATGAGTTTCTTAAAACAATAAAATAGAAAAGTAGTTGTGGTACTGAAGGGATAAGCAAAAGCCGATACCTGGAAGTTTAATATCGGGAGCTATAAAGCAATTTATAACTTATAAAGATATACGATACTAATCAACAGCAAATTGATGTAGGCCCCGTGCCTATATAGCCAACTCGCTTCTGTTACAAATTAAACCAAACTGAGATAGAACTCAATAGTTAGACATGTTACTCCTGATGGGAGATTAAAAGTGGCTAGCGAAAATGAGACTTAGTTTTTGTTTTTGTCTTTGCTGTAACGGAAGGTCTTTGACTTTGAATTTGATTTTGATTTAGTCTATATACTTTATTCTCCCGATAACATAATTATTACCAGTATACCGCGGGGTAGTGTAAGGGTAGCACGAAGGGCTCATAACCCTAAAGTTCGGTTCGAATCCGGCGACCGCTACCAATAAGTAAAATGCATTGAAGAAATTCAGTGCATTTCTACTGAAAAATACTTTGGAAATGATTAGGACGTTAATTAAATTATCCTTATCTTTATGTATAGAAATTAAAAAATAGACAATTTATGAGAACATTAAGATTATCAATCGCTATCCAAAGTCATTTAAGTGATGCCGCTTTTGAAATGAGTTTCAATCCTGAAATGGCAGAAAATCGAATTCATTTTGTGAAAACGTTAATTAACATGTATCCTAATACCGATGTAGAAGTTGAGGAAGCAGAATTGACTAGAATTTATAAAGAAAGAATTTTAGGAATTGTTGAAAAATAAATTGAAAAAGATTAGGACAATAGAAATATTATCCTTATCTTTATATATAGAAATTAGAAATAATAAAAACCTTAAAAATTAAAATTATGTATTTACAAGTAACGAATTCGAAATTGGCAAAGTATAATCAAATTAGAACCACTCCAGGTAAGTTGATTGAAGATGTAAAAAATCTTGGTTGGAAAATATCAGACTGTAAGGTATCTGAAATTAGAACAGAATTAGTCGAAGCTAATTATAAGTGTGTAGACGGTAAGACTTCTAAACGATTTTCAATTAAATAATTAAACCCAAATAAATTTTAAATATGAAAGCTCAGTCAATTCAACCAGGTCAGACAAATACCATTAGTTTTGGTAAATTTGCAATAGTTTTAGAAAAAGAACAGTTACATTATTATGCGGATGGTGAGATTACCAGAGTAGTTGATGTAAGCTATGAATTTAATTATAAAGATTTATTTGACTTAGGTACAAGAATCTCAGTAAAAAATGCTTTAGGCGCTGTGAAGTTTGTAAATAAAAGAGATGTAGTAAAAAATTCTAAGTAATGAAAAAGTCAAGTTATAGAGTAGTCCCAACCCAGCACGAAAAATTTGGTGCGTGTTGGGCTATTAAACAAGGTAAAGTAGTTGTAGGTACTTTTATTAGTAAAATAAAAGCCGATCAAAAAAAGATGGCTCTAGATGCTATGGAGCAAGAAGATTTCCTTTTAGGTAAAACAAAAAATCAAGAATTAAAAATAGAATTATAATGGCGTATGCAGCAATAGTTACCAAGTTAACAAATGTAAGACCTCATCCTAATGCAGATAAAGTGCAATTAGCTACTTGTCATGGTAACCAAGTAGTAGTAGGATTGGATTGTCAAGAAGGTCATTTAGGTGTATATTTCCCGACAGACGGTCAATTATCTCATGAATTTTGTTTTGCTAACAACTTGTATCGCAAGGCAGATATGAATAAGTTTCCAAAAGACAAATGTGGAATGTTTGACGAAAATCGAAGAGTTAGAACACAAAAATTTAGAGGAGAAGTATCTGACGGATTTTGGGTTCCACTTCATCAATTTGGGTTTATTCAAGTTACAGGTTTAGATGTAGAAGGTTTTGAATTTACTGAATGGAAAGGAGTTCCTATCTGTGAAAAGTATATCAACCCAAACACTTTGAAATTAGCTAGAGAGAACCAAGGTAAAAAAATTAAAGTAGCGAAAACTTCAATTATGTTTAAAGAACATTTCGATACTGACCACTTTGGTAAACATGTTACTGAATTTAAGCCTGGGCAAAGATTAGTGGTAACTGAAAAGCTTCACGGTACTTCAGGTAGAGTTGCTCACGTTTTAGTAGACAAGCCTCTTTCCTTTAAAGATCGAATTGCAAAGTTTATAGGTGTTAATGTTCAAGATAAAGAATGGATGTATTTAAACGGTACTCGTAGAGTGGTTATTGAAGAATCTAAGGGTACTCAATTCCATGACCCGACTATTAGAGATAAGGCATTCAATATATTCAAGGGTAACTTAAGAAAAGGAGAATCTGTGTATTTTGAAATTGTTGGATTTGAATCTACCGGAGCATCTATAATGCCTTCAGTTGATACTACTAAAATGGGAGATAAAGAGTTTACTAAATTATATAGTAAGCAAATGCCTTACTCTTATGGGTGTCCTGAAAAAGAATGTGCTGTATATGTTTATAGAATTACTAATACTAATGAAGAAGGTCACTCTGTAGATTTAACTTGGGACGATGTTAAGAAGCGATGCGATGAATTAGGAGTTATGTATGTTCCTGAATTATTTATCACTTCTATAGAGATGATAGCATTAATGATTAAATCTAATGATGATAGAGATGTTTATAATATGTTAGGTTCGCTTGTCGATGAAGCTTCTAAAGGTGCTTCTAAATTAGATGCTACTCATATTAGAGAAGGAGTATGTGTTAGAATTGATAACTTTGGTATAACTCCAAAAGTTTATAAACACAAATCTTTTGAGTTTAAAGTGTTAGAAGGTATTGTAAAAGATACTGGAGTTGTTGATATGGAAGAATCTAATTAATAAAATATGAAAGAAGAAAATTCAATTATGGATGCTTATATGGGTATGACAGGAGGTTTGAACTCAAAGACTATGTCAGAAATGTTTAGACAAATTTTAGACACTGCTCATGAAACTATTGACTTTAATACTAATAGTTTGATATATCATAAACTTCAGCAGCTTAATAAATTTGTTGAAGAAAAAATTTCTGAGTCTAGACCGGGTATTGACGACACGATTTTTGGATTAAAAACAATAGATGGTAAGTTAGGTAAAATGACTTTGGCATCTGCAAAAAAATTAATTGAAGTTAATTTGAAATTAGCAGAAGCTGATAAAGAGTTTAAATTAGATGCTACCGTTGCTCACAATATTGGTCAAGTGTCAAAATCTTTAGGCTTTAAATTTCAAGAAAGTAAAGTACCTTCAGATTTAGATTATAGTAGTTTATTTCAAAAGTTTAAGTACTTAACTGATTATGAAAGAACTCCGTCACAAAATTCTCATATTCCAATTGCAGAAGATCCTGCAATAGATAACGAAAATATATTCGGGTAATTCCGGGTATATTTTCATACGTTAGCCTGTCTAACACCTACGTAAATTAATTAACAGAAGACACAAGGATAAAAGATATATAGAATGATAAATTACACAAAAGAGGAAGCTAAAACAGTAGAAAAATATAAAAGAAGAGTACATAAACAATATCCAGGTGCTTTCTTAACAATGGTTAGAAAAGGATACTATTCTATTATGCAAGAAAAAGATGATTTTTCTATTGTAGATGTTTTAGAAGAACAACTTATGCCTCCTCAGTCTAGTCCATTATTAGCTTGGGAAACGGCCCAGCTCTCATGTAGAATATCACAAAATTTGAATAGAACTCATCCAATGCGATCTGAAGGTAGAAGTATGGCAGATAAAATTGCTAAAAAAATAAAACCTGAATTTAATTCGCGAAATTCAAATGATTAGGATATTTATTTGTATAACCAATTAGTTACGACTTATGTTTAAAAACATGTTTAAGAAAAAGACTGATGCTGAAGTTACTACTGAAGCTGATGTTGAAGTAGCTGTAGAAGACATTCAAGTTCTCGACAGTGAAGTTGTGTATTCTGAACAAAGTGAAGAGGTTGAAGAAACTCTTTCATTTCCTATTTTAGATCAAGAAACTGATCAACAAGAATACACTGAAGAAGAAAATCAATCAATTAGTACTGAAACTGAAATGGCTCAAAGTAGTGAACTTCGTGAGTGGGAGATATTAAACGCTCCTGAAATTGTAGGATGGTCTTCTAAAGAAGAACAAGAAACTCTATTCGAAGCTGCATTATGGTTAGCATCTGTACCAGGTCTGTCTGTTTTAGACGTAGGCTGTGGTAGAGCAGATATGTATCCATTAGCTATGGAAAAAGGTTTAGTATACAAAGGTATTGATTACAATCCAAACATTATCAATGTTGCACAACAAAAGTATCCAGAAGTATCTGTTGAGACTTTAGATGTGTTAAATATTGATGCAGGTGCGGATTATGACTGGGTGGTGGGCTCAGGGTTGTTTAATATAGCAATAAAAGACCCAGCAAATTATGCACAGGCAGTTGTCGCAAAAATGTACGACAAAGCCAAGATCGGTGTAGCATTTAATTTATTAACAGGTATCCCTGAGGACATTGCAGACGAAGACAAACGATCAATAGTCGTTTGGGAGCCAGCCGCTTGGCTGTCTTATTTGGAATTAACTTATAAAAAAGTTATATGCAGAACCGATTACCTTGATGGAGATACTACATTTTACATTTTAAAATAAACATTATGATTTTAGTTTATGTGATTACTGCAGTTGTATTAGCTGCAGGTGCCATTTTTTATAATAAAATGGACAAAAAATTCAAGCAAGAAATTGCAGATCAAAAAGCAATCGTAACTGCACTTCAAGCGCATGTAGATGCATTGTCTAAAAAGAGAGATCAATTAGTAAGAGATTTAAGAAATGCTACTTCTGTGAATGCAAAGAAAGCTTCTGAATTTCCAGTTGCTACTACAGTTACTGAGACAGTAGCTCCTGTTAAAAAGAAAAAGGTTTATAAAAGAAAACCAAAATCTAAAGTAGAAGCGTAATGCCTGCTCCTTTTGAATCATTTATCAATCACGTAATGTCTAAACATGACACTGCGGATAAGTTAAGACAAATAACTCAAGGGCAAAGTCCAACTATGGCTACTAGTAGTAGTTTAAGTGAGTCTGTCAATTCAATGTTAGTTGAACAAGAATTTGCAAACCAATTTGATTATAACGGATATGATTCAGAAGAGAGAAAGATTAAAGTATTGGATAAGCTGTATGTAGTTCGAAATAAAATTTCAACAAAGTATTATCCAAATGACAAAGAGTATATGACTGTTCTGCTATGTATTAAATATGTAGCAGAAGGTTATGCTCTAACACCAGAGATTACATCGTATCTAAATACTCTTTATAAAAATGTCTAAAACAAAGCTAGTTGAATTAATTCAGCAATTACTATCTATATCTGAAATAGCATCACTTAATGAAATTAATGCTATTAAAGATTCAGAAGACCGTCACCGTGGATTGAGATCTTTTTTCCATAATCCGGAAATATTTTCAAAAATAAAACATATAACTGACCCGGCTTGGCTGTCCTATGAGATATTTATTAAAGGGAAAGCGTATGAATTTTAACGACTACATAATATCAGATTCAGATTATTCATTCTTTGACAGTTTGCCAGAGGATGAAAAATTGCTATTCATGTACGATTTAATATGTGAAGAGTCTTATGGCACTGGTTCAGAAAATTATGAAGAACCTGAAGACCATTACGATACTTCAGAAATTAAATCTGATCTAGCTAAATTTGATGATATTGTCGATGCTTTCAAAAGTAAGTTACAAACTATTATAGCGGCTTCTATATCAGAAAAAGCTCCTGTTAATATGATATTCCTAAATGATAAACTTATCATTAATTCAGAATCTCTAGCACTTATAGCAGATACAATTAATCAAATGATATTAACTGGTTATTTATTATCAGAGCAAACTTTAACAAAACCACAGAAAAAAATATTCCATCAGCAAAAATATTGTAAAGTATATACGATGTTAGGCAAGGTAGGTAGAATATCAGAAAATTAAGTTATGATTCCAACTTCAACGCATTTGGTGCGTTTCAATGACAATTTACTTCAAATATTACGATATTATCCAGAATCTAGGGTAAGAGATGTTGATGGTATTAAAAAATGGCTAAATGCGGATATCGCTATTCGTAAAGAAGGCATTATGTATTTTTGTCAAACTATAGAAGAAGCGGTTGAAATTGACGACCAGGTCGAAGTGCCTAAACGAGGTAGACCTAAAAAAATAAAATAAGATTCATTTGGTAATTACGAATGAATAACTTATCTTTATACTAAATAAAAAATAATAAATAAAAAATAAAAGTTATGGGTAATATCGGTTATGCTTGTATTAATATGACTCTAGGTAAGAAAGGTGTTCTTACCGGTAGAGCTATGCGCAAGGCTACTTTAGAAGAAAAAGGTGTAGCACACGCTTCTGCATTAGCATTGCAAAATGCGTTAGATTTAGAAACTATTCTTAAATGGAATGTAGATAATGATATCTTCTTTTTTCGTTTAGGTAGTGATTTATTTCCATGGGGCAATAAAGTCGACGTAACTACCTTCCCAGACTTTGATGAAATATGTACCGTGTTAGCCCGATGTGGTCAATACGCTACTGACAACGGTGTGCGTGTAACGACTCACCCAGGTCCTTTTAATTTACTTGCATCTCCGCGTGAAGAAGTAGTACACAATACTATTTTAGATTTAGAGATGCATGCAAAATTATTTGACTTAATGGGTTTGTCTCGTACTCCTTATAATAAGATTAATATTCACGTTGGAGCTACTTATGGCGATAAGTTTACTGCAGCTGATACTTGGTGTAAAAACTTTCTTAGGCTATCCGAGGGTGTTCGTTCCCGTTTAACTATTGAAAATGATGACAAAGCATCTATGTATTCAGTTAGAGACTTATATGAGTTGATCCATTCGCGAACAAAAATACCGATTGTGTTTGACTATCATCATCATAAATTTTGTGATGGCGGTCAGACAGAACAAGAAGCATTAGAGCTTGCTATGTCGACCTGGTCGAATATTAAGCCTGCAGTACATTACTCTGAATCGAAATCGTTACACGAATCCAATGACAAGCTTAATCCTAGAGCGCATTCTGATTACGTTACTGACTATATTGATACTTACGGTAATGATATTGATATTATGATCGAAGCTAAAGCAAAAGAGTTAGCTTTATTGAATTATCGATTACTGCATAAAAATACTTTGCAAAAAGATGCTGTTTCATAAACAGTTACATAATTATATTTTCTTTTATTAATATTATAATATTTATTATTATATTATTATACTAGTATTATAATAATTTTATTAACTATAAATTATAATTTGCCATGCGCTACAAAGAACAAACTTTAAGAAAGCTAGAAGCTCAATCTACAAAGCTAGCTACATTAGAAAGAGCTATTTCAAATACTGATATATCTGGAGCTGATGCAATTAGATTCATTCAAGATATTAGAAAGGAACTTGATTTAGTTGTTGAACGATTAGGATTAGAAGCTGATGAATAAAACTGCTTTAAAAATATTAGTAGGATTTGTCGCACTTGCATTAGCTGCTTGTGCGGCATTTTTTTCTATAGTAGGTCTATCTAAACTATTTGCTGGTGCAATGGTAGCAGTAATAGCAATGGCATCTACTCTGGAAATTTCCAAATTAGTAATTGCATCTTATCTTTATCAACAATGGAAAGTTGTTAATAAGACATTAAGAGTGTATTTAATTTCTGCTGTAACAATTATAGCTATAATAACTTCTATAGGTATATATGGATTTTTATCTGGAGCATATCAAACAACAAAATCTAAATATGATTTAACTCAATCTATTACTGATAGTTTAAGTGTTAAGAAATCTTATTTCGACTCTGGATTAATATCATATCAATCTCAATTAGAGAGTAAGACTGCTCAATTAAATAATTTATTTTCGATTAGAAATTCCCAAGAACAGCGAGCATCAAATTTAATTAACTCTAATAAATCTTTTAAGTCAGTAGAGAAGTCAGCTTCTAATACAGATAAATCTATTAAAGTATTAAATAAAGAAATTGCTCAGTTAAATGATAGCATTGTTAAGTATTCCACAGAGTCATCAAAATTAAAATTAAATATTACTCAGGCTAGCATTCAAAATGAATTATCGTCAGAGTTAGGTTCACTTACTTACATTTCTAAAGTATTAAATATTCCAATGGATAAAGTTGTTAATATATTAATAATTTTATTTATGATTGTATTTGATCCGTTAGCTATTTGTATGGTTATTGCTTATAATCAGTTAAACGAATCTAAACCAGACAATGAAGATAATTTAGACAATTTCAGTGATGAAGAACTAGCTGAAATAGTAGACGAAATACAATCAGAAACACCCCAAGAACCAATCGAATCAATTCCATTGGATATTGTACCCCAGGAACCTATAATCGATGACGAAGCGGCTAAGACAGCGGCTAAATTAGAAGCAAAAAAAGCACAAGATCAATCAGCATACGGAGTTAAGATTTATTAATTAAATAAAAGTTATGAAAGCAAAGACAATTAAAAAAGTTGCAGAGTCGAAGTACAAATCTAAAATTAAAGACAATCAAAGAATAATGATTTGTCAAAATTCTGTACCCGGAGGCAAATGGTGGAAAGGAAAAGAATGTAATGAATGGGTAATTGTATCTGAAAAAGCAACTGCTGTGTTATGTTATAGATGTGTAAATTTACATGTTGAACCGCCTGTTGAAAGAGGAGCTGTAAATAGATCAGGTCACCCAAAAGGTTGGAAATTTATGAAACTTTATGTAGCAGCTGACGGTACTGTTTTTCATAAAGGAGTAGAGCAAGCAGACTTAAAAGGTACATTACCAGTTACCGTTATCGAACCTAAGACAGAAAAGAAAAAAATGACTAAGCAAGAAAAAGACGCTGAGTTATTATCTTTAGGTAAAGAAATAAAAGGTTTAAAATCAGATTTAATTCTTGAGACTAGAAAAGGTAAGCGAGCAGAATTAACTAGAGCTCTAGCAAAAGCAAATCGTGCTTTGAAAAAGTTAATGTAATATCTTTTAAATTACGAAAGAAAACCTTATATTACTTTAAATTAAAAATCGATATGACAAAAACTATAAAAATGGACAGCATTTATGATGAGCCTATAAAAACAAAAAAGAAAATTACGGACTTAGAAGATTCAAAAAAAGAAGATGATACTTTTAATGAAATTGACTATGGATTAAATATAGACGAGTCTGTAATTTATATGCATGGCGATATTATGTTAGGTTCGCTATTTGATTTTATTTCTAAAGTAAGAATTATTCTTAAAAATAGACCCGAAGAAAAAGCTCAAGATCCAATTAATTTATTAATCAATTCCAATGGAGGCGATGTATATGAAGCTTTAGGTATAATTGATTATATTGAATCTTTATCTGTACCTGTTAATATTATTGCAAGAGGAAGAGCAATGTCTGCAGCTGCAATGATTTTAGCATGTGGGACAGGAAAAAGAATTGCATCTAAATTAACTACTATTATGCTTCATGAAGCATCGGCAGAGATATTTGGTAAGTCGGCTGATATAAAAGCAAATGCAGACCACATAGATGGATTGGAAAATGATTTCTATACTATGATGGCTGATAAAACAAATCAGACTGAAGATTTTTGGAGAAAGTCTTGTAGAAAAGATTTTTATATTTCTGCAGCTAGAGCAAAAGAATTAGGAGTTATTGATGAAGTAATTTAATTTAAAGTTATGCACAAAATAGAAGATACAGAAAAACAATGGGACTTGCTAATGAATACTATTAGCGATTATATTTCTAGTCCTAGAAAAGAAAAATTAACTTCAATGTATGAAGGTTTAGCAGAAAAGATTTGTACTGCACCTGCATCATCACATTCGACAAGACATAATTGTTTTCCTGGAGGTTATATTGATCACATAAATAGAGTAGTAAAATGTTCATTAGAATTATATTCAACTTGGCAAGCTTCTGGCGCAAACGTAAGTAATTTTACAAAAGAAGAACTAGTTTTTTCAGCATTGAATCACGATTTAGGTAAAATAGGAAATTCCAAAGAAGATTATTATATTCCTAATGATTCAGATTGGCACGTTAAAAGAGGTCAAGTGTACAAAATTAATGGAAGACTAACTTTCATGAAGGTTCCAGACAGAAGTTTATTTTTACTTCAAGAGTATGGAATCGATGTTTCAGAAAATGAATACCTAGCAATTAAACTGCACGATGGTTTATATTCTAAAGGTAATGAATCTTATTTAATGGGAGGACTTCCTGAGTTTTCATTAAATTGTGATATGCCTATTCTATTACATCACGCTGATCATTTAGCTACATTGATTGAAGGTAATACTAATCATGCTCCTGAAACAGTAAAACAAGAACCAAAAGTAAAATCAAAATTGTCTAATATCGGAGACCAGGTTACAAATGAAAATTTAAAATCTGCCTTTGACGAAATATTCGGAACCCCATGATATCATTAACAATTATATTTGTATTAATTGTAGCTGTATTAGTTTACGCTATTATTAATTTAGTAAAACAAACAGAACAACTTGAAGATCAAGTATCTTATTATATAGATGTAGTCGACTCTGTAAGAGAAAAGGTATTAGATGTTCAAGTTCAATTAAAAGAAATTGATATTAAAGGGTCATTTGAAGCTGACGATGAAGTTGGATTTGTATTTAAAGAAATTCAAGTACTAGTAGATGACCTAACTAATACAATAAACGAAGCTTATGAGCAATAATACAGAAGAAGTAGTAATTGAAGCTCCAGTAGCAGAAGTTATTGCAGAAGTTACAGAACCTAAAACAAGGGGACGTAAACCTAAAAATAAACAATACTTTACAAAAGAAACTGAAAATGCAATTCTATTATATAATCAGTTAGAAAATGAATATGAGCGTAATAGATTATATGACGCTGAAATTAAATATCCTTTTGATAAGTTAGTAGAAAATATTATTCATACTTTTAAATTTTATCA
>Ga0164292_10001343_pt1 | contig 19722 bp, 40 predicted proteins | sample GEODES117metaG_FD_111486 | JGI IMG/M metagenome (GOLD analysis project Ga0164292, IMG submission 111486) | Eutrophic lake water microbial communities from Lake Mendota, Wisconsin, USA - GEODES117 metaG | ecosystem: Environmental > Aquatic > Freshwater > Lake | place: USA: Lake Mendota...
CACACATTCCGCCATTGCGCTGGTCTCCCTTTGCAGTGCCAGATGTATTTCCTTCAATAACTTGGATGGTTCCATTTCCATTATTCTTGATACAGATACCAACATGAGAAATTCTATTGACGCCATCATCTGGGAAATCAAAATAAATCCAGTCTCCTGCGCTTGGGTCATCATTGCGAGCATCTGCCCAGCGATCATTCTTCTTAAAAAAATCTGCTGCTGCAACTGTTGATGCAGACTTTGGATACTTCTTTGGGTCTAGCCCTGCTGTAAATGCGCACCAAGAAACAAATGACTGGCACCATGGTTGGAAGTTAACACCAGACCACTTGCCATATTTTGTTTCATTATCTTTTGGACCTTCAATGGTTCCAATTTCTGCTTTAGCAACCTCGATAATCTTGGCTACTGTTCCTTTGTCTGCCATCTTTCGTAACCCTCTCTATAGTTCGGTAATCATATTGTATTGACCATGGGGGGTCTCTACTAGTAGGTCTTCATGGTCACATGCGGGTAGGCACTCACCGCAACTGATTCTAGAAAATACTGCTTCTGGATAATCAAGATTGAGGTAGAGGGCGCCTTCTAATTCTGTAGAGTCTGGGAGTTTGAGGAGGTCAACTTTTTCAAGCCACTGCCTTACATCTCCAATAGTGATGCCTTCGCCATCTGGCGCCTTACAGAAAAGAAAGATGGTGTTGATAGCGGTTATGTTGCTGTTCTCAGTGGACATCTGCGTCCTCCCCTGTTGCGACATAGCCTGCTGGGAAACTGGCTGCGTAGAACGCTAGGCAATCTGTGGAGTGAAAGAACTTAACGGTCTTGTTCCAAGACAAGATAAGAACATTCCTAGACTCTTCGACCCTAGCCCTAAGGTGTGTCGGACAACCCTCGTAATCGCAAGTAAGAGTTGTGTTAAATGTCATGGCTGTAATTATAGGTTTAGAGCGGTTGAGTTGGACGACAACACGCCGAGCGTGAGAGGGATTGAGGGAGGGGGAGGAGGGAAAATTGTCGACAATTTTATAGGAAAAAGAGGCTTAAATAGGGTAGGGATTTACTTGAATAGTTGTACAAAAATAGTGTAGTGTTAGGGGCTTTTTTAGGACTCTAGTTGCTGTATACAGCATCGGTCTAGGAAGTCAAATGTAAAAGGTTACGGATAGGTTTTGTTGATTGTTGATGGACTTTTTGGTTACCGTACAACTATTTTTGAATTACTTAATTACTTAATTACTTACTATTTAGTTAGACAGTTTGGATGAAATCCTATTACGCGTAAGGGAAAAATAGTGGTGAATTCAGTAATTAAGTAATAGTGATAGAATAGTGAATACTGAATAGTGATAGAGTAGTTCTTATAAGGATTTAAAAATAGACAGGGAAGGGTGTAGAGTTTATGAATACAGAGATTGAAAGGGAAGAAGAGATGACGGATGGACCAGAGTTAGAAGTTGTTAGAACGGAAGTTTCTTTACCAGAGATCCCAAGTGACTTAGTTATTTCTTTGATTCAAGAAGCAGCAACGGCACTAATGCAGCGATGGTTTCCTAATCGACTTCCTACAGGGGAAGACTTTGAAAGATGGACAGAGATTGCTTTGGCAGATGCTTCGGCTGTGATTGCTCACTTCATGGAGAGAGGGATTATTGTAGAGGCAGAGTTCCATGACCGTTGAGATATGGATGGTTCCTGTTACTGCGATTTTTATTTATCTAATTGCCTTTAGTGGTTCCTTCTCTGCCTTTGCTTTCCTGAGATGGAAAGAACGCAGATTCAAACAACGGATGCTAGAAGAGTTCATGATGACACTTCAAGACAAAATTCAGACTGAAGAGGATTTTAATTCTATTATAAATAAGTTAAGAAAGGACTTTGGAGATGAGTGACTTCAACGAAGAGTCTATAAAGAACTTAGCCAAGACTGGAATTTCTTTAGAAGAGATTCAGAAGGTTTCTGAGATTCTCAAAACTACAAGAACTAAAGATAATCGAGTTTGCGTTTGTGGTCATACTATGTCAAAACACAATAGGGCTGAGAATGGGATTATCACTTGTCGTCCTTCTGCTCTTTCCTGTAACTGTAAGAGAATGCATCCTGTCCTAAAGTCAGACAATATTCGTCCATTTATGAGGAAGACTTCAGGACATAGAATGGAGCATGCTTTGATGTTAGGCATTGCCAAGTGTATTGAGATTGGGGCAACCTTTGAATGGTTAGAAGACCCACTAGTTTGTGAAAGATGTAAGAACGAAACAAATGTGTTCCCAGTCTGCCTAACAAGTCAAGGCTTTAAAGCACCTGACTCAATGGGCTATGATTACCTATTATGTAATGATTGCTTTGGAGAAGTCTAATGAATAAAGATGCTCGCTATACAATAGTCGCACACCTTGAAGCCCTAATGAAAGACGGCTCTATTAAACCTGAAGTAGTCCCTTCTTTAATAAGGTTTATAGATAATGCGACCAGTGAGAAAAATGAAGACCTTATTAAAACCTTAGTCCAAAAGATTCAAGACTGGGAAGATACAATGGGTGAAGACGATAAGTCTCTTTACACCCTAGGGATTCGACAAGCCGTTGATGTTCTTCGTGGCGATTCACCGACCCATGCCAAAGAATATAAACCCCTAGATGAAGAAGACTTCCGACCTAAAGAAGAAACAAAAGACTTCTAACTACCATAGTTTTATAGCATTGCAAAAGCAGTTTCATTGTTACTTTTTCTAAAATTTTATTGTATCTCTAATTAGAGATTAAACCCTTATTCCACGCTGGTTTCATTGTTACTGGCCACTTTGTTGTTTATAAAAGGTGCGCGTAATTCAGACCGTATTCAGAAATTCGTCGCCATCATATAGCCCTATATTTGGTATCAGTAGACATCCCTTCAAAGTCTACCAAGGAGACCAATGAATAAAGCAATGATTGAGTCCTACCTACGAAACCTCCTAGGTCAAGTGGTCGGATCAGCGGTTGTCGTTTCGCAGGCAACGGGTGTTAGCCTCGCAGAATTCGGCCAGAGCGAATACCTTCTAGTAGCCAACGCACTCTGGGCATCTCTTGTTCCAGTAGTAATCCGCTACGCAAAGAAGTCAGACCCAGCCTTCGGCCTAGTTGCTGAGGTTGCTGTAGCACATGTAACAAAAGAAGTCAATACTGCTGTAAAGAAGTCCGTGAAAAAGAAAGCGGCTCCAGCTAAGAAGACCGCCAAGTAACAACAACTTTGGTAAGTCCCCGTCCCAGGTAAAAAATATCCAAAATATATCTCTGGGGCGGGGCTTACCATTCGAAGGGTAGCAAAAAGTAAAAATGTCTGAAACGATTCCATACGGTGGCAAGGAAGAGGAAGACCCAAGTCTTTCCCTCCCTGACATCTCCATCCCCTATGACTTGCGGCCAGACCTTTCCGACCTCGGAATGATTGAGCATGAGCGCGGCGTCTGTGAAGACACCTACGAAAACCGCGCCGCTCTTAGAAGAGCACATTTAAATTGGGACCCCGTCTATGACCAGATGGGTGCGCCAACGGGCTTGATAGTGGCACGGTCAGAAGAAGCAATGAAAGAACGGCGAGTGATGTCGCTGGCGGAAAAGCGCCCGCTCCTTCTGGACCCAACTAGCAACAACTCAGATTACTTAACGGGCCTCGACCTGATGCTTGAAGATTCAGCGGTACGGGTAACCCCACCTTGGGTTATCGGCGCGACTAAGGCTTGGCTTGAGGAACAGCGTAACGGCGGCCCGAAGAGTCCACGGCGTGCCCCCGCTAGCCTACCACACCGTTGTCGAATTGTCAAGACGGACGGTATTCGCTGCATGCTCTGGACATCGGGACGGGTGAAGGATGACGGCCTGTGCCGCGTCCATCTACGAACAACTAGACGGCCTGGAGCTGACATTGAGCGAGCGCGAGCAAAGCTGGTTCAGTCCGCCCCATACGCGGTTGATGTTTTGGAAGACATTATGGAAAACGGCCAGAGTGAACCAGCACGCCTCAAAGCCGCTACCGAAATCCTTGACCGTGCTGGAGTTCGAGGCGGCGTGGAGATGGACATCGGTGTTGATGTGCAGGTTCGTTCAGCCGCTGACATTGTCAACGAAAGATTACAACGGCTTGCCCTAGGAGCGATTCACGCAGCGGCCAGGTTGCCAGATGCCTTAGTTGTAGATGCCGAACCAGTAATTGAAGATTCAACTAAACCTACGGAGGAGACGGCATGACTACAGAGAGCACGCAAGTAGACGGCATGGTTACGAAGAAGTACCTAGAAGAGATGGCGGCTCGCTTGGCTGAACGGCTTGCCGAAGACATCGAACAAAGTAAGACCCGTGAAGAGCACATACGGACAACGGCTAGGGCTAACGAAGCCGCTGAGTTGTTGGTAGTCATCAGGTCTTCAGCTGTAAATTAGCAAAAAGTAAAAAACGGATGACAAAAGATTCAACGGATTGTTTTTGGTGCGGCGAGACTTTCGGAGCCGATGCGAAGAACTGTCCCAACTGCGCAACGAACACGGACAACTCTGCGAGCTAACTGTCTGCCAGCCCTCCTGAGTTGTTTGTAGTTGAACGGACATCACAGATTTCTGCAGTAGTTTATTGTTCATTATGTATTACGATTCGTACAACCTTAGAATTAACCCTATACACAACGGCCTGCCTAATGCACGCCTGATTTGCATCAACGGCCTGACGGATGTACTCTGCCATTCTTGCTAGATGACGGTTAACATAACGGTTCCTGGGTTAATGATTTTTCCCTTGTGAGTTATGAAGGACGGTCATCACGGAGTTCTAGGTCGGAACCGCCACTTTCTCTCCTAGTCGTACCTGCCGTCATCTAGCTCCATTTTAAAATTAACGGCGTGCCCAGAGCTCAGCGGCCCGCCCACATCCAAACAACTTCTCTAAGCCCGCAACAGTGTGACGGTCAGCGGAACAACGGGACACCAGGTACCACATCCAAACAACTTATTTTAAAACGGTAGCTAACACAGCTGCGTTAGCAAAAAGTAAAAACGGCCTGCAGCTGTAAGCGGCCCGCCATCAACGGTGAGTTGTTTGTAGTTGCTGAAGACGTCCAAATAAACCTCCGCCTCCACCGCCACCATCTCTGCTTGCAACAAAAAACTTTAACGGCGTGCTAGACTCCGCTTTGCGGCTTTAGCCGCAAAGTGAACTATAGACAACTCAACAACTTTGGATAGCGGCCTGGTAGCTGTACCGCTTGCAAAAAGTAAAAGCGGCCTGCTAGAAGCGCCCGATATATAACGGTGTGTCTTCCTTGACAGTACACAAACGGTGTTTTAAGATAACGGGCATGCTAGTGGAGTTGTATGTACTCAGCCGTGTAGTCAAAGCCAGGAAAGCGCGACAAGCATTAGCGGATGCTGAAGAGTACGAAGAGGAGGACGAGTACGATGACGGATATCGTTACCCTGCTTACTTCCATTGTCGACGGTGTAAGAACCGAGCGGACAAGATGCGCATCGAAGAACAACTTCAGGGATTGAGGAGGACTGGTGACGGTGAAGAAAAGATTCTCGATTGACGCAAGAGGAATCCCATCGCCGGTCTGCCCAAATTGCGGGAGCATGCTTTTAAGAATTACAGTTCAGTTCGAATTAGATAATTATGAAATTTCTGGATACCTACTTGATGACGCTGAGTGCGCGTCATGTGGATGCCTCATTACTGCTCCCACTCCTATCGATTTGACATCATAGATTTTTTTGTTATACTTAGGGGACACTCAAACAAAGGGGAGATAAATGAGTACAACTACTCAAGTAACAGCATTACCTCCGTGCGATATCTGCACGGTACAAACTGCTAAGTACGATGCAATGACATACACGGGCCAGTGGGGCTACATGTGTCATGGATGTTTTAAAGAGCACGGCGTGGGCCTTGGTCTCGGAAAAGGACAGGAGTTAATACTATGCAAGTAAAAGATTTGATTACCGCACTTACGGAGTACTACAAACCGACTGATGAACTTGTAGTACTTTTCTACAGCAAAGATGAATTCACTTTTGATGATGACGAGGAACTGGTCCTCACCGATGAGGGTTGGAACGAGATTGTAAAAGTCATGCATGAAAAGGGAGGCTTGGATTCTCCAGACCAATACATTACGGATTACATTCGGGACCTAGCATGCGAGCACGGCGAGGAGAAAGAATGACACTAGACGCCGTACTCGACAAGATTGAAGCCATCATTGAAGGCTCGCACTACGGAGCAAGTCCACTAGAGATGGGACACTGTAAATACTGCACAACTTGGCTAACTCTTACGGAGGAGTTGGCATGAACTGTAACTGGTGCGGTGACGAGATGAAGGCAGGCGTGTACGAGATACACAAATGCCTACAAGACGGTGAAGCCGAAACGGCGAGCGCTGAGTAATTAAAAGATTGGCAAGACGGCGTGTCCATAACGGGCACGCTTTTTTGTTGCCCGAAAACTGGAGTCGCTCTATAACCTGGAACGGGCAAGCGGAGTTGTTTGTAGTTTTGCGGACCGGCGGATCTAATTTAGCAAAAAGTAAAAAACGGCTTGGACACCTGGAGGCTGTCGAACAACGGTGAGTTGTTTGTAGTTGATCTCATGCTACGGTATTTGACATCAACGGCATGCTTGAGTCGCCTCGACTCAACTTGACTGACGGCATGCCTTAGTGTAGACTGGAGGCATGAACAAGAAAGACGCACTCAACGGACTCCTTCGCATGAAGGGACGCTTTGTGCTGAACCAAAGCCCGAAGGTCTTCGCGGACAAGAGGACAAAGCGAAACCGCACACGCTCTGACAAGAAGCGCCGTGCCCTAGATGAACAGGAATAGGAAAAAGTAAAAATGTCGAATACATTTTTTTCGATTGACGGGTCTTACGGAAGCGCAACGAACATCCTCGTTGTTGATACTTCGGATTGGACGGAAGCGGATTGGACTTTGATTGAGGAAGCCAGCGACTCTGAAAGACTCGAGGTTGCTCATAACTTGACATTTAAAGAATAAAATGGGATACTCGGTTGTTGAAGGTACATAGGGTAATTAAAATCCCTCAGGTCAGCCATGCGAATAGAAGTAGCAACTGGCGTAAGGCTCTACCTATGTATCTTCACTAAACGCAGAAACTAAACTAGGGGAATAGGAAAAAGTAAAAATGACAAAAGACACTACACAAGAACGCTGGGACTTGGGATACTACAAACAACTTGAAGGCGCAACAATCGTTAGGTTTAAGGGAACTGACCCTGATGACTTTGGAGGTCGTGGGTTTCCAATCTTCGTAGCAAGACTTGCAAATGGAGAACTCGTTGAACTTGTCCTCTCACAAGATGAAGAGGGTAATGGTGGGGGGTTTATGTTTGGTCTTCCTGACTACACCCTCCCTGAGTTTCGCACCACCAAGCATTTGACAATAGCAAAATAAAGTTTTATACTCGGAACTAACAAACTAGAAAAGGGGAACAAATGCCAAACTGGGTTTTTAATGACCTTCACATTGAAGGAAGTAAAGAGTCTATACAAAAAGTAAAAGCGCAACTCAATGCGCCATACACTAGAAACAACTCTGATGAAGAAGTAGTTTCTTACAGCAATCCTGTAATTTCTTTCTTAAACATAGTTCGACCACCTGAAGACAAGATGGACGAATACGAAGGCGTACATGGTTACAAAGATGGCGAGAAGCAAGGCGACTCTCCCTTTAACTGGTACAACTTTAATAATCGTGAGTGGGGAACAAAGTGGGACATAGCAGTTTCTGATGGCGAGAAGCACTCAGATACTCAACTCATACTCGAAGAAGAAACCAAACTTCACTACTACTTCCAAACTGCATGGGCACCACCACTTGCAGTAGTCGAAGCACTCTCACTTCAGTATCCTGAATTAGAAATAACTTTAGATTACGAAGAAGAGCAGGGCTGGGGTGGAGTAATCCATTGGGACTCGACTGGTTCGACTATTCTCGAAGAGTACGACTCACCTGAAAGTCATGCAGACTATGTGGCTAGAGATAATGTTGATGGTTGCAACTGCGCCAATTTTGAAGATACTGACGATTGGTATAGCGATTGCCCTAGAGAAAAAGTTATTGAACTCTTCGCCAAGCGTGATGTGGTTGAACTCAAATAAAAGTCTTTAGCAAAAAGTAAAAACTTATGGATTTGACAATCTATAAAAAATCTTTATACTTACACCAACACCTAAGAAAGGGGAAACAAATGAAATCAAAATCGTTTCTTGTTACTGTCTATTATGAGGGTAGCAATTTCATTACTGAGCCAAATGATTACAAACTTGGTACCAGTAAAGCAGTTCGTGACCACCTAGAAAAAATTAACCAAAATGTTCGTATTGTTGATGTTGCCATTGACACAAACTATCCTCGTATTCTCGAGGTTATGGACAGACAGATAAACGACCCTCTATAAGAGGATTTGACAATCTGTAGAAAAGTGCTAGACTCAGACCAACACCAAACGAAAGGGGAAACAAATGGGAGACAGAGCAGTAGTTGGATTTAAGGCAGATGCTGAAAGTCCAGTTATTTATCTTTATTCACATTGGGCAGGTTCAGACATGGACTTCCTATTAGCACAGGCACTAGAAAAGGCAGAGCCTCGTTGGAGTGACTCAGACTATGCAACTCGTATAGTTATTTCACACCTGATTTCAGATGATTGGAAATCACTAACAGGCTGGGGTATCTCAGTAAATACTTTCGCTTATCCTGACTACCAAACAATTAAGGTAGTTGAGTGGAGTGAGGGGATTGTTTCTGAACGCCTCACAGATAGCCCTGACACAGTAATTCATACAGACACCTTCGCAGATTTCGTATCAGCGAAACAGACAGTTTAAGACACGCACGATTGAGTGGGCTAGATGGATTTGACACTAGCCCCTCAATAGTGTAAAGTACGACTTAGTACCAACCCAAGACACAATGACAAGGAGAAACACCCAATGTTAGACAAGGAAAAGAAAGTTCAAGGCATAGCAGTTTATGCTGAATTTCGTCGAGCAGGTCAAACAATGCAGTTAATTGTTACACCTGACGCATACACAACAGAAGGCACTTTAGTCCCAATGACTTTAATTCGCCGAATTGTTACCAAAGAAACACCTAAGAAACAATGGAAAAATTCATCTCTTCGAGGTGGCAGCAATCTTAATGAAATGATTTCAGAAAAGAAAACTGTATCTGACTTAGAGAAAAACGCTTTCACAGAACTGCGCATGCGACATGCTACCCATTTCTTTGACCAGATACTTAGTCAAGGTTGGACTATCGAGAATAACCCAATTCTCGTTGAGGTATCACGCCACGACGCAGATGATTTAATCAAAGGCAAGACACCAAACAAAATAATCTATCGCGTTCACATTTCTCGTAAAGCCTTAGGCTTTCCTGAATTAGTGGCTGCGTAAGGGGGGATAAGAAAATGGAAACAACAAATCTTAAAGAGCGTTACGACGCACTAACACCAAATTTAACACCAACACTATGGGGTACCATTGTGGATGTTGCCTCACAAGGAGTCAATGAAAATGCAGGGCTGATACTTAATGGAAGTGTTCTTCCACAAGGTCGTTATGTTGAACGCGCACTTGGCGCAGACAGAGCCCCACGCAAATCTAAAATGGCTATGGCAGGTGGCATTGTGGAAAATCTCGAAGGCGAAGAGCAATACCTTCGACCAAATGGCACACCATACTTCTCTCGTTTATGGGGAGAGCATAAGGATGTAGAAACTTTGCGCAAAGCAAGAAGCGCAACTGCGATTTCTAATTCAACAGGTAAAGGCTCTGCTATGTATCCTCTACTTTATGGCGCACCCGGTTGCGGAAAAACTGCACTTATCGAAGCAGCGTATGGAACTAATGTTCGTACCTTGTTAGGTAATGGAGATGTTGAAGCAGCAGACATGATTGGTTCTTATGTTCAAACTCCTAGTGGAAACTTTGAGTGGGTAGATGGTGACCTAGTGAAGGCTGCGGAAAATGGCGAAGTTTATTTCATTGACGAAATTGGTTTGATTGACCCTAAGGTTCTTGCACTCGTGTATGGACTTATGGATGGTCGTCGTGAATTAACTATCACCACAAATCCTGAGCGAGGAACTATCAAGGCTCATCCTGATTTCTTCGTAGTAGCAGCGACAAATCCAAACGCACCCGGCGTTCGTTTATCTGAGGCGTTGCTATCTCGTTTCACACTTCAAGCAGAAATGACAACTGATTGGAACTTGGCTCGTAAATTAGGAGTGCCAACAATTGTTGTAACTGCTGCACAAAATCTTTATCGTAAGCAGATGAACAAGGAAGGCATTTCTTGGTCACCACAAATGCGCGAACTTCTAGCGTTTCGTGACATAGCAGAAACCTTTGGAACTGCGTTCGCACTTTCAAATCTAATTGCTGCTGCTCCACAAAACGACAGAGCAAGTGTGGCTGATGTTCTTTCCCGAGCCTTTGGGGAAGAGATGAAGCCAGCCAAAATCTAAGGACACCCCCGTCCTAGATTGAGGTGAGGGGTCGAGGGTTGAGCGCGTGGTTCTTGGGTGTCCTACGCGCTCCCCTCGACACTTCCAAAATGGATTTGACAATGGGGAATAAAAATGAGACAATTGCTTTATTAGGTCGGAAGCCTATTAACTAGAAAAGGGGTAACAAAGATGGGTCACTTAAAAACAGGTGAGACAAGAGCAGAAGCAACTCCAATAGAGTGGCTAAGAGCAGGACGCACGATTGGCGAACTAGCCAACAAATGGTCTTTGCGTAACGACATTGTTGCGTATGTAGGGCCGGGAGCAGGTGGGCAAGCCCCTGCATGTTTCGCTCCAACAACTGCTGAGGTTGAAGTCAATGTTGATGTTGCTTTCGGATTTGGCGTAAAGCCTGAAGAGGTCGAGCGACTTAACGAACGCAAAGTTCAATACGAATTCCCAAAGGGAACTGGCGCAATTATGCACGAGGCATTTCATGCTCGTTTCTCTCGCTGGTCAATGCCACAGGCACATGCAGAATTAAAGTCTGACGAATACCAAGCACTCATCCTATTAGAGGAAAGTCGTATCGAGTTTCAGGGATTGAAGTCAATGCCTACTGCTCGTCCTTTCCTTCGCTCATGCGCTATGGAAATTGTAATTGGTGATGTTAAAGAGGACATGGAAAAACAAACTCCAACAAAGTCACTAACAAATTTAATTGGTTTAGTTCATGCAAGAATTGACGCAGGTATTCTTGAAGAGCATGAAGTCGCTGGCGTAATGGAATTAGTTGAAAATCAAATTCCAGCAGATGTAGTAAAGCAACTACGAACAATTGCTTTATCTGCACAAGCGCACGAACTTCACAATGACGCTACTGAACTTTATCCACTAGCGATTGAGTGGGCGCGTATTGTTCGAGAACTCGCTAAAGAGCGTGGAGATGAAGAAGGTGAAAACCCAGTAGGCGAAGCATTGAAGAAACTTATGAGTGATGTTATTGACGCTATGGAAGAAGCAAGTGATGAAATCTCTGCGACTAACTTTGGCGAATTAGCAGACCAAGAACAATCTGAGGATTGGAAAGATGAAGTCAAAGGAAAAGCAGAGGACGCGAAAGAGCAAGAAGAAAATCGTGAAATCGCAAAAGATGTATTTGGTAAATCCACAGGAGCAGGTTCAACAAAGAGTGGTAGCAAGTTAGTAGATACTCGCAGCCCTAATGCAGATGAGTTAGTTGCAGCAGTAACTATTGGTCAATGGTTAGAGAAGGCAAAGTATCGTGAACGCGACGAACACGAGGTTGCCAGTATTCTGCCACCCGGACGACTTCGCACACGAGCCATTGTTCAAAACGCAGCATTGAAATCTCGTGGAGTGAACCAACAAGTCGAGGCGTTTCGTCGCACAGTTCGTAAGCACACAGACGACCCAACACTTCATGTTGGAGTTATGGTGGACATTTCAGGTTCAATGGGTTCAGCCATGCAACCAATGGCAACAACTGCGTGGGTTATGTCTGAAGCAGTAAATCGTATTCAAGGTGAGTGCGCTATGGTCTATTTCGGAAATGATGTGTTCCCTACTCTCAAAGCAGGGCAACGACTCAAAGAAGTTTCTATTTACTCTGCCCCTGATGGCACAGAAAAATTCGCTAAGGCGTTCTCGGCACTTGATGGCGCGTTGAACTTACTTCACGGAAATGGCGCACGATTGCTCGTTGTAGTTTCAGATGGTCAATACACGACAGATGAAACTCGAAAGGCTCAAGAAATTGTTGCGAAGTGTAAAGAGGCTGGCGTAGCAATTCTATGGTTGCCATTTGATAACGGAGCAGGTGCGGATAGATTGGCTGACAACTATGCGGAAGTAATCCGAGAGATTGCAAATCCAGCACAGGCTGCCGAAACTATTGGTAGAGCAGCGGAGCGTGTCATGACAAGGATTGGGCAACGAGTGGCATAATTAGATTTGGGTGGTCAATAGATTGCTCAAAGGCTTTCGGTTCGGGTGCGTCCTTCCAACGCTATTCCCACCAAGAACCGTACCGAAAGTATCGTGGGCGGAGTCCCTTAACCCCCTTTCGGGACTCTGCTCACACTTTAACAAAAAGTAAAAATGACAAATGACGAAACGACAAGGGGAAAGAAATGACGGATGAACCAAAAATAGTTAGGCATGTTATCGAGACAGACCTCGATAGACGAGACGCGGTGTTCTACACAGGCGGAGGTCTTATTGCCACAGTTACATACAAAGGCTTTCATGTTGATGTCTATTGTGACGGCGTAACTAACGCAACTCTTTTAGACCAACCGAACGGCGAGATTGTTTCGCATTTATACTCTGCCTCAGATTTTATTAGTGCGGGTCTTAGTACGGATGACGCTATCAGTATGGCGATAGAGCAAGAGATACTCGTGTTTGAAAACAACTCGTGGTTTGATTTGTATTGTGACGGCGAACATTTAGACATTGTGTGCCACACAATGGATGACGCCTTAGAGTCGGCGAAGACCTATGTCGAAGAACAGTATTTTGATGAGCAAGAGTTGATGAAGGAACTTGACACGGGTATTTAATTTTGGTAAAATAACGGCAACAGAAAGAAAGGGGAAAACAAATGCACACATGTCACATACTTTTAGTTGAAGCGGATAACGCTCAAGAGGCGTTGGACAATGTACGCTCTCAACTCAACGGCGAAATGCCTTATCCGACTTGGTCTGATTGGCACGAGGTTGGCGGGCGTTGGTCTGGGATGTTTGACGGCTGGGACGATACGAAAGATGTTCTTGGCTACACGGACAACCCAACACTAGCCGAAGACATAATCAAAAATTTTTCGGACTATCGGCTCGCAGAAATTAAACGCTACAAAGAACAACTTGACGAAGAGGGTTTCTCTTTAGATAAAGTTATAGCGGAGTACGACATAAACGACAACAAGGCGAACTTTGCGAACGGCATGAAGTTATGGCGTATGCAGAAAATAATGCAGACACTTCAAGATGATTGGACTTCCGATAGCGGTGTGTTCGACCTTCAAGAAGGAACGGCAAGTCTTACTTATTTCAAAGAACGATTGACGGCTCGCCCTGAAAAACAATTTCTAGTCCCCGTAGATTTCCACTTCTAAGAGGAACTCGCTTTTAACAAAAAGTAAAAACGGATAGAATTGACACGGCAAGCAAAAAACGCTATCATTGGACAAACACAAGAAAAGGGGAAACAAGTGGAATACAAAGAGATTACAAACCGACTACGGCTTGTTCGTCAAATAAAAGGCTGGACACTACATGAAGTAGAGGAGCACTCTAACGGCAAGATAAATGGGATTGCCTTAGGTAGTTGGGAACGAGGGGATAGAAAGCCCACATTAGAGCGATTGCTTATCCTTTGTAATGAAGTGTATAAAGTACCTCTCTCTGCGGTTGTTAGCGGTAACTATGACGACTTCATAAAGCAAGCACTTACTACGCTTTACGGAGAGAAAAAATGAAACCTTGTATCAAATGCGGTTGGCTAGTCAAAGATGACTTTGGATTATTGAAAGACGAGATGAACGGGTATGTCTGCGACTTTGCAGGAAATACTCCGTTGCCACATCAAATAACTTTAGAAAGGAGTTTTGCGTTCGTTGCATAAGCGGATAGCAAAAAGTAAAAATGAAAGTAAAAGATTTGATAGAACAATTATCGGCATACGATAAAGAAACCGAGTTAGTTGTTGCGTACTGGGATAAAGAAACAGTAGAGGGCTTTAGTACGCTTTCTTTATCTGAAACTCAATGGTCATTAGTTGTTGATGACTCCGAGTCTGGCGAGTGGAATTGGCAAAGTAGTGCTGGTGAAACTTTAATCGAGATAGCAGAGAAAGTTGTTGGAGATGAGTAAAACTTGGAAAGTCACCTTTATCTCTCACTTCGGTACTGAGGTCACTTCGGAAACTCAGAGAGGGGCGCAAGCCCTTGCCTCGGAGTGGTTGGAGAACGAGTATGGTCACGACCTTGCTCGCGCTACCGAGATTGAGGTCGAGGAAATTGAGGCTTAGCAAAAAGTAAAAACGCGGGGCTAGGAGCGTGTGACGAGCCTCACAAAAGTTTTTTTGACGACACGCTCAAATGGATTTGCGCGAGTTAAGTTACTCGTGTAAAGTACGCTTTATCAAGTCAGATACTTGATGAACGACAAAACGACATAGTGAAGGGAATTGGGCGTATGCCTAGAACCAACATAGAGCAAGAGGTAGTAGTTAAAACTACTATTGAAGTTGCTACAACAACAGTTGCACTAGATGCAACAAATGCTAGCGAGTTAATCGCTAAACTGAACACAATGCGTGACTCTATCAAGGCGCAACAGGACAAAGAGCAGGCTATCAAGGCTGAACTCTACGGACTTATGGGCTACACACTCGTTAAGGGTGAGTGGGTCGGAACTGCCGAAGTAGGCACTATCGCAGGTATGACAGTTGCGAAGGTCGCAACAGTTAATGCTACAAAGTTGAACAAGGAAAAATTGTTCGCTGAAAACCCAAACGCTGAAGCCTTGCTAAAGGCTTACACAGAGCCAGCACCCTACAAGGCTCTCAAGATAGGCAAGTAATTAAAGGGAAGCCCTCGCACCGAAAGGTGCGGGGGTTTCTTTCCTAAAAAATTAAACCAACAACAAAAAGTAAAAAGGGGAAAATAAAAAATGGAAACTGAAAAAACAGTATGGTCGTCAAGTGTTACCGAACAAATGGTCGCTGAAGCAGGGCTAAACGATAACGAGATAAGTATGCTCGTTGAGTCGCTTGATGATGCGGTTATGGAAATCTGCCTTAATTACAGTATTACGGGCTAAAAAGAAAAGGGGAAACAAATGTCTAATAGCAAATGGGAACTCAAAGAAGATAAAGAAGTATCTTGGTGGCATTGCGGTAGGGCAGGTTACTGGGAAGGTAATGAAGTCTATTGCTCAAAATGCCAAACCAAATTAGAGGACTAAGATACTTGACAACAAAGAATTAAATTACTATAATCAGAACTACCAACGCAATACTAACTAGAAAAAGGGGAAACAAATGACTACAACAACAATAGAAAAAGTTACAGTTAAGCAAGCAAGTCAGGCAATAAATCAACTCGCAACAAACTTTATGGAGTCAAACGAGATTGACGCGGACTTACTTTTAATTGTCACTACTGGAATTACAACAAACACAACTGCCCACTTACGCGATTACATGCTCGGTATGCCAAATGATTTTGGCGTAGAGTTTATGATTAGGTTCGCTGAAGCAATTGTAGAAAAAACAGAAGCGCACAACTCATACGCAATTAAAACAATTCTCTCGGCTTTCTACTTTGAGAACTCAGAGTCCGATAAGGCAAACAAACTCGTTGCGGAAGCCTTAGAAGTTAATCCAAACTACTCACTAGCCAAATTACTTACACGAGTATTCGGCTCAGGCTGGCCGGTGGCGGGTTTCGTAAGTATGCGAAATGACCTTCACCCTAAAGTTATTCTCGCAATTAAAGAGGACGCGGAAGTAGAACTTAATAACTAATAAGTAAAGGGAAGCCCCGCAGAAATGCGGGGTTTCTTTCTTTCTTAATGCGACACGCGGGGCAAGCAAGGATTTGCTATTTTGATTTAAGTAGGATACAATTAAGTTATTAAAGCAAAGGGGGTGAAAAATGGAATACAAATACATAGGCGGAAACCCTGCCCCGTTCATGATGTCAAATAACTGGCACTACGGACAAGAGACTTGCATGGTGTGTGACCGCAAGGTAGGTAAGAGCCCTTACCGAGTAGAGGTCATAGAAGGCGGAAGCCTTAGAGACCAAACCAAGCCTTACGAAAGCGAGGCTGGCTACATGGGAACTTGGGCAGTAGGCTCAGAGTGTGCGAAGCAATTCGACCCCAACACACTTATCAAAAACTAAATAGAATTAAAAAGAACCCTCGCAGAAATGCGGGGGTTTCTTTTTTTTCAGGTTTAGCAAAAAGTAAAAATTTCACCAAGATCGCTAGTGCGGTGCTGGACTTGCAAACAACTTAGATAGTCAGAAACCCTCAAAACCTTAGCAAAATAAGTGTTAAGACAAAACGGACATTTTGCTTGTGATGTGTATCACAGAAATAACTCATTGAGATTTGCCACCCTCAATCGTCATAAGGGTAGAGAGAAAAACAGAAAGGAGAAAAGTCTAAATGGAAAAGACACTACAACAGAAACTAGACGAACTAAGCAAAGTCTTAGAACCCGTCTTGTGGGATTTACTAGATGAAGCAAAGAAAGACGCGTAAGTGAATAAGTGGGAGCCCCCGCGAAAGCGGGGGTTTCTACACCGTGATGTAAGTCACACAGATTTTTGATTTAGATTTGCCCTTCTAATTCGTCTTACATACTAGAAGGATAAAAATTAACGAAAGGGGAAAAAATGTACGATTACACAGATTACCTAGAGCGCGAGTACGCCATGCCAGCCGGCCCAAAGCGTATAGCCCGACCAAACTTAATTACGCCTGCAAAGCCTTGCAAGGTTGCACCAGCCCGTTATTGCGAGTGCGGTCAGAAATTGTCCATAGCAAACGAAGGCGTTGCTTGCTTTATCTGTACGCGGAAAAAAGATAAAGAAAAGAGAAAGAAATAAGTTATAGGTATTTGACTTACTTATAAAAAAACGATACAATTACACCAACAACAACTTAGAGGGGGAAAGCAAAAAATGAGTAAAGAATTTATTACTATGGCGCACTATCCTGATAGCAGGGCTTTAATACTAGAGCAACACACACCTAGTTATGGACTATGCACAGAGTGTAGTGGGGTATTCACTAACCTCGTACCTTACCCTTGTGCGGTAGTTAAAGAGGCAATAAACGCTTAAAGGATTGACTTTCAATAAAGAAAGTGCTATGATTACAACAACAACAACTTAGAGGGGGTAATTAAATGCCAGACATGATTCTAAAGCACCTAGCACTCTATGCGAGTGGCAAGGTTGTTCCTATTTGCGGAGAGTGCGAGAAGGCACTCACACCTGATGAACTCGGGTATGGACACGATTGTGAGGTTAAGTAATGAATACGATTTCAATGAGTCATCACTTGCGTGGAAATTTTTATCCACCGCTACCACTTGATTACGCTGAACCTGCCATCAAAGCATGGGAGTTGTACCAAGAGGAAAACTATGATGCGGTAGTCGTACTACCTGCAAGCATAGAGCCCCACCCCGCTACTGCCGTAAAGACAGACGCCGGCTGGGAAATAACTGCAAGCGAGTTGGTGCGGATACTTAGATTAGATCGATAAGTTAAATTAAAAGAGCCCCGTCAGAAATGGCGGGGTTTTTTATTTCCCCCCTACAAACAACTTTTTGATCCGTACTATCTACTAATGCAATTTTTACTTTTTGCTAATGCAGGTTTTTTACAGCACGCCGGTCTCCAACTTACAAACAACTTTCTGACCTACGCTTTTTTATTTGGACGACACGCTGATTTGGATTTGACTTTTTTTTGAATAAGTGTTATTATTTCTTTATTCAGTAGGGAAGTCGTTGGTCACCTGAACCACTTTAACTCTAGAGGGTGGGAAACAATACGACTCCTTACTGAACTTAACAAAGGGGGAAAAATGGCAAAGACTACAAAATGTGACTGGTGCGGGGCTGAGTGGAGTTTTGATGAAACCCTAGACATCTGCCTTACTTGTAACCAAATGGATTACCTAATTAACAAAAAGTAAAAAGTAAGCCCCCCGCAAGGGGGGTTCACTTGTGACATACATCACAAAAGATTTTTCTTAAATGAACTTGACAAGTGTTTGGAAATCACTATAATTAGACTTACAACTAAACAGAGGCAGAAAAAGGAAATAGGCAAAAGTCCTCGCCACGACACGCGGAACTAAATGGATTTGACAATAAAAACTTAATAATCTAGAATACAACTACCAAACAAACAAAGGGGGAACAAAATGACAACAGCACTAGTACAGATTATCGCAGGCGCACTACTTCTAAATACACCTCTTATCATCATGTGGGTGTGGCTAGCCCGCAAGGAGAGTAAGCCAAAGTCAATCTAATAAATAGATTTGACAAACAAAACTTAATAGAATACAATCAGCACTATCAAACAAACAAAGGGGGAACAAAATGAAAAAGTTTATCTTGGTAAAGAAGTCTGACGGAGAACGCGGACTAAATGGCAAGAAGAAGATTTACGAAATTGTTCAAGAAGGAACTCGCGTTGTAATGATGTGGGGTAAGGCAGAAGAACTTAACAAGCAACAAAATGTCAAGACCTTCCAAACAGAACGACAGGCTTATTGGTTCGCACTTGATAAGCAGTGGGAAAAGCAGAACAAAGGTTACGAGTTAGTAGCCTCGCTCTAAGATGTGGGTACGCCCCACCGAAAGGTGGGGCTATTCAACACCTTGACTTTATTTAGGTAAAGTGTTAAACTTACGACAACAACAAACAAGGGGGAAATAAATGTCAGACCTACTAAAGAAGTGCCATGAGTGCGGTGATAAACCTGCAACTAATAAAGTGTATTGGGAGGCAGATGACTCCATAGAACTTTATTGCGAAGGGTGCTATAAAAATTATCTTGGTGAAAAATTATCTTGGCAAAAAGGGGAGAGTAATGAATAATCTAGAACTAATAAAAGAACGAGTAAGCGAGGCTAAGGCTATCGCTTGGGATACCTGCCACAAGATTTATGTCCTTATGGACGATGAGCAGGTAAATGTAATGCGTGGCTATGGATACGACCCACTTATTACAAAAGAAGAAATGACAACTGATGAAATGGTAAAGACCTTAGAAGATTGGTTCAGAGAGTCTTGCGCTCTTAGATTTATTGAAGCAGTAAGCACTAATCACGAGAACCCAAACGCGGGATTTGAGTCGCTCATTGACCAAGGAGAAGATGAAGATGAAGATGAAGATGAAGATGACGATGACGAGTAAATGCGTAACCTGCAAGCAAAAGAAAGATACTTTTAGCCAAGAGTGGGAGTATCAACAATGTCAATCGTGCTCAATGAAAGAGGTCGAGAGTGAGTAAAGAGTTAGCCAAAGGGCAGATTGCAATGACAGACGAGCAAATTCCTTATGTGCCTACACCACTAGATAAATACAGGGAGATGTTAGCAAAAAGTAAAAATCAAGATGATGCGGGTGCTTGACAAAAAACAACTCGC
>Ga0164292_10001346_pt1 | contig 19711 bp, 14 predicted proteins | sample GEODES117metaG_FD_111486 | JGI IMG/M metagenome (GOLD analysis project Ga0164292, IMG submission 111486) | Eutrophic lake water microbial communities from Lake Mendota, Wisconsin, USA - GEODES117 metaG | ecosystem: Environmental > Aquatic > Freshwater > Lake | place: USA: Lake Mendota...
AAGCTCTCGGGGGCTTTTATATCTTCAAGATTAATTCCACCAAAGGTGGGCTCCATGGCTTTAACGGTGCGTACAAATTCGTCTACATCCTTACAATTCAGCTCAATATCAAAAACGTCGATGTCGGCAAATATTTTGAACAACACCCCTTTACCTTCCATAACCGGCTTGGATGCCTCCGGTCCGATATCACCGAGCCCCAGCACTGCCGTACCGTTGCTGATAACCGCTACAAGATTTCCCTTGGCTGTGTATTTATATACATCCTCAGTATTTTCGGCAATTTTCAGGCAAGGTTCGGCTACCCCCGGGCTATAAGCCAGGGCTAAATCGAACTGGGTTTGTGTGGGTTTGGTCGTTACTACCTCAATCTTCCCGGGACGTCCGTCTGCATGATAACTGAGGGCATCCAGCAATTTTTTACTCGGTATATGTTACCTGCAAAGATACAGCGATTAAAAAAATTAAAAATCACGATTGAGACAAGATAGTTTACTTGCTTCTTTATTCTGATTCTTCAATGTCCAATGTATTGATTGAGTTATCGTAAGCCAGGTATTGATGGTGTAACGCTGGAATATAACCTCCCTGCCATACTCAACCAATAATTTATCGCTCAACTCTTTGATAGTAGAATTCTCGGTAAATATGAGTGTGGGATTGGTAGGCAAATCCAATTTTTGATAACTTACTTTTCTAAGAAACAGTCTCAAGTATGGAAATATGGTATTGAATTGTCTTTCAAATTCTCTATCAGCAGTGCAATCAAAAAAACCGGTTTGCGAATTTTCAACAACGTTGTTCATGTAAGAATTAATATATTCGGCAACAATATTAATGTCACATTAATCATTCAGCGAAATGACTTTGGTCAGTTCCACCGAATAGCTGCTTATTTCTAATTCTTCATGCGAATCAGTCCAGCCAAGTCTTTAATAATGATATTACTATGCACAATATTAATTAACCCTTCCTGTTTGAATGCACTAAGGGTACGAATGACTGTTTCTGTTGCTGTGCCCACATAAGATGCGAGTTCCTGCCTTGAAATTTCTATTTCCTTATTACCATTACTTAAAGTGTAGGTTCGGTAAACATCAACCAGGGCCTCTGCAACCCTTTTTCTTACAGAATCGTAGGCCAATCTTAATAATTTATCTTCCGTTTCCACCAACTGATCTGCCATAATTCTTATAAATTTAGCGGAGGCCCCCTGATGTGTACCCAGCAATGAGAAAAAATCGGCTTTATTCAATGCATGTAGCTTTAAAGGCTCAACGGCAATTGCAGATTCGGTATATTCAGCTTCTTCAAGCATTGCAATATGTCCGAATATATCGCCTTCCCCATACAAAGCGGTCATCAGCTCTTTACCGTCATTGCTAAGCAAAACCGTTTTCACTTTGCCTGATTCTATGAAGTAAACATAGCGAGGCTGCCCACCTTCACGGTACACATATTCGCGTTTCTGGAATTCAAAAATGGTTCCATCACCCGCAGTTTCTCTAAAGTTTTCCAGTGATTTCCCATCATTCATCAGGGCAAGAAATCCATCTCCACTGCCATTTCTGTGAATTCCGTTCTCATCGTGTTTTTTAAGCCGTACTTCTATAGCCCTCAATAATTCTGCTTCTTCAAATGGCTTGGTAATAAAATCATCAGCTCCCAGTTCCATTCCTTTTCTGAAACTATCCCTGTCATTTCTGGCAGTAAGCAATATAATCGGAATTTTGGCAGTTTCGGGAGAACGTGCAAGCAAATGGACTACCCCAAATCCGTCTAGTAGCGGCATTGAGATATCACAGACGATGATGTCAGGCAAAATTTTTTGTGCTACCTCCACACCATCTTTTCCGTTTTCAGATGTAATTACCTCATAATCCGAAAGCGTTAAGATTTCGGCTACATTTTCTCTGACATCCTGACTGTCATCAATTAATAATACTTTTTTCTTCATATTTCTTTGGTATTCTAATGGTTGCACATGTTCCCTGATTAAGTTCACTTACAAGGTCAAAATCTCCATGAAGATGTTCAAGAAATTGATTTACAATAAAAAGACCCAGCCCATTTCCCACAACTCCATTTGTATTGGACGCGCGGTAAAATCCATTGGTTAATTTTTGCAGCTCATCACCCGGAATCCCTCTTCCATTGTCTTTTACAGAAATGGCATAGACAGTGTTTTCGTCTTTGCACTCTATAACCACCTCTCCTTCTCCGTCTGAATACTTAATTGCGTTGCTTATCAAATTGTTGAGAATCTGGGTTAAAAGCTCTGGATTGGTTTCTGCAACTACAGATTCTATTGATGACAACTTTATTGGAATTGGGTTTTTATAACATTGTTGTTCTGTACCATTCCACTCATTACAAATTTCTTCCAGTAACTTATTTAAGGGAACCTCAAAAATTTCTGGCTTAAAATCCAGATTGACATTTGTATTTAAATGCAATAATTCATCTGTAATGGTAATTAAATGATGAATGCTGTTTTTTGCTTTTATAATACTTGCTCTTTGTTTATCAGCAAGTTGCGAAGAGGGTGTTTCATACTTTTGAACAAGTGTTAATGAAGTAAATATACCGGTTAATATATTTCTGTATTCATGAGACAACAGATAAGCAAACTTTGAACACTTCTCATGGGCATTGATCTCTTTTTTCAAAGATTGTTGCAATTGTTTTTTGGTGTTCGACAATTCCTCAATAGACTCCTGCAATAATTGGGTGCGTTCTCGAAGCATGCGTTCATTTTGGTTTTTCAAATGACTGATTGCCTGTTTCAATTCTATGATTTGGGTATTCCGCTTTTCAATGGTTTTGTTCTTAATATATTGTTTTTCCAGACTATTTACAAAAAACAATATATACAATGATGTGGCCGTGCTAAAACTCTTCATTCTCACACTGATGGGAAATACAAAATTTCCCTTTCTCAAACCAACAATAGATTTCCCCTCAAAATGCAGTAAGTCGGGAATTGAAAACGGAGCATCACCGACAGTCGCCGACTGGAAAAGCTGAGACACTTTCATTGATCCAAGTTCTTTGGCATCATAACCGAATAAATTCTCCGCTAGGGAATTTCCAACATACACTTTACCCTGATAATCAGCCATTATGATGGCTTCTGATGCATAATGAAATGAAGACAGCAATAAACTTTTCCATGATTCACTGTCCAGCTTGTCAGTATCATATGAGTGCCCAGTTGCATGTTTTAGTTTCGTTATAATTCCATTGTCAATTCCGTTTTTTCTCATATTTTACTTCTTTATTTCATACAATCGTATGGTGTATTTTGCCAGTTCAAAGATATTCTGCACTTATTGGATTTGTTTTGATCACTGTCATGACATTAGTCACTTCATTATCGTATATTGTGCTATTTTGTAGATTTATATTTATTTTAAATTGTTTTTGTTTAATTTAAATATTGGCACAATTCACATACACCGCCTGTAAAACCTGAATTATAAAAGAATACAATAAGGATTAGTGGTTTAACTTTGAAATCACATTGATGTTTATGCATAACGACATGTTATAAAATCACTTTTTAAAAAATTTTGATCGTGATTTGATGTTTGATGCAAATTTACGCATATTATTAGTATTTATTGATATTTATTGTAATTACTATACTTTGTTATTGAAAATTTTATTTGGATTGAGGATTGAAGTTAATTTTTCAGAATTGGAATTAAACCTGTTTTCATTAAACAAAGTATAAATGCTAAATTCGCGGCAAAGATTACAAATGAGCGAATTTCGTATTGAACACGACACCATGGGTGAAGTAAAAGTGCCCGCAGCTCGCTACTGGGGTGCCCAGACAGAACGTAGCCGCAACAATTTTAAAATCGGGCCTGAAGGCAGTATGCCCGTAGAAATCATCCGCGCATTTGGTGTGCTTAAGAAATGTGCAGCCATGGCCAATCATCAGCTGGGTGTGCTGAGTGAAGAAAAGAAGAACCTCATTGTAACGGTTTGTGATGAAATAATCGAAGGAAAACTGGACGCAGAGTTCCCGCTGGTAATATGGCAGACCGGCAGCGGCACCCAAAGCAACATGAACGTAAACGAGGTGATTGCCAACCGTGCACATGTGCTAAGCGGAGGTTTGCTAACAGATGAAGATAAGGTATTGCACCCCAACGACGATGTAAATAAGAGCCAAAGCAGTAACGATACCTTCCCTACAGCCATGAGCATTGCTGTATTTAAGCAAGTGGTAGACTACACGTTGCCGGGTATTCAGGCATTGAAAACCACCTTAAAACATAAGTCACGCGATTATAAAGACATTGTAAAAATTGGTCGCACACACTTTATGGATGCAACTCCCCTCACACTGGGTCAGGAGTTTAGCGGATATGTTACACAGCTGGAGAACGGTGTTTCAGCCATCAATCGTGCCTTAATCCCAGCTGCGGAAATTGCACTTGGCGGAACTGCGGTGGGCACCGGACTTAATGCCCCGAAAGGATATGCTACTCTGGTAGCCAAACTCATTGCGGAGGAAACCGGCCTGCCTATCGTTTCAGCACCCAATAAATTTGAGGCCCTGGCTGCACATGACGCCATGGTGGAATTGCACGGTGCCCTAAAAAGAGCTGCTGTAAGCTGTTTTAAAATTGCCAACGATATTCGTATAATCAGCAGTGGTCCGCGCAGCGGAATTGGTGAAATCATCATACCGGAAAATGAGCCCGGCAGCAGCATTATGCCCGGTAAGGTTAATCCTACACAACCGGAAGCCCTCACCATGGTTTGTGCCCAGGTTATGGGTAACGATGTAACTGTCTCTTTTGCCGGCTCGCAGGGCCATTTTGAACTGAATGTATACAAACCCGTAATCGCTGCCAACCTGCTGCAAAGCGCCCGCCTACTCGGCCAGGCATGCCTTAGCTTCGACACCCACTGCGCACAGGGCATTGAACCTAACCATAGCCGCATTCAGCAACTGGTAGAGCAAAGTCTGATGCTTGTTACGGCCCTGAACACGCACATCGGGTATGAGAATGCAGCCAAAATTGCCAAAAAAGCGCACAAGGAAAATAAAACCCTGCGCGAAGCTGCCCTTGAACTGGGCCTGCTCACCAACGAGCAATTCGATGAGTGGGTGAAACCGGAAAAAATGGTGGGCAACCCGGACGAATCCATCAAATAAGCTATTACAGGTATACCCATGAGGCAAGTAAAAATCATGGGCATTCTGAATGCCACACCAGATTCTTTTTACGAGGGCAGCAGAATTCATGTAGGTAAAGCGTTTGATGCTGCAGCCATGATGCTGCAGGAAGGTGCACATATACTGGATATAGGCGGTCAAAGTACCAGACCGGATGCAGTGCCTGTTTCGGCTTCAGAAGAGATCGATAGGGTGCTCCCTGTAATTGAGAATGTTTTACAACACTTTCCCGCCACATCCATCAGTGTAGATACTTATTACGCATCTGTGGCAAAAGCCGCTGTAGAGGCAGGCGCCACTATTGTAAATGATATTTCTGCCGGAGATGATGATCCTGAAATGCTTCCTTTCATTGCGAAAGTAGGCGTTACCTATATAGCCATGCACAAGCGAGGTATTCCTGTGAATATGCAGAAAAATCCGGCTTACACTGATGTTGTAAAAGAAATCACCGCCTACTTTTCAAACAAAAATGTATTGTTTCAAAATCTGGGCATCAATGACTGGATATTGGATCCCGGATTCGGATTTGGAAAAACGCAGGCGCATAATTTTCAGATTCTTCGTCAGTTGAAAGAATTTGGCATATTTAACAAGCCCATTCTGATAGGAATTTCCAGAAAAAGCATGATTTGGAAAACCCTGAACTCCAGCCCTGAGGAAGCTTTGAATGGAACCACCGCATTGCACATGGCCGGACTTATCCATGGAGCTGATTTACTCAGGGTACACGATGTGAAAGCGGCTTCTGAATGTTTGACACTGTATTTAAGTATGGAAAACTCATGAATCCTGATGAATATTACCAATTAGTCTCACCCGATAGGTTCAGTGTAATGCAGGAACTTCGGAAAACCATAACCGAAAATTTACCCCCCGGTTTTGAGGAAACTGTCAGTTATGGAATGCCGGGCTGGGTTGTGCCTAAATCCCTGTATCCGCCGGGCTATCACTGCAATCCTTCCCTGGCCCTGCCCTTTATTAATATTGCCTCACAAAAACAATACATCGCGATATACCACATGGGGCTTTACAGCAGCGATGAACTGATGGAATGGTTTTTAACAGAATGGCAAAAGCAAGTAAAAACCAAGCCCGATATTGGAAAAGGCTGTATCCGATTCAAAAAGCCGGAGCAAATTCCGCTTGAACTGATAGGTCATTTATGCAGTAAAATGAGCCCTGTTGATTGGGTAGCTCGTTATGAAAAAGGATTAAAACGCTAAATTATTTTAATCCTTAACTTTGCAGCATGCCGGCCCTTATAGCACCCTCTATTTTATCTGCTGATTTCGGTAATCTGCAGCGCGACTGTGAAATGATTAACAATAGCGATGCCGGATGGTATCACGTAGATGTTATGGATGGGGTGTTTGTCCCCAACATCTCCTTTGGCTTTCCGGTCATGAATGTGCTAAAAAAGTACGCAACCAAAACGCTTGATGTGCATCTTATGATTGTAGAACCCGACAGGTATATTCAGCGATTCGCAGAAGCCGGAGCACATGTACTTACAGTACACTATGAGGCCTGCACACACCTGCACAGGAGTTTAGCAGAAATAAGAAAACATGGGATGAAAGCAGGCGTGGCACTCAATCCACATACCCCTGTTTCACATCTGAAAGACATTATAACTGATTGCGACCTTGTGCTCATAATGAGTGTGAACCCGGGCTTTGGGGGGCAGGCATTTATTGAAAACACCTACCGCAAAGTGGCAGAGCTTAAAGAACTGATTGATAAACAGCATTGCCAAACCCTGATAGAAGTAGATGGTGGTGTTTCTGAAAACAATGCGGCAGCGCTTGTGAAAGCAGGGGCTGATGTGTTGGTGGCAGGAAATGCTGTATTTGCCACAGCCAATCCGTCTGCTACCATCACCCAGCTGTATAAAACTGCCAATTCATAAAAGAAAAATCAACCTGTTTCGTTTCATATCTGTGCTGAATAAATCCTGCCTCGCGCTGTTACTGTGCATATTCGGGGAGTTACATGCACAACAGCCCACTTTTTGGGCCAAGGTAAGATTGAAAAACGGGGATCCCGCAGTGGGCATTGTCATTAAAAACAGTCAGGGTGAAACACTCGCTGTAACCGACAATAATGGAGATTTTAGTATTCCGGTTACCCAACTTATTTTTGGATATCAGGAAAACCGTAAGATTTTCGGATATCGCTTGCCAAAGGATTGGTCTGCTCAATTGGAAAGGGTAATATATGAAAGTTCAGGATTAGATATATTGCCCCAGATAGACATTCAAAGTCGAGAAGAATACACCCCTTTTCTGGATGAAATCAGACCTCGTGATTTACGAATGAATCCGACCACCGGAGGAATCGAAGCCATCATCAAAACGCTGGGTGCCAGCAGCAACAGCGAATTATCCTCACAATATAGTGTGCGGGGCGGAAACTATGATGAGAACCTGGTATATGTGAATGATATTGAAATCTACCGCCCCCAGCTCATCAGCAACGGGCAGCAGGAAGGGTTGAGTTTTATCAACCCGGATTTGGTGAAAACCCTAAAATTCAGTGCCGGCGGTTTTGATGCTCAATATGGTGATAAAATGAGCAGTGTGCTGGATGTGGAATATGTGCAGCCCACCTCCTTTTCTGTGATTGCAACAGCAGGATTGCTACTTAACAGTTTTTCTGTGGAAGGCAAAACCAAGAAAACCTCTGCTGTACTGGGTGTGAGGCATTTCAGCAATTCACTGCTCACAGGCAGTCTGGATTTACAAGGTGCATACAAAATGAATTTTGCAGACGTACAAACGTTAGTAAGTCGAAAAATCTGGCGCAGATGGAAAGTAGAATTCATGGGCAACCTTGCATTAAACCGATACAATCTGAGTCCTGAGAGCCGCAGAACTGAGTTCGGTACCGTTTCGCAAGCATACCAGCTGGATGTGGGCATGGCTGGTGCCGAGCAAATGAATTATGATTATGCCATGGGTGCACTTACTTTCAAATTCAATCCGGAGGCCGGTAAGGAATTCAAATGGATTATCAGTGCTACAGGTACTTATGAGCAGGAACTTTTTGATATTGAGGGTGCTTATCAGCTGAGTTTACTGGACAGGGATATGGGCAGTAAAACGTATGGAAAACCACTGAAAACGCTGGGTTTTGGGTATTTTCTTGACCATGGCAGAAACCGCCTGCAAAGTCGTATCCTCAACTTTTCACATATTGGCACATTGACCAAACCCGATAAACGCAACATCCTCAAATACGGATTTAGGATAAACCATGAACAAATACAGGACCGATATAAAGAATGGCGATACAACGACAGCGCCATGTACAATATTCCGCCTTTCGGATTTGCTACCGACAGCATCATACTTGATGACCAGGTGAGCGCAAGGAATCAATTAAAAAGCATTAGAATTCAAGGTTTTATTCAAAATAAATTTCGGCTGGACAAACAGCGAAACATGTGGCTGAATGTGGGCCTTCGAAGTCAATGGTGGCAGGTTAATAACCAGGCCTTCCTCACCCCTCGCCTTCAGTTTAGCTGGGAACCCAACCGAAAAAAGAACTTATTATTACCGGATACTCTTAAGAAAAAAGATATGATTGTGAAGCTGGCGGCAGGCGGGTATTTCCAGCAAGGTTTTTTTAGAGAATTACGGGGATTTAACGGGAACTTAAACCGAAACCTTCAGGCACAGAGGGCCTGGCATCTGGTGGCCGGCACCGACAGATTTATCAATATGTGGAGTCGTAAATTCAAATTCACCACCGAAGCATATTACAAACACCTGGACAAACTCGTTCCCTACCTATACGACAACATCCGTGTTCGTTACTATGCCGAAAACAGCAGCACGGGCTATGCATGGGGAATAGACAATAGAATTAACGGGGAATTTATCAAAGGGCTTGAAAGCTGGTTTACCTTAAGTGTTCTCCAATCCCGCGAAAAGATTAGTTATATAAACAATAATGGAGAGCGAGCACAGAGCGATTGGCTTAGAAGACCCACTGACCGAAGGGTTAATTTTGCAGCCATGCTTCAGGATCAGTTGCCCGGCAATCCAAAAATAAGACTTAACCTTAACATGATTATCGGTACGGGCATGCCCTATTTTCTGGATGGCACGGGCCGTTATGCTTCCAGACCAAATACAATCCCTCCCTACCGAAGACTGGATATGGGTTTCAGCAAGGTAATGCTTAGCCGAAGCGATAAAAACCGGCCCAAGAGCGGCCCCTTAAAATCGATTAAAGAGACATGGATTAGCGTTGAAATTTTTAATGTTCTGGGCATAAACAACGTAATTTCCTATAACTGGGTAAAAGACATAGAAAACAATGTATACGGGGTTCCGGAATATCTTACGGGCAGGCGACTAAATGTCCGGCTCAGGGCGGAATTCTAAACATAAAAAGGCACCTGAAACAGGTGCCTTTTTATTCTCATTCATTTCCTGGTTTTTACTTTCCTGATTCCTGGCATTCCTTCAATTGCTGCTGTAGTAGATTAACCTGAGATTTCAATGCAGTCAGTTCAGATTGCATTGCGGTAATCTTTTTACCCAGTTCTGCATTGGTACTTTCCAGTTTGTCGTAGGATGCCTGTAGTTCATCCAGTGATTTCTGCCTCGCTGCTACCTCTGCATTCAGTTCTGCAATGGTAATTTTCAGCTTGTCAATTTCTGCCTGCAGCTCTTTTTCCTTGCCGGTGCTGCCTGAGCAATTTTTAAGCTTTGACTCGCAATCGGACAACTTGGTTCTGAGTGCGGACAAATCCTTGGTACATGCCTGATATTCATCCATCAGTGAATTATAGGCACTTTCCTTCTGCTCATATTTTATTTTCAATTGGGCCAACGCATCCTCACAATCCTTGCAGTCTGAACCTTTGCCTTCACATTCTTTTAACTTGGCTTCCAGCTCGGAAATTTTCTTCTTGGAAGCATCCAGTTCAGACAAATACTGATCGCGTTGCTTTTTCACATTCGCCAGTTCAGCTTCCAGTTCAGCATTGCGCTTTTTAGCGATATCCAAATCGGCCTTACACTTATTGAGCTCCTCAGTATTACCGCAGTTTTTAAGCTTTTCTTCCAATTCTGCAATTTTCAGTTTGAAAGGACCGCAATCGCCACTGTTTTTTAACAAGACCTCAAGTTCTGCAATGCGTTTTTTATCATCAGCTGCGGCTTTGCGACACGCATCCAGTTCCAGTTGCAGGGTTGCATTCTTTTTGATTTCAGCATCCAGTCTGACCTTGGTATCCGAAAGCTCTTTTTGAAGTGTTGAGGTTTTGAACTTTTCGGCTGTAATTTGTGCCTCGAGCTGTTTTATTTTATTAAGACAATCCGCATTGGTTCCGGCACTGCCCAGCTTGCAATTGGCAAGTTCTATTTCAAGTACAGCCACCTTTTTCTTACCATCTGCAACCTCTGCTTCAAGCACAGCTACCCGCTTACGTGTGTTGTCCAGTTCTTTCTGAACCCCATCACAATCCTGTTTTTTCTTATCAAGCTCTGCCTGCAATCGGGCATTTCTTTCTCGCTCCACCGCCAGTAAAGAATCGCGTGATTTAACCTGCTTATCACAGGGATTGTTGTTGAGTTTCAATACTGCATTTTCGCGTTTCAACTTATCTACTTCTGCTGAAAGAATCGTATTTTTCTTTTTTAAGTCTTCGTTCTCAGCGGCTACTATTCCCTTATTACGGTTACACTCATCCAACTGAATTCGCAACTTCGATAATTGATCACGTGTGGTCGCAAGTTGTTGTTTCACCACAATCAGCTCATCCTGACAGGGCTTACAGTTGGTTGATTTGGCATTAATTTCCAGTTCACGCTTGCGCAAGTCCTCCTCCTTGGCCTTAAGATCTGCCTCTTTTTTTCTCAGTTCCTCCTCTTTTTTCTTCAAATCGGGTGAAACCTCAAGGTTTTTGTATTTAACAATGGTATCCGTTTTACGGATTACTTCGGTCTTTCGGATGGTATCGCGCTTAATCACGGTTATAGTATCGCGTTTCCAGAATGTATCATTCTTCTGGACTGCTTTTCTGGCATTTTGAACCGAATCTTTATAATCCTTTGACTTATAATAAAGCCATCCACATGCTTCCAGTTTCAGCCGGATTCCAAAGTACACATTGGCGCCTGTATATTCTCCTTTGGAGGCGTACTTGACAATACCGCTCAGGTTATCTGTTCCAACAGTAAAAGGGCCTAAACGACCATACACACCCAGGTTAAAATCGGTGTAATCGCGAGTAAGTGTTAAGGGTACACCAATTTCTGCATGTTCGGTTTCCCAACGCGGTATCACACTCAGGAAGGATGCCCTGCGCACACCCCAGGCATAGTTTCCTTTCATGCTGTGTGTCCAGTTCATTCCCAGGTAAAAATCACCGCGGTAACGTCGGTCAAACTGCACATTGAGAGCGGTGGGCGTTGTGGTGATGAAATTGTTGGCCGCATCAGCATTCAAACTATCATAGAAACCGGTACTAACATTGTTTATGGGATCCTGCCCAAAACCCTGATAAGTATTAATCAGGTTCCTGTTTACATTCCATGTAGCCGAAACATCCTTATTGTTAATCATTCGACTTTGCCCACCGTACACAATGAAACCCAGATCGGTAAGACTGGCACCCAAACGCCATTTGTATTCATTATCATCTTCATCTATGCAGGTATACCAAGGATTATTATAGCGCTTGCGGCTTTGTTTGGGTCTGTTTTCGTACATAAAACCTAGATCGGCACCCAGTCCTGCGCCCTGAAGAAAATCAAACTTCATTCCGAAAGGGTTTGTGAGGGTTCGGGTAGCACTTTGATCCTCTGTGTGAAACCAGGTAGACTGTAAATCATTAAATTCAACCTGATTGCTGTTGTTGAAACGGTATGAGCCACCATTTACCCCAAGATGGCCGGCACCCATCCCCAACAGAATTTTACCCGTGGCACCCCACTTGGTAAAATGTTGTCCCTTGTCTCTGGTAACTGATGCGACTGAAAAAAACCATTCTTGCCATTTGTCCGTATTGATTGAAAATCTGGATAATTCGTAGTTTTTACCTAATTGAATGCCATTGGGGCCGGTAAAACCCTGCCCGGCAGAATCAAGTCCAAACCTGAACAGGTTACCGAGATTTTTATCCACTCCGGTAATGCTCATACCGGCCACCGATTTTATCCCGATGCCAATCGCCGTTCTTCTTGTAATCCGAAAATGCATGGAAGGTCCGTAGGTTTCATCCAGGTAATACAATTTCCAGTTATTGGTATTGGGGTTTAATGCGAGCCAGGAAGGGTTAAAATCCAATTTACCGGCATCATTTTTATACCGGTCGGGATAATTGCCTGCACCCATTTGCCATAAGCTGATGGGCGCAGAATAGGTTAAGAAATTATTGGTAAAACCCACACCAGCTCCCCAGAAATTAAAGTAAAACCGATTTTTACTTGAATAGGTTTGAGCAGGGTTAAGGGAATAGGCATACGATGCGTTGTGATTGCCTATTTGTAATCCAATGGTTTGCTGAGCGGGTAGCTCAAAAATGGAAGTTAACGCCAACAGCAGCAGCGATTTTCGGGTAAGGTTGTTTTTCATAAGCTCCTCCTTGTATATTTAAATAGACACAAAAACCGTGCACTTTTTTAAACAGCGAGAGATATGATTATGCTTCTCCCTGATAAATTATGATTACAGTTCTTTGATGTACTCTTTTAATATAGCAAGACCAAAATTGTTCTCAAAGTTCATGGTAATTTCGGAAATGGCAAAATCTAAACTCATAAAACCCCTTAATCGCCTATAATGCAAGGTTGAACGATGAATCATTGAATTTTACTAATTGGCAGAAGTATCTTTGTTGTAGCATTCAATCACCCTCAACAATTATTATGGGATTTATCAAAAGTGTACTGGCCAGCATCCTCGGATTTTTCATCGGCATTGTGCTGATTATCGTGTTTTTTGCGGCCATTATTGGCAGCATTGCCGGGGGCATGGACAACATTCCCGAAGTTAAGAAAAATACCGTATTAGAACTTACCCTAAGTGGTGAAATCCCGGATCGTACTACAGAAGACCCCATTGCTGAAATCACCGATGACGGATTATCCTCCCTGGGTCTTAATTCCATTCTTTATGGACTGGACAAAGCTGCCAAAGACGATAAAATCAAGGGAGTCTATCTACGTGTGGATCTGTTTGCCGGTAGCATGGGAACTGCTGAGGAAATCAGGCAAAAACTGCTCGAATTCCGGAAATCCGGAAAGTTTGTGGTTGCCTACGGCGAAATATTTACTGACGCCGGCTATTACATAGCTTCCGCTTGCGATAAAATATACCTGAACCCGAAAGGGATTATTGAATTCAACGGATATGCCGGACAGACAGCGTTTTACAAAGGAATGTTTGATAAAATCGGTCTTGAGTTTGAGGTTTTTAAGGCAGGAAAATACAAAAGTGCCGTTGAGCCGTTTATACAGAATTCCATGAGCGATGCCAACCGTGAGCAGGTAAGAGAATACGTTTTTAGTCTGTTTGGCTACTGCATGAAAAACATAGCAAAGTCTCGCGGTATGGATTCGGCATACGTAGCAGAAGTGGCCAATCTGTTTAAGGCCAGAAATGGAAAGCTGGCCCTGCAGTACAAGCTCATTGATGCCTTGAAATACGAAGATGAAGCAGAAAACGAACTGGCACTGTTATCACAAGGCAGTGCCGATAACAAGCTCATCAAGTATGACTTTGACAAATATGCAAAAGGCAGCTGGAATGTGGGAAACGGAGAAGATAAAATCGCGTTGATTTATGCCTCAGGAGAAATCAACATGGGAAACAATGAAAGCGGCGACGGTATTGGCAGCACTTCATTGGCCGCTACCCTGAAGAAAGCCCGTCTGGATAGCCACGTTAAAGCAGTTGTACTTCGGGTAAACAGCCCCGGTGGAAGCAGCAATGCCAGCGACATCATTGCCAGAGAAATAGCGCTAATCAAAAAGACGAAGCCGGTTATTGCCAGCTTCGGCGGTGTGGCTGCCAGTGGTGGCTACTACATTGCCTGTCTGGCTGACAGCATTTTTGTGCAGCCAACCACCATTACCGGCAGTATTGGCGTATTTGCCATGATACCCAACACAGCCCGATTGTACAAAGAAAAACTGGGATTAAATTATGAAACCGTTCCAACCGGAGATTATGCTGTTACCTGGCGTCCGGATGCTCCGTTATCTGAAGGAATGCGCAGCTATTTTCAGGGGATGGTAAATGATATTTATGACGATTTCACGGGTATTGTAGCCCGGGGCAGAAAAATGGACACAGGCAGGGTAAAGCAACTGGCAGAAGGCCATGTATACACCGGAGTTTATGCTAAAAAGCTGCAGCTGGCAGATGAATATGGTGGCATACAAAGAGCCATACAAAGTGCGGCAACCAAGGCAGGACTAAAAAAATATCGTGTTGTTAGCATGCCAAAGCAAAAAACCACCCTGGAGTTATTATTTGGCAATAATGCAACCTCTCATGCAAATGAAAAACTGATGAAAGCCGAACTGGGTAGTTTGTATGCACCCTACGAAAACATTAAAAAAGTACTTAACAGCAACGGAGTTTATATGCGAATGCCATTCGACATTCAAATTCATTGATTCCATTAAATTAATATAAATACAATGGAAACTTTGCAAACCGTCTTGGTTTCCAAGGTTTTTTAAAGTAAATTTGCGCCGCATTTATGGAGGTTCGTGAACGAATACTGCAAGCCGCAGCCCGGCTTTTTATGGAGCTGGGGGTGAGAAGCGTATCCATGGACGATGTAGCCAAAGACCTTTCCATTTCCAAAAAAACCATTTATAAGCATTATCAGGATAAGAACCAGCTGGTTTTTGACACCATTTCCATGCACATTGCCGAAATGGAAACCAACACCACCCTTATCATGTCTGAAGAGGATAACCCCGTGCTGCAGATTGCAAAAATTGCAGACTTTGTACTTCAGATGAATAAAAACGTTCACCCTTCCGTACTTTTCGATTTGCAAAAATTCTATCCTGAAAGCTATTCTCACCTCATTGAGCATCGCAACAGGTATGCACTTCAAAGTGTCAATCAGAATCTGAAGAAAGGCATTGAACAGGGGTTATTCAGAAACGATATGAACAGACAGCGGGTAGCCCGCATTTACATATGTTTGATTTTCTCCATGTTCCAAAATACGCTTTTTGAAGGTGAAGAAAATCGGAATTTTCGTGATGAATATATCGAAACAATTAAGTATCACCTGCATGCCGTAACTACAGAAAAAGGCAAATCAACATTCAGTGAAATCAGCTGGTTATAGGCAAACCCAAATCATTAAAATGAATCTTGTAAAAATCATATTTCTCTCTGCCGCTTTCATAGCATCAGCGCCGGCGCTTACAGGCCAGGACACCTTAAAAATCACTCTTAACGATGCGCTAAACTATGCAGAAAAAAACAGTACTGCACTTCAGAATGCCAACACCGACGTTGAAATAAGCAAACAACTGGTAAATCAGGTAACAGCTGCCGGGCTTCCACAGGTGGGCGTAAATGCCGGTTTCCTTCAGTATACACAAATACCCGGAAACTGGGTTAAAAACTTCTTCCCTAGCCCCGGTGCCCCCGATTACGTTTTTCTTCAGTTTCAACAGCCCATTGGTTCAAACGCTACCCTAAGTATGAATCAGCTCATATACAGTGGTACTTTTTTACTGGGACTGAAAGCGGCAAGAGAAGTGATGAACGTGAGCAGAACCATGGCCGCAAAAACCAAACAGGATGTAGCATTGAACGTTTCCAAGGCCTATTTAATGTCATTAACCCTGCAAAAAAACATGGCTTTACTCAACGGCAATATTGCATTGTTGGAAAAGAGCTTAAACGATGTGAAAGCCCTGAATAAAGAGGGTTTTGCCGAAAATCTTGATGTACAGCGTCTGGAATTCAGTCTCACCAATTTAAAAGTCCAGAAGGAAAAACTGCTACTGGGCATGTCGGCTTCGCTGAATATTTTAAAAATTCAAATGGGCATGCCCGTTCAGAATCCCATTGCACTGACAGATGATCTGGAAACACTGGATAAAACCATCCCGGCCGGAAACGAAACCTTTGATGTAAAAAACAGGATGGAATATCAACTGCTTAATCAAACACTTTCCATCAGTTTTCTGGAAGAAAAACGCTACAAGGTTGGTAAATTCCCCACACTTGTTGGATTTTTACAACATCAGCAAACCACACAGCGACCTGCATTCAACTTCTTCGAGTCTAACCTCACCCCCAACAACAATTGGGTTCCCAGTACCGCTTTTGGCTTAAACCTGAGTATGACGCTATTTGACGGATTAAAATCCAAGGCCGCCATTGCCGAAGTTAAACTGCGCAGAAACAAAACCATGAACGATTTGAAAACCTTCCAGAACGCGGCCAATATGGAATACGACAATGCGCTGAAAACCTATCAGACACAGCTGGAAATGGTGGCAGTTCAAAAGCAAAACGTACAATTGGCCAGCAACATATATGCCAGCACTGTTTTTAAGTATAAAGAAGGTGTTGGCAGCGCCCTTGAATTATTGCAGGCAGAAACTGATCTTAAAACCGGTCAGACAAATTATTTAAATGCCCTGTATGATCTGGTAATGGCCAAAATCGACCTTAAAAAAGCCCTTGGACAAGAAATTCTAAAACCCTAACTCAAACACATGAAAATACAATATTCTATACTGCTAACCATTGGGCTGCTTTTCGGCGCCTGCGGCGAAAAGAAGAGCAACGTACAACAAAAGAAAGAAGAGCTGGAAAAAATCAAAAAGCAAATTGCCGCCCTTCAGAATGAAGCAAAAAAACTGGAAGGTGAAATTGCGACACTGGAACCGTTGAAAGATAAAAGCAAATTGGTGGAAACAGAGACGATAGAAGCTGCTAATTTTGAATCCTACCTCAGCATTGAAGGTAAAGCCGACGCAGAAGAAAGCACCATTGCAACGGCACAGCTACCGGGAACTGTAACACAGGTTTTGGTAAAACCAGGCGATGCTGTGGCTGCGGGTCAGGCCCTGGCCTACATGGATAACAGTACGCTCAGGCAAAGCCGTGGACAATTAGAGCAGCAGCTTTCATTTGCCACTACCCTATTTGAAAAACAAAAAAGACTGTGGCAGCAGGGTGTTGGCACTGAAATTCAATATCTGTCGGCAAAAAATCAAAAAGAAGCACTGGAAAAAAATCTGTCAACACTGGATGCACAGCTATCCATGTATACCATAAAAGCCCCAATCAACGGAACGGTTGAAAGCGTTGACACCAAAATTGGTCAGGCAGCCGCTCCGGGCATTCCCATGTTCAAAGTGGTCAATCTTAGCAACCTGAAAGTAGTGGCAGATGTCTCAGAATCGTATTCCGGCAAAATCAACAAAGGCGATAAGGTGAAAGTGGTATTTACCGATATTAACAAAACCATTGAAAGCAACATTTCATTTGCTTCCAAGGTAATTGACCCACTTAACCGGTCCTTTAAAATTGAAATAAGACTTAACGGCATTAGTGATGTGAAACCCAATATGCTGGCCAAATTAAAAATTGCGGATTATCGCAGTGAAAGCGCAGTAACGGTCCCGACCAATGCCATAACTTCCGGTGTTGATGAAAAATATGTCATGGTTAAAACAATGCAGAAAGGAAAGGCGATAGCATCTAAACGAATCGTAAAAACTGGCCGGACAGGTGAATTCAGGACCGAAATACTGGAAGGAATCAATATTGGTGATGAAATCATTGTGACCGGTTACCAGGAATTAAATGACGGTCAGATTATAGAAACTGCAGGCAAATAATCACAATATGAACCCATTTAAGGAGTTTAAACCCACCAGCTGGAGTATTGACAACAAAACCAGCATTTATATTATCACGATTTTTTTGTCTTTGGCAGGCATTCTGTCATACATCAAACTGCCTAAAGAACAATTCCCGGATATCGTAATCCCAACCATTTACGTTCAGACCATCTATCCCGGATCATCTCCCAAAGACATTGAAAACCTGATTACAAAACCCATCGAGAAGAAAATCAAATCGATTAGCGGAGTTAAAAAATTAAAAAGCCAGAGTATACAGGATTTTTCAATCATTACGGTTGAATTCAATACAGACGTTAAGGTGGATGAAGCCAAACGAAAAGTAAAAGACGAAGTAGACAAAGCCCGTTCAGAGCTACCCAATGACCTGAAGACAGACCCTACAGTAATGGAAGTAAACTTCAGTGATATGCCCATTCTGTATGTAAATATCAGCGGTAATTATGATCTATCAACCCTGAAAAAATATGCTGAAACCGCCAAAGACCGGATGGAAAGTCTGTCTGAAATCACGCGCGTTGACATGGTGGGTGGACTTGACAGGGAAATTCAGGTGAACCTCGATCTGGCTAAAATGGGTGCAGCGGGCCTCGCACTGGATGATGTGAGCCGCGCCATACAATTCGAGAACATGCGAATAGCGGGCGGTAACATTGACGTTGACCGCATGAAACGCTCCCTCAGTGTAAGCGGTGAATTTCAATCCAAATCCGATGTTGAAAATATAGTGGTCCGCAGCGGTGCAGGTGCCACACTCTATCTGAGGGATGTGGCTGAAGTAAAAGATGCCTACGCAGAAAAAGAAAGTTATGCCAGACTGGAAGGCAATCCGGTTATCACCCTCAATATTATCAAACGATCAGGAGAAAACCTGATTGAGGCGAGTGATAAATGCCACGCCATTATTGATGACCTATATAAAACCAAAGTTTTCCCTGAAAATGTAAAGGTTGTTTTTACCGGAGACCAAAGCACGCAAACGCGCATTACACTGCATGACCTGATTAACACAATAATTATTGGGTTTATACTGGTAACGATTATTCTCATGTTTTTCATGGGTGCAACCAATGCCATTTTTGTTGGTCTCAGTGTTCCTTTGAGCATGTTTCTTGCCTTTCTGGTTATGCCCACACTGGGTTTCAGTCTGAATATGATTGTCTTGTTCAGCTTTCTGCTTGCCCTGGGTATTGTGGTGGATGATGCCATTGTGGTCATTGAAAACACCCATCGAATTTTCACACAAAGCAAAGGTAAAGTACCAATTGTAATTGCGGCCAAGAAAGCAGCCGGTGAAGTGTTTCTGCCGGTTCTGAGCGGAACTCTTACTACCCTTGCTCCATTTGTTCCCCTTGCCTTTTGGCAGGGAATTGTTGGGAAATTCATGTTCTACCTGCCGGTAACGTTAATTATTACCTTACTGGCTTCATTACTGGTTGCCTACATTATTAATCCAGTTTTTGCGGTTGATTTTATGGCACACAGCGAAGAAGACCCGGATAAAAAACCCACTATTACCAAAGGATTTAAAAAGACCGGGCTGGTATTTTTAGTGCTAACTATTTTTGGATTCCTGACAGGGGGCCTGGGAATGGGCAATTTTATTGTAGTACTGTTCTTATTGTATGCCATACATCAC
>Ga0164292_10001347_pt1 | contig 19706 bp, 25 predicted proteins | sample GEODES117metaG_FD_111486 | JGI IMG/M metagenome (GOLD analysis project Ga0164292, IMG submission 111486) | Eutrophic lake water microbial communities from Lake Mendota, Wisconsin, USA - GEODES117 metaG | ecosystem: Environmental > Aquatic > Freshwater > Lake | place: USA: Lake Mendota...
GAGAATAAGGGAAAGGTTTTCCTTTATCAGTATGGCACCAAGATCTTCCAGAAGATCCAAAGCCTTGCTCACCCAGAATTCCAAGATGAAGTTGCAGTAGACCCCTTTAACTTTTGGACCGGTGCAGACTTTAAAATTAAGATTCGCAACGTCGGTGGTTATGTTAACTACGACCGAAGCGAGTTTGCGACACCAGCACCTTTGTTTGGTGGCGAGGACAAGAAGCTTGAAGAAATTTGGAAGAAGCAGTACCCGCTCAAGCCCTTCGTTGACAAGAGTCAGTTTAAGAGCTTTGACGAGTTGAATGCCAGATTCAAGAAGTCTGTCGGAGACGACATCCGTGCTCAGTTTGCTGAAAGTAAGAGCATTGAGGATGATGTTGAAGAGACTTCAGTTGTGGAAGATGTGGAGGAAAAAGATCCTCTAAAATATTTCTCCGAAATGGAAAATGATTAAAGAAAACCCCCGAAAGGGGGTTTTTTTATGCCCATTCTGGAATAGTGCTAGAACGCATTTTTCTTTGTTCAAATACCAAATTTGTTGGTTCTACCGTAGGTCTTTCTTCAAAAGAATCTCTCTCTTTTGATTTTAACCAACCATCACCTTTATTTTGTAAATCTAAAATCATTTGTTCTAAAGATTTAGTTTTTTGATACAAAGAATCGATATCACCATCAACATTTGATGGAGATATTGTTTTAGAAAATTGTGGTTGGAGCATCTGAGAACTGAAAGAATCTATAGTTTCTGTAGGAACTATAAAAGATGATTCTGGCAATTCTACACTAAAATTTTGAGATATTAATTTTGAATCTGGTAATAAATTGTCTATTGAATTTGTTTCATTTGTTGTTGAAGATACAATTAATTCTGTTTGTGGTAATTGCGTAGACTCTACGCTTTGAATCAAATTAGACTCTGGTAGTTTTGGATCAAATAAAACATTATTTGTGGTAGAAATTTCTTCATTAAAAACATTAATAATAGGAGACATTAGTTGTCTCTCTGCTTCAAAATCCATTGAAATATTATTTTCTTCATTCATTAAAAATTATTTCCTTGCATTATTGAATTTTGCATGTTTTGTTCTTTTTTTCTTTCTTCGTTGGCTACAATTAATGTAATGTATACTTCTCTCTCCCAAGGTGCCAACATTTCAATATCAGATATTCTCCAATTGTACTTGCTAATCATGGTAAAGTTAGTTGAAAAATAATCAGCTAAATCAAAAAACTTTACCGATAGATAAAAAAATTAAGTAACCCGGAGACCTCCTTCTTACCTTCACTAGTTTCTACTGACAAATATAACTGTGGTTCTTTTTTCAAAAAATCATCAAGTTTTGTTATGATATTTAAAGGTAAATTTGCCATTACTTCTTTTATTTCATCTGGCATAAATTTTGAACAATCGTATATTTCATTTTTTAATAAAACATTTTTTATTGATGCTTTAATAAAATCTTCTTTTTCTGTCCCATTTATCTTCAATAAATCTTTAACAGTAGGCGTTTTTACAATAATTGCTAAATTTTCTCCAACTGATATTTGTTCATTTTGTAGACTATTTGTTGCCTTTATCTCGGATATATTAATCTGTATTTTTTCTTTATTGTATACCAAATTTAACATTTCATCAACACTTTTTGATCTTATTTGTAAAAATAAAAATTCTGCATCCGCTAAACAAAGATCATTAACATTAACTCCTTCTACGTTTCTTTTTAAAATATCTACCATAGCATTAAAAGCAAGATATCTGTTATTTTCTTGTAAAATAGTAGCAATATTTTTTGCATCTTTTACTTTAAATGGTACGAACGTTACATCCTTTTTTGAAAAGGGCAATGTAGTTTTATATTTTGGTAAAAAATTGTTTATTTCTTTTGCTAAATCCATTTGATATTCCATTTTAAATTAAAGTAAATTCACGATAATTCATCAATACTTGATATTTTAAATATTCATTTGCTTGTGCCATATTAAATTCAAAAGGCATACATTCGACTGGAAACACTTCATGAAACAAAAGAGTTTTGTTTATATTTCCATTCGGATCTAATATTTTTAATCTCATTTTTACATTATAAACGTGGGTGTCATAATATTGAACAAGATAAGGTTTATTATTTGCATTTCTTCCACCAGAATAAATTGAATTAAACCATTTATTAAAAAAATCTACAATAAAATTATCATTCGTTATTGGAAATGTCAGTAATACTCCACCAACAAATTTTTGAGATCTAGGTACAATTCTTCCCGGTCCATATCCAGCAAGATTGTCAGCAATAGCATCGATACCTCTTGCGCCAGCAGCACTTGTTATTGAATATAAATCTTGTTCAGGTAAAACTGGAACTTCTGGTGGCAAATTTTCAAATATAATACTATATCTATTGTCTCTTTGCAGTCCTAGATGCCTACCAAAAAAATTTTTAATTTCAAAAATTGAGTTTTGTGGATTAGCCATTTGTGAATAGTTCTTTTTCTGTTAGTATTTTAAATTCAAAATTATTTTTATCACAATAATTTTTTGCAGCATTCCATTTTGCTTGATTGATGCCCCAAGTTATTTTTTCTTTCTTCGAAGCATTTTCTTTTAAATAAGTTTGTTTTTTTGGTTTTATTTCCAATAACCAACATTTTAAAGATTCTCCATCTTTAAATTGGACTAAAAAATCTGGATAGTAGTTGTGCATTTTATTATCAAATGGATTCAAATATGGTATTTGTATTTCTTCGGAAGACCATTTCAATATATTTTGATTTTGATCTAAAAATTTACATACAGATCTTTCCCACAAAGACCTACAAACTATATTGTTAATATCCCCAACATATTTTTGTTTATTTTCGGGTTTGTATTTAGTTTTGTATGCCATCAAAATATTTAGGTAATTTATCTAAATATTTAAAATGGCCTTCTATCAATTTCCATTGGGATCTTATGCAACCGAACAACCTTTATGGTTAAATTTTTATGCTGCTGATTATTCTCTAATAAATACGCAAAGAACTAGAGCTGGAGTAATATCTAGAGCTTTTAATCATATCAAATTACCTTTACCCAAAGAACCCGGTTATATCGTTCAACATGAGTTCGGTGAAAGCAATAGTAATCCGGTTGGTCCCATTTTAACGAAAGCAGCTATAGCTAATGCAGGTGGTGGGATTGGTGGAACCTTAAGACAATTAGAAAGAATGGCAGCACCTGCCATGTCATATTATGAAAGAGTATTTGCCACTACAACTTATAGGCGTTTTAGTAATATTGCTGAAATGTCTATGATTTCAGAAGCAAGAAAACAATATTTTTTCCAGTATGTATTAGTTCCAAAAAACGCACAAGAGGCAAAAATAATAGAACAAATTGTTGGATCTTTTAATAAGTCATCATATCCAACACTAGCTTCAGATCTTCCTGAAAGGTCTTATCCCCAAAGTTTATGGGCTATGAAAATTACTAAAGGAAATGCACCTACTGGATTTGGTGATGAAGGAGATCTTACAGCAGATTGGCTTGGATCGCCGTTAGTGTGTGTATTAAATACTGTTATGGTAAAAAGAAACGATAATTCCGATTCAGTTATCAGATTGTTGCCTAATGGCACTTCGGCGGTAACACTTTTAGGTTTACAATTTACAGAATTTGAAACAGGAACATATGTTCCCGGTGGTTCGGATGGTTATGGAGCTGGTGGAATTTATTCGAAATCAGAAATATCAGCCAATTCAATTTAAAGAATATTATGAAATATTTTGAAAATTTACCAAAAACAAAATTTGAAAGTACCATCGGTTCCTTTACTATATCTGATTTTTTTACTTATATTGATTTTTCAAAAGTAAAAGAAAATACCAATACTATAGATTTAGATGATAAAAGTACTTTAATTGAAGCGGCTAGTAAAATTTATAATAATCCTGACAGTTTTTGGTCATTTATTATAGCAAATAAAAAAATAAATCCATTAAAAATACTACCACCAAATGCAAATATTTTTAATAAAAATGAAGAAGGAAAATATGACATATCTTTGACGGGAGATCTTTCTGGCACAACATCTTATGTGTTCCCCCGAGGAAGTATAATTCTTCCATATCAATCAAATAGTGGTAATTCGGCTTCATTTTCTTCTGTTGGAAATTTTAACATCGATGGTCCTTTTTCTTTAATTGATGATGAATTTTATGGAACAAGTGATATGATTACCAAAAAAGAAAAAAATGGAACTTTATTTGTTTCTGGTGTCACTGGCAATTCTTATGTATTAATATATCCAAATTCTGGGGGATCATATAGCATACAAAAACTACTTTATACACAAGAAGTTAAAACTTCAAAAGAAAAAACTTTATATTTTTATGATAAACCTAATGGTAAATTTACAGTAACATCTAAAATAACAGCTACTGGAGAATCTAAATTTGATTCAAATAAAATTGAATCTATAAATTTTAATTATGGTACTACAGGTGATAATGGATCAAATGTAACGGTTGAATCTTTTATAAACACTTCATCAAAAACTATAAAAAGTTTTACAAATTCTTTTTTTGGAAAAGCAAAAAGTTTTTTTATAACAGCAAAGTTTAAATAAAAAATGCCAAATACTCAGTCAAATTTTAATCCAGCTTACTCTAATATAAAAAGTATTCTTTTACAAAATTCAGATGGAAGCGAATCTGTTGATATTGCAAAACAAAATACAGAATGTTTATTTGAAAGAATTGAAATGGTGGAAACAATTAATGATGTTTTCCCAAATGGTGTTTTAGTAGTTCAAGATAAAAAAGATATAGTATCTAGAATTTTACAATTTGAAATAACAAAAATATCAATAGTTTTGTATGGATCCAATAATCCAAATTTTACTTTTAATATTACTTCTGTAAGTTATTTAAATAACGCATCCTCAGATACTGAAGAAAATTTTATCGGAATATTTTTTACTACGGAAGTTTATAAAAAAGTACAAAATACATCATTAATAAAAGATCTCTCTTACGTCAAACCTGTATTAGAAAAAATAGATTCCTTTGTTCAAGAAATTGTAACAAAAACTGGTTTTTCTACTGGAATTGTTGATAAAACTTCAAATTTTGTTTTATATAAACCTTTAAATGCGTTATCAACAAGAGAACATAATCCTTCTGGTGATACAATTCAATATTTAAATTATCTTGCTTCATTTTCTGTAGATGAAGTTGATAAAAAACCAAATTTTTTCTTTTGGACTGATTTAACTGGAAAATTTAATTTTAAATATTTTCATAGAGATCCAGTTAACGATCCTTCATATGGTACAGTAGATAATGATTTTAGAAGAGTTGGTGTTTTTGAAGGTGATGATGTTATAAGAAAACTTCCTGATGGTAAAAAATACAGAAAAGCATATGCTATTTTATCAAACCCCGCTTTTCAATATGTTTCAAAAAATTATTATTATATCAAAAAAACACCAAAATTTTTGGATGTTGTTCCTAGCGGAATAAGTGCTGATCCGAATTATTCAGTAAAAGCATTAACATTTCAGTTTCAAGATGAAGGTGAAAAATATAACATTGAACTCATTTCTAGCGCAGGTGCAACACAGGGCATACCCGGAGCAGAACAGCTCGTTTATGATTCACACTGGGGATTTTATAGTGATTTAGATGCAATAAATGCAGAAAATTATTTAAATCATATAGGTCAACAATTTGGTTTAGACAAACCTTATTCAGAATTACCTTTGATGGGTCTTACTGGTGTAATGCCATATGTAGATACTGCAGACATGTGGAAAAATATGTTTGATATGACTGAGATTCATCCAAATTATCCCGATATCAGCGGAGTTACTATTGCTTCTGATATGTATTTGTCAAAAGTTTTAGATATAAGATATGAATCTTTTAAATCAAAAATAAACAGTGCACAAGATAAATTGACTAAAATAAGAGATATAGAATTACAAAATTTTATATTTTATTCTTTGTGTTGTATGGGAAATCGAGAAGATTGTTTTTTTGCTTTATTGCAAAAATATGAAATAGATAATGTATCGCCTACCACAACAACAAAAGCCAATGCTAAAAAATATCGTTATAAATGGAATAAACTTTACTATGATAGTGGTATAACTGGAGCATCGGGTGCAACTGGTTCTTCTCCTCCAGCACCCGGAGCAACTGGTTCTACAGGATTTACATATTACCATCAAATAGAAAAATGGTTATTAGACGATTCATTAAAATCTTCAGACACTCAGGATGAAACCTGGGCCATAAATTTAAATGAAAGAGGTATAACTGGAACATATTTGCCGCCCGGATGGGTTGATGTTTGTCTTCCTGATGGTTTTTATTTTAGACCTGTTGGAGCCAAGACACCAAATCTGTTACCAGAGGAAGATATATTTCATATAGTAAAACTTTGCAAATATTCTGACGGAGAAAATTTTGTTTATTATTTTACAGTAGAAAATGTTGTAGATGGATGTTGTGATGGAACTGCCATTGGAAATACTGGCCCAACTGGACCAACTGCTGGAAATCCATAAAATTATAAAATTATTAATTTAACTAAAATGAATACAAAAAAAGCAGAACCTAAACAAATAAAAACATATGGGACAAATTATTCCCAAGAAGCATTTTATCCTTTAAATTCTAAAGGCACCTATGAGTGTGCAAATGCATTTTTAAATAGAGGTGCGACCGCAATTCCGAATACTATTAATGATTGTTTTAAAAAATTTCCAACAATTAAAGCAATAGCAGAACAATTAGGTTTTATAAAAACAATAGGAGCAACAACTGGTTCCCCCGGTTCTTGTGGTTCATCTGGTTATAGTGGATATGTTTTGTGGAAGGGTGCCACAAGCATACCTGATATGGATATTAGTTATACTGAAGGTGTTGATTCTTTTTTTGATTCTCCTTCTAAAGAATGTGAACAAATAACAGAAAAACTTGGAGCAGATTGGCAGGGATGCATATGGGGATCTCCGGCTGCAGATTACAGCTGTTCTTGTCCAGATATTCGACCAATGTTTGATTCATATGCTAAATTTAGATTAAATAACGCTACATTTTGGAACACTCCAAAAGAAACACCAGTAAACAGAGCAGAATTTTTAGATGCCATAAAATATGCTAAAAAAATAGATGTTACTGTTGCTGGAGATTTTTCTTTAAAATTAGGAGATTTGATTTATTTGAATATGAATGCTGCGAGCGGATATCCTTATATGACAACAAATTCTATCATGAATGGATACTATTACATAGTTGGAATCAAACATGTTTGTACTGCATCTAGTCATGAAACATCACTATCTTTATCACAAATAGGAGATATTGGAAGAGATTATATCTGATATAAATATTTTGATGGCTATTAAAGATTTTGAAATAACATTTAAAAAAATACAAACATCTTCATCAAAAAAAGATGTTGGATTTGTTACGGAATTTAATGCAATTTCCCAGTATATAGAAAACATTTCAAAAACCCAAAAAGGCGAATTGCCAGCAGATAAAGAACTCGGTTCAGATTACTTTACTTATATATTTGATGGTCAGATATATAAATCTGAAATTGAAATAAAACTTGCTGCCGACATATTATCAAAAATTTATTATTTATTGAAAACAAAAGTAACTTTGATAAATTTTACTAATTCTATGTTAGAGTTCAAAGTAGATTACACGACAACTAACAAGATAGGAAATCAAAACGATTCAACTTGTTATATTGAGGTAGAAATATAATGGCATATGATTTAAAAAAATTAAATGTTGCTTCTTTAGACTTTACTGATATTAAAGATTCTTTGATTAATTTTTATAAACAACAAGAAGATATTGGTGATTTAGATTATGATAATCCAGCTAGCGCCATAAATATGTTAATAAACATACTTGCTACAGCTACGGCATATAATGGAATTTATGCTCAATATGGATATTTAAATAGTTTTTCAACTACTGCAACTACATTAAATGGGTTGCTTGGAATCGCTTCCAATTCATCAATATTACTTGAACCAACTAAAACAGCAGCTTGTACTAGAACTCTTATAATTGCAGGAACAACATTAGAATCATATACAGCATTCACTGCAATTACTACAAAAGGTTCACAAGTTTATTTTTATAATAAAGAATCTATAGACAGTAATAGTTCAAAATCAATAAAACTTTATTCTGGAAATGTTGTTGTTTATACAGAATATGATTATACAACAAATTCTATAGAAATACCATACACAATAGATCCAGAAACAATAACATTTAAAGTTACCGATACTAATACAAATACTACTGAAACATGGACGGAAGTTTCAAATATTTCAAAAATATCATCTTCAAATAATAAACATTATTGTGTTATAAATGGAAATTTAGGTTATATTTTAACAACAAATATACCAACTGCAAAAAATATAACAACACAGTATAAAGTAACAATAACTGCTATACAATCGAATGGTAGTTCTGCAAACAGTGCAACAATAAACGCTCCATCATATGTTTCGTTTGGTACCTCTGAATTACCATCTGGTGGTTATGATTTAATCAGTGTAGCTCAGGCAAAAACAAAATTAAAATTCAAAGCATCTTCTACAGAGCGATGTGTTACGATTGCAGATTATAAAAATGCAATATTAAATTCTGGAATATCCGGTACTGATGATATTACAAAAATATCTGTAACTAGCAGTCTTTTGGGAGAAGTTAAAGTTTATGTTACTGGATTAGGAACGTCTTTACAGAATCAATTGTTATTATATCTTTCAGATAAAACACCAGCAGGAATCAGCGTAAAGTATAGTCTATGATTTTACTTTTTAATAATTTACCAGTTAGTGAAAGTTATAAAATAGAAAAAATGGTCGAAAAGGCCAAATCTTTATATTATTCTGATTTTTTTGATGTTGATGGAAAAAGATGGTTTGGCGATGATCTAACAATAGATTCTCTTTTTCCTTATTGGATTATTAAAAAGTATGAATCAGATCCAAAAAATGTTTTAGTAGTTTTACTTGTTAAAAATTATCTACGTTGGCTTTTTAGTATTGATTATGGTTATGGAGCGCAACTTGAATGGGAAAATATTAGAGTTCCTTTATATTCAAATTCTATATTTTTAGAAGCTTTTGCAGATTTTTATTTTGATGGTGCTGATTTTTCTCAAGCTCCACTTTCCAATGTTTTACCAAATATAAGACAATTTTCGGTAAAAGCAAAATCAGAATATATTGATAAAAAAGGAACACCAGAAGCTATAAAGTATTTAATATGTACTTTATTGGGATTATCTTGGACTGATGTCTATGTTAGTACTGGGTCGTCTGGAATTATAACCATAGAAGTAAACTCTTCAAAATATGATAATTTATTGGCATATGATTCTTTTTTAAAAAATTATGTTTATCCAGCAGGAGTTGTAATAATTTATAGGAGTGTATAATCATGATAGATAAAGTTGTATCTTTGGCAATGTCTATTGCTTCTAGAGGAATTAACAATAAAAAAATAGACTTAGAAACAAAACAGTTAAGAGCAATTTCTTGTTTTGGTTATAAAGATATACCAAAATGTGAATTTTTAATGAACAGTAAACTTGTTGAAGGAATGAATTATTGTGGTAAATGTGGCTGCGGTGATTTTCCACATACTTGGTTAGTAAAAAGCGCCGAAAGATATTCAAAACTTGATTATCCAAAACTAAATTGTCCTTTAAGTATGCCGGGATTTAGTAATTACGATCCCGGTATCAAAAATCCAAGAAAAGAACAAATAGAAAAGTTGGACCCAGAAGAAATAAAATTTGTTGAAGTAACTATAAATGGAATTCCCGGAACTTAAACAAATCTAATAAAAATTCATAAATACTTGTATGGCCATATCATCCAGACAAGAATTTATAGACTATACTTTAAGGCATCTGGGACACCCAGTAATACAAATAAATGTAGACAGCCAACAGATTGAAGATCGTTTGGATGAAGCTTTAGAGTATATGTATGATAGACATTTTGATTTTAATCAAAGAGCTTTATTTGCCCACCAAGTCAGTGATCAAGAAATAGCTCAAAGATTTTTTGATGTTTCTACATTTGGAAATGCTATAGGATCGCAAATTAAAACTTTGGCAGACGGTAGCACTGGATATTGGCCCACAGCACAAGATATACGAACAGTAAGTAAAGTTTATGCTCCAAGCCATCCAATTGGGGATTATATGTTTGATCTAAGATATCAAATGACTTTATTTGATTTTTTTGGAATTTATTTTAATCAAACAGGTTACCCGATGGCACCATTGGCATCTTATATAGAAGCCATGTCCTATATAAACGATGTAGATAATATTTTTAATTATCCTATGTCATATACATACACGAAAACAACAAATAGATTATTTTTGGAAACAGATTATTCAAAATTAACAAGTACAAAATATATTTTATTAGAAACTTATGTAAAAATTGATCCTGCAAAATATACACAAATATGGAATGATCGTGTATTTAAATTATATTTTTCTGCTTTACTAAAAAAACAATGGGCTCAAAATTTAATAAAATTCAACGGTATTCCTCTACCGGGCGGTGCGCAAATTAATGCCGCCGCAATGATGTCTGATGCTACAAAAGAATTAGCAGAAATTGAAAATACTTTGCTAAGAACTCAAGAGCTACCTGTAGATCCACTCATAGGTTGATAAATGGCAACAAATCCATATTTAAATTTAACAAATAGACATTCTGAACAAGATTTAGTTGAGGATGTTACTGTTGAATTGATTAAAGCTACTGGTCAAGATTGTCTTTATATTCCTAGAAAATATTTTAATATTGATAAAATTTTTGGAGAAGATCCAGCATCTTCATTTGAAAAAACATACACAGTAGAAATGTATATTTTGTCTTATAAGGGATTTGAAGGAACAGATATTATTACACAATTTGGTGTAGAAATTAAAGATAAAATAAATTTATTAGTTGCCCGTAGAAGATTTAAACAACAAATTTCAAATTATGACACTACTATTTCGAGACCCAGAGAAGGCGATTTGATTTATTTTCCTCTTTCAAAATCATTATTTGAAATAAATTTTGTAGAACATGAGAATCCATTATACCCTCTCGGAAAATTATATTCATATGTCATAACTGCGGAACTCTTTACATACAGTTATGAAAAAATTAATACACAAAATAATAATATTGATACCGTTTATAATATATCTCAAGATGATAGTCAGTATATATTAGCTGGTGGTACTGGTAGTTTTACTGTTGGAAACATTGTAAAACTTCAATCTGGTATTACTGTACTGGGCGAAGGCACAGTTTCTTATAGTAATAATAATATCATAAAATTGTCTGGTATAACTGGAACTTTTGGTTATACTGGAAATACTTCATATATTGTTTATAGTAATTCTAATCCAGGAGTTTGCTATTCAAGTATACAAAATTATACAATTCCTAAAAATAATATTTTAGGAACTACCGCTGGAATAAATGATAATCTTCAAGAAGAAGCGGAAGAATTAAATTTTGATATAAATAATCCATTTGATTAAATAAACAAGGAATAAAATGTTTGAGTATACTTACAGTGAAAATTTAAAAAAAATAGTGATCGCTTTTGGATCATTATTTAATAATATTGATGTTAGGCATAAAAATAATGATGGAACTTTTAAAGAAATAAGAGTACCCCTTGCATATGCCTCACAAGAAAAATTTATTCAAAGATATTTAAATCCTTCTTCTATAACTGAAGGAACTAGAATTGAAAACCAATTACCTAGAATGAGTTATATAATAAGTGGTATTGCTCCAGATTCCTCTAGAAAGAGAGGAAGATTAAATCCATATAGTCCAGTTGATGGCAGTTCTGGAACTTGTGTTCCTTCTGGGTATCAAGTAGCCAATGAAATACCAATAAATATAAATTTTAATTTATACATCTATACTAGACATACTGATGATACGATGCAAATTGTGGAGCAGATAATGCCATATTTTGTTCCGGATCATATAATTAAAATAGATTTCAATGAAGTAATTAAAAATGTAAACATACCCATTACAATGGGGCCCAACAATTTAAGTGAGAGATTTGATGGTGATTTTTCAACTAGAAGAATAAATATTGCTTCTTTCAGTTTTGTAGCAAAAGCATATATTTTTGGTAAACTTGTTCCCACAACTACGTATAGTGGTTTATCAGCTTCTATAGAGGGGTTGGGTGCTACATTTGGAATAATAGATGAATATTAATAAAAATTTAGCTAATTTTTTTTCAGTTCCAGACAATAAAACCTCAAGTGAAAGTAAAACTTTACAAGGGGGTACTTTTGATTATAATAATTTTGAAAAAGATTATAAATTAGTACAAGAAAACTTAAAATCTTTAATAGGAACTGGAAATATTGCATTAGAAACTGCATTGAAAGTGGCTACGGAATCAGACAGTCCAAGAGCATTTGAAGTTGTTGCAATACTTTTAAAAACAATGTCTGATTTAAATAATAATGTTTTAGATGTTCATAAAAAAGCAAAAGATACTACTAGTTCAAAAGTAGAAGTAAAACAAACAAACAATTCTGTTTTTATTGGTTCTACAAAAGATTTGCAAAATTTATTAAATAAAGAAAGAAGCACCAATAAAGATGTTGTTGATGCTGAGGTGATTGAAAATGAGAAAAGGGAATGATATACAAGGTTATAGAAATAACCCAAATTTAAAACTACCCGGAGTTGAATTACAATATACTAAAGAAGAACTTGAAGAATATATAAAATGCGCAAAAGATCCAGTATATTTTTGTGAAAAGTATGTAAAAGTAAAAACGCTTGATAAGGGTATAGTTCCATTTGATTTATATCCTTATCAAAAAAAATTTATAAATGCAATAGATCAAAATAGATTTGTAATTTCTAAATGGCCCCGACAATGTGGTAAATCTACATGTGTAACCAGTTATATTTGTCATTATATAACTTTTAATCAGAGTGTAAATGTAGCAATTCTAGCAAATCGTTTAAAAACTGCAAAAGAAGAATTATTCTCAAAACTTCAACTTGCGTATGAAAATTTACCACATTTTCTTCAACAAGGAGTTGTAGAATGGAATAAGACGAGCTTTAAGCTCGAAAACGGCTCTAGGGTCATGTGCGATGCAACATCGTCTACAGCGATCCGTGGTGGCTCTTATAACCTATTGTTATTAGACGAGTATGCATTCTTGGCAAGCCATCTGGCAGAAGAATTTTATACATCAACGTATCCTACAATTTCAGCTGGTACTACGACAAAATTAATTATAGTTTCTACACCAAATGGAATGAACCATTTTCATAAATTGTGGGTAGATGCAAAAAGACCAGATGGACATAAATTAAAAAATAAATTTATTCCAGTAGAAGTTAGTTGGAGAGAAACCCCCATAAGTCCGGGAACTCCAAAACTTAGAGATGATGTGTGGGCACAAGAACAAATTGCAAACACTAGTGCGGATCAATTCGAACAAGAATATGGTTGCAATTTTTTAGGTTCTTCGAATACTTTAATATCATCAAGTAAATTGAGTGTTCTTGCATCAGAGGAGTGTTTAAGCGAAGATAAAGAGGGTCTTAAAATTTTTGAAGAACCTAATATAAACAAAATATATTTTGTTATGGCCGATGTGTCTAGGGGGCAGGGTTCAGACTATTCTGCATTTACTGTCATTGATGGAACGTCAAGTCCATATAAAGTAGTTGCTACTTTCAAAAATAACACAATAAGCCCATTTAATTTTCCAACTGTTTTGAAAAAAATTGGTGAAAAATACAATAATGCTTATATTTTAGTTGAAACAAATGATATAGGTGCTCAGGTTTCGTCTATTCTTTATAATGACTTAGAATATGAAAATCTATTGATGACAAGAATAATGGGTAGAAAGGGTCAAATTTTATCACAAGGATTTGCTAGCAGTAAAAGTGAAATGGGTTTACGAACTACAGCACAAACTAAAAAATTGGGTTGTGCTATTTTAAAACGTCTCATCGAAGAAGATAAAATTTATTTAAATGATGAGCGAATAATACAAGAATTGATGGCATTTGTTTCCAGATCAAATACATATAAAGCCGAAGAGGGTCATAATGATGATTTAGTTATGACTTTAGTTTTTTTTGCTTGGTTGTGTCGGCAAGAATATTATGCCGATTTAATTGAAAGTGCTAAATTTAATTATGAAGATGCCAAAAAACCAGAAGACGATAACACATTGTTTATGCTTGATAGCAAAAATTTAGATGAAGATGGTGATTTTATTAGTGATGGTGCAGTTTGGAGTCCTATATAATTTTCTAAATATTAGATAGAAAAGGTATATCAATGGCATCATTAAGTTCCTTCATAAATCCGAGTCACTATATAAAACAAACTTTAGGTTCAGAATTTTTGGCAGGAATGCTTTGTGGTACTACTTATTCTAACGCATCCTTTACTGGCGCAAATGGTCCAAACAAAGATCCGGGTGGTCTTTTCGGTCTTCTTTTATATTCAAGAAGCAATACTGCTTATTTTAATCCGGCAAAGGGTTTTACCACAGATAAATATATCGTTTATACAAATTCTGGAGATTTAGTAAACGATTTAAATAAACTTTCTGGGATTACAAACTGTCTTTTATCTTCGAATACAGGAGCATCTGCCGCAATTTTTACAAATATTGGTTCCGAAATAACACCAACAAAAATTGGATATGACTTTTTACATTCGATAAATTATTTGGCCTACGGTGGCAGTTTAGTTATTGCTGGAGAAACTGCTGGATTTAATACTTTCCAATCACAAACAGGAAAGTATCTTGATGTTATTATTGCAAAAGATGGAGAAAGTTCTATTGCTTCTTGGCTAAACGATCAGCCATATTGCATAGGAATTTTTCCAACAGAAACAACTAATGGTCTAACGGGATCTTCGCAATCAATGAGAAATTTTAGTTCTTTGGCTGCAGGAGCATCTTTGCTTGGTGATTATGGTAAAAGAATTTTTAATATCTATGGGACAAAAAGCCAATCAACAGCAACAGAAGGAACAAATTATAATATAAGTTCTCTATATGAGAATGGATCTCTTTCATATACTATCACAACTGCAACAGATGTTGCCGGATTTGCTGCCAGAGCAAAAGATAGAAATGAACAATATCTCACAATTGGTGGTTTAGATAGAGCGATTGCAATAAATGGAACTATTAATGATTCGATTGATTGGGCTAGCTCAACAAAAACAACTCTCAGAAATGCCAGAGTAAACTTTTTTGTAACTTACAGTCCAAGATTCTTAGGTTCTGATTTAGTTGGTGCTACATCTGGTACAACTGTAACAGTTGGTGACAGAATTGGTCCCGCAAGAATGAAATTAGAATTGACGAAAAAAATCACAGACATTGGTTTAAAATATTCTTTCGATATTAATAACGCCACAACTAGAGAAGCAGTTACTTCAGAAATTCAAACAGCTTTAGAATCATATAACTTGTATTTACAACCAAGTGCTACTCAAATTATATGTGATTCTTCAAATAATACAGACAATTCTTCTGTCTTAAATATTAAAGTAATTATAAAACCTCTTCTTGGTGTAGAGTCATTTACTATAGACATTAATCTAACACAATAATGACAAATTCACTAATAAATTTTAAAAATTCTTTTAATGGTGGAACAAGACCAAATAGGTTTGAAGTTTTTGCAAATTGGCCACAAGTAGTATCGAATAAACCGGGACAATCTTTTAAATTTAAAATAGTATCTGCTTCTTTGCCAAGAGCAAAAATAAACACAATAGGTATTCCATATCGTGGAAGAACTATAAGTTATGCTGGGGATAGAAGTTATGAGCCGTGGATTGTCGGTATCTATGATGATGGAGATTCTGCCAATATATGGCGCGCTTTAAATCAATGGAAAGAAGCATTGGATGGTCACTATAATCACAAAGTTGCCAATAATGATTATAGTTATTCAAATTTACAAACAACTTGGACAGTAAAACAATTAGGTCTTAATGGAAATATATTAAGAACAATAAATTTATATAAGTGTTGGCCCAATGTAATTGGTGATATCTCTTTAAATATGGGTGAAACCAATTTCGTAGCTTTTAATGTTTCTTTAACTTTTGATCATATGGAAATTGTTTCTGGATTAAGAAACGGAGCAGGAATATAATGCTTAATCAATTCAAAAGCAATTTTCAAGGTGGAAGCAGAGCAAATCGTTTTGAAATTACGGGAATTATACCGGGGGGCGGTAGTTTTACAAAATTTCACGTAAGATCTACTCAAGTTCCACAGCTTTCATCTACTACATTAGAATATTCTCATTTTGGTAGAAAATTTTATTATCCCGGAGAAAAACAATATTCAACATGGTCTTTTAGTGTTTTGGACGATACCGGAACAGGAAAAGATCTTTGGCAATCATTTCACACATGGCAAAATTTAATTAATAAACATAACACCAATGAATCTTATATTTTAAATTCTACTAATTCTTATAAAGCAGATAATTGGAAAATAAAACATTTAAATTTAAATGATTCTGGTAATCCATTAAAACAATATGTTATGCATGGTTGTTGGCCAACATCAATTGATCCAATTGCTTTAAACATGACTTCAAATAATCTGTTAAATACTTTCAATGTAATTGTTGTTTATGATTACATTGAATTGCTAGATTCTAATGGTGTGGTGATTACAAAAATAACATAAGGAAATTTATATTATGGAAATTGAAGTTTTTGGCTTTCAGTTTGGCCCCGAATTAAAGAAAAAAGAAACAACAGAAAAAAAAGCTTTACAGGCTTTTGCTGCTCCAGAATTATTTGATGGAACTGTAACTGTTGAAGCTGGAGGTTTTTTTGGAACTGCACTTGATTACGCATCAAATATGCGTGATGAGAATTCTTCAGTAATTCAATACCGAAATATGTCGGTTTATCCGGAAGTAGATAATGCTGTAGATGAAATAGTAAATGCTTCTATTGTTTCTGGCACAGATAGAAAACCAGTAAAAATTGATTTGGCAGAAGTTCCTTTATCAGAAAATATTAAAGTTAAAATATATAAAGAATTTGATAATATTTTACATATAATGGATTTTAATTCCAAATCATATGAAATTTTTAGAAGATGGTATATTGATTCTAAAGTTTATTATAATATTGTAATTGATAAAGATCTGCCTACAGAGGGTATTAAAGAACTTATTCCTATCGATCCTTTAAAAATTAAAAAGGTAAGAAAAATTAAAAAAGAAATGGAACGGGTTGATGGGCAGTCAGTTTCCTTAATTAAGGATATAGAAGAATATTATCAGTATACAAATACGGATAAAGAAACTTATATGATGACTGGTCCGGGTGGATTGCAATTATCTTTAGATAGTGTAGTATATGTTCCATCCGGGCTTCTTGATTTAAATACTAAACGCGTTTTGGGTTATTTGCATAAAGCAATAAGACCGTTAAACATGTTAAGACAATTAGAAGATGCTTTATTGGTTTATCGTGTTGCTAGAGCACCAGAAAGAAGAGTGTTTTACGTAGACGTTGGTCAATTACCAAAACAAAAAGCAGAACAATATATTAGAGATATGATGAGCCGATTTAGAAATAAATTAATCTATAATCAGGCAACAGGTGAAGTTAGAGATGAGAGAAATCATCTTTCAATTTTAGAAGACTATTGGCTACCAAGAAGAGAAGGTTCACGTGGAACTGAAATCTCAACTCTTCCGGGCGGTCAAGCTATGTCTCAGATAGATGACGTAGAATTCTTTAAAAAGAAATTGTTAAATGCATTAAACGTACCTATCAGCAGACTGACTTCCGATTCCACAGGATTTAACATGGGAAGAAGCAGTGAGATTAGCAGAGAAGAAATTAAGTTCTATAAATTTGTAGAAAGACTTCGTCATCAATTTTCTAAACTATTTTTAGACACCCTTAGAGTTCAATTACTTTTAAAGGGGATAATGACTGATGACGATTGGCATGAACTTCGTTCTCAGATTAAAGTAATTTTTAATACAGACAATTATTTCTGGGATTTAAAAGAAGCAGAAATTTTAGCAGAACGAATTAAAATGCTTTCTTATGTTGATCCATATATTGGAAAATATTTTTCTTCAGCATATGTCAGAAAAAATGTTCTCAAACAAACAGAAGAAGAAATGAAAGATATGGATAAAGAGATGGAAGTTGATCGTGAACGAATGCGTCAAGAACAAATGGCAGCAATGATGCAGCAAGCACAGCAAAATATGGGACAAGAGCAACAATGAAAGACATAACACAAATTTTGCTTAAAAAGGGAATAATAGGCTTAGTCTACGAAGATCAAGAATATTTTAAAACAAATGTTGTAGATTCTATTGCATATAAATTGAATGAATCTTTAAAACAAATCAAAAAAGAAGTTCAAACTAAACTGTTATATTCTGAATCTTTAACAGAAAATGAAGATAATATAAAAAATTTTATTAAATTTATAAATAATTTTCAAGAAGGAAAATATACCTTTAAAAATGGAATGAATATAAATATTACAGAATCCGAGGTAAAAAATTTAATAAGTTTATTTGAATCTTTAAATTCAAAAAACAGAAAATTAATGGCTAAAGAAATTTTTGAGACACCAGAAAAATTTAAAGAACATATTAAATTTTCTCAAGAAGCAAAAGGAATAATATGAAAAACGACATCAGATACATGTTAAAAAATATCATAGAAGAAAATGCCATTGAATTTAAAGATAAAACCTCAAAAGTTTTATATGAAAAAATTGGCAGCAAATTAGAAACCAAATATAAAGAAATTTCTAAGAAAGCTTTCATGAGAAAAGAAAATGAAACTAATAACTGAATTAACTGAAGACATAAAATACATCAAAGAAAACGTCGGAAACGGCGATAAAAATTATTATATTGATGGCGTTTTTATGCAAGCCGGAGTAAAAAATCGAAACGGAAGAATTTATCCACAAAATACATTAGTAAAAGAATGTAAAAGATATATTAACGAATACGTTGCAAAGGGCCGAGCTTTAGGAGAATTAAACCATCCAACTGGCCCCACAGTAAACTTAGATAGAGTATCACATATTGTAAAAGAACTCCATGAAGATGGAAATAATATTGTAGGAAGAGCAAAAGTTCTAGATACTCCGATGGGCAAAATCGTAAAAAATCTTATCGATGAAGGGGCCCAACTTGGTGTATCTACGCGTGGAATGGGATCATTAAAATCTAAAAATGGATTTCAAGAAGTTCAAGAAGACTTCATGTTGGCAGCAATAGACATTGTTGCCGATCCATCTGCACCAAATGCTTTTGTAAATGGTATTATGGAAGGAAGAGAATGGATTTTTAATAATGGAATTTGGTCTGAAAGAATGCATGAACATTCAATCAAAACTATTAAAAATTCTTCTTCTAGAAATTTAAATAAAAATATTACAAAAATATTTGAAAATTATTTTAAAAATTTATAACAAATGACATTTCTCGGAAAAGAAGAATTTCAGTATTTGATGTACAGCATCAATGAATCTATTGAAAAAAATAAAGATTCAAATTATAAAATGAATCGTTATTCTATTCTTTTTCCAGAAAATCATTATATAAATGAAGC
>Ga0164292_10001348_pt1 | contig 19705 bp, 18 predicted proteins | sample GEODES117metaG_FD_111486 | JGI IMG/M metagenome (GOLD analysis project Ga0164292, IMG submission 111486) | Eutrophic lake water microbial communities from Lake Mendota, Wisconsin, USA - GEODES117 metaG | ecosystem: Environmental > Aquatic > Freshwater > Lake | place: USA: Lake Mendota...
AGAGGCCCATCGACGGGCATCAGCCGCACCACACGCGCGCACGGCGCAACCGGCTTCGCGGTGGCGCCCGCGCCTCCGAGAGCAGATTCCTCGTCGAATCCGCCACGAAACGCCGCGTTCCGCTCGCGTTACACTGCGCCCCGAGCAGAGGAGGCTTCATGAAGGTATGGCTTGACGGGCATCTCGTTGACAAGCAGCACGCGACGGTTCCCGTCTACGACCACGGTCTCCTCTACGGCGACGGCATCTTCGAGGGCATCCGCGTCTATGGCGGCCGCATCTTCAAGATGAAGTCGCATCTGGATCGCCTGTGGGGGGGCTGCGAGGCGATCCGCCTCACGCCGGCCCTCTCGCGCGCCGAGCTCGAGGCCGCGCTTCGCGAGGCGGTGGCGGCGAGCGGCCTGAAGGACGCCTACGTCCGTCTGGTGCTGACGCGCGGCAAGGGCTCGCTGGGCCTGAATCCGAACCACTGCCCGAAGAGCGGCACGATCATCATCGTGGACCGCATCCATCTGTATCCGCGCGAGATGTACGAGCAGGGCATGCCGATCATCGTGGCCAAGCGCCCGCGCATTCCAGCGGAGTGCCTGGATCCGGCGATCAAGAGCCTGAACTACCTCAACAACATCCTGGCGAAGGTCGAGGCGATCGACGCAGGCGTGCACGAGGCGATCATGCTCAACACGCAGGGCTTCGTCTCCGAGTGCACCGGTGACAACATCTTCGTCATCAAGGGCGGCGAGATCGCCACGCCGCCGGTGAGCGCGGGCATCCTGCGCGGCGTCACGCGCCGCTTCGTGATCGACACGCTGGCGCCGGCGCTGGGCATGAAGGTGACCGAGCGCCCGATGAAGGTCGAGGAAGTGCTCGCCGCCGACGAGGTCTTCCTCACCGGAACCGCCGCCGAGGTGATTGGCGTGGGCAGCGTCGACGGCCGCCGGATCGGCGCCGGCGTCGTGGGCCCGATCACCAAGCGGCTCGAGGCCGAGTTCAAGCGCATCGTCTCGAAGGACGCGCCCGAGGACTGATTCGACCCTCGCGACGGAGGGGCCGCTCAGCGCTCGTTCGCGCCGACCGTCAGCGTGACGGGTTTGGTCTCGCGCGGCGCCTCGATGTGCAGCCGGCGGGGGCGATGCGCGCTCCAGTCGGTCACGCGCAGGTCGGGGCTGTCCGCGCCGTCGTGCACCTTCAGCAGGTCGTAGCGGTTGTCGCGCTGCGCCGGCACGAAGCCGGCGTCGCGAATCAGCCGGCAGATCTCCGCCTCGTTCAGGCAGTGCGTGGTGCCGGCGCTCGACACCACGTTCTCCTCCATCATCACGCTGCCCATGTCGTTGGCGCCGTGGCGCAGGCCGGCCTGCCCGACGAGCGGCCCCATGGTGACCCAGCTCGAGCCGATCGACCACACGTTGTCCAGATGCAGGCGGCTCAGCGCCTGCGTGCGCAGGTAATCGGTGCTGCCGCTCATGCGCACGCGACGCCCGAACTCGGGGTGCGAGGCCTTGGTGCCGTTGCCATCGAGGGTGGCCACCACGTCGCCGGGGAAGGGTTGCGACAGGTCATCGCCTTCGCCGTCGCCCCAGGCCTTCGCGCGGCCGAGCGGCGTGTTCTCGCGCTGGAAGGGCCAGCTGATGAAGGCCATGCAACGACCGCCTCCGTCGCGGCCGAAGTCCGCGATGGCTCGGTCCTGCCACGCGCGCACCTGCTCCATGTGATGCACGCGGTCGGCCAGGCCCTCGATGTGTCCGAACATCATGGTGGCGCTCGTGTTCATGCCGAGCTCGTGCGCCACGTGCATGACGGTGAGCCATTCCTCCCCGGTGCACTTGCCCAGGCCGATCTTGCGGCGCACGGCTGGCGCGAAGATCTCGCCGCCGCCGCCCGGCACGCTGTGCAGGCCCGCGTCACGCAGGCGCGTCATCACGTGCAGCAGCTTGTCGCGCAGCGTGGCGCCCGGCGGGTCGAAGAAGCGCACGAACTCGATGAATTCCGGCGGGCTGAACGCGTGGATGTGCACCTGCGGGAACCGCGCGCGGATCGCGCCGAGCAGCTGCTCGTACCACGACAGCGGCAGCCCCGGGTGCATGCCGCCCTGCATCAGGATCTGCGTGCCACCGATGTCCACGAGTTCCTGCACCTTCTGCAGGATGCGCTCGACCGGCAGCACGTAGGCGTCGCCGTCGCCCTCGTCGCGGCGGAACGCGCAGAAGGTGCACTTCGCCGTGCACACGTTCGTGTAGTTGATGTTGCGGTCGATCACGTAGGTGCGGATCGCGTCGCCATGCACCGTCCGGCATCGCTCGTCGGCCCAGAAGCCGAGCTCGGCGAGCGGCATCTCGCGCAGCAGTTGGAGCGACTGCTCGGGCGTCAGGCGCGCCTCGCCGCGCACCACGCCCTGCAGCAGGCCGTGGTCGAAGGGGGAGCAATCGGGGCGGGTGACGGACATCTCCGCAGTGTAGAAGGGCTCCCGGCGCGGGTCGACGCCGTCACACGCGGATGCGTTCCCAGCCGGGATGCTGGAAGCGCCACAGGAAGAGCAGGCCGCGCACGACCAGCTCCACGCTGAGCGCCCACCAGATGCCGGCAAGGCCGTACCCCATCCACACGCCAAGCGCCCAGGCCAGCGGCAGTCGCACCGCGTAGATGCTTCCCACGGTGATGGCGAAGATCCACTTCGTGTCACCCACGCCGCGCAGCCCGTTCCGCAGCGCCATCGCCAGGGCGAAGAACACCTGCACGGCACCGCAGGCGAAGAGGGTCTTGGGCACCTCCTCCAGATGCACCGGCTCGCTGCTGATCACGCTGGTGAGCAGGCGTCCCTGCGTCATGAAGACGACGCCCATCACGCCCATGATCGCCATGCCCACGACGGCGCAGGTCCAGATCGCCTTGCGCGCCATGCGCGGATTGCCGGCGCCGAGGTACTGCCCGGCGAGCGCGCCGGCGGCGATGCCCATCGCGAAGCCCGGGAGGAAGCTGAAGGCCTCCCATTGCACCGTGATCATATGCGCGCCCACCAGGCCGCTCCTCGGCGCGTCGCCCGTCTCGCCGCGCGCGACCATGCCGATGAAGCCCATCAGGAAGAGGCTCGAACTCCACATGGCCATGCCCTCGAGGAAGTTGGGCACGCCCACCCGCGCGATGCGCGCGCTCATGTTCCGCGTCAGGCGGAGCTTTGGCCACTCCAGGCGCAGGTCCTTCACGCCGCGTCGCAGCACGATCAGCGTGGCCACGCCACCGACGACGTAACTGAGTGCGGTGCCCGCCGCGATGCCCCACACGCCCCATGCGAGCGGATCCAGGGGAACCGGATTGTGCAGCGTGAGGCCGCCCACGCGCAGGTCCACCCCGCTCAGCAGCCAGCTGGCGACCAGGTTCACCACGTTCACGGCGATCGAGATCCAGCTGGGTCGCGCGGTCTCGCCCGCACCATGCATGCACATGCTGCCGATGTTCATCAGGCCGCAGAAGGGCATGCTCCACGCGATGGTGGAGACGTAGGTGGTGCAGTGCCGCTCCGCCTCGGGCGAGAGGCCCGCGATCCACGCCAGCGGATGCGCGAGCGCAGCCATCGAGAGCCCCACCGCGGCGCCCCACGCCACGCCCAGCACCACGCTCTGCGCCAGCGCGCCGCTGGCGTCGCGGCGATCCCCGGACCCGATCGCGCGCGCGATGATCGCCTGTCCGCCCGCGCCCAGTCCCGCGAAGGCGATGCCGGTGAACCAGCCCACGTAGGTGCCGATGCCGATGCCGTCGAGCGCCGGCACCACGATCTCGCCCGGCAGGTTGCCGGCGATCATCTTGTCCACCAGACCCACGCAGGCGATCATCAGCTGCTGCAGCAGCACCGGCATCGCCAGAATCCAGATCGCCGCGCGCAGGCTCTTGCCCGCGAGCCGGCCGGATCGGATCTGCCCCTCCTCGACCTGCGCGGCGTCGGCCTCGATCGTCGCCATCATGGGATCGGCGGGGTCATCCGGGCTCGCGGCAGAATGGGACAGCGCGGTCGAATCGGGCGTGTTTCGCGTTCGGGTCACGACAGCACCGCCGGGGCGGTCACGAGGCGCCCTTGGCCTCGGGCGCCTTGCCGTCGCCCACGTTGCCGAAGGGTTGCTTGGGCGCCGGCGCGGCGACGGGCTTCATGCCCGCTGGAATGCCCGGCTTCTCGAAGATCAGCGGCGACCAGAAGATCACGTAATCCCAGAATCCCTTCGAGCGCTGGTAGGTCGGATAGAGGTACTGCAGTTCGCGGCGGAACGGCGTCTTCGTGCTGCGGTACCAGCTCAGCCACAGCGGACGGTCGAGGCCAAAGTCCTGCCGGGTGAGGAGCTGAAGGCTGTCCAGCGCCGCAAGGTTCACCGCGAGTTCGCGGGCATCCAGCGATGCGGCCAGCGCCTGGAACACGTCGTCCTGCGGATACTGGCCCAGCGCGATCGCGAGCTCCACGCGCACCGAGGCTTCCTCGGTCTCGTCGATGATGCGCGAGCACATCGGTGACGTGAAGGCCGGATTGTGGAGACGCTGCAGCGCCTTCGCCGCCGCCACGCGCACCTGCACCGACTTGTCGCGCAACGCGCTCGCTGCCAGTTCAGCGTCCGACGCGTCCCCGTGGCGCGCGAGCGCCTCCAGCGCCGCGACCCGCACCAGCGGATCGCGGTTCTCCCGCAGGTACTCGCGGTACATCGCCAGATACGCCGGCGTGCCGCCCCACGGGGCGTTCGCGAGCAGCACCACGCCGCGTCGCTGGTTCTCCGCGTCGGTGGGATCCACGGCCCAGCGGGCCGCCTCGCCAGGTGTCGGTGGAGAGAAGGACTGCGTGAAGCTGGCCCAGTCGCTGCTGGCGGTATCGCACCCAAGGCTGAGAAGCCCCGCGTGAGCGGCCAGAAGCAGCGTTGCGATCCGTCGCGCGCGCATGCTGCGGGGAGTATAAGGTTCCCCGCGATGGCCATTCGCCTTCATGCCTTCGAGCTTGGCCGTTGTGCCACGAACGCGTACGTGGTCGCGCCGGAACCGGGCGGTGGAGACATGTGCTGGATCGTCGATCCGGGCGAGGGGCCCGAACCGCTCCTGCGATTCCTGCAGGGTGCATCGCTTCGGGCTGCCGCGATCCTCTGCACCCACGCGCACGCCGACCATATCGCGGGCATCGACCGGGTGCGTGCGGTGCTCGGACCCTTGCCGATTCTCGCGCACCCGCTCGAGGCGAGCTGGTTCGAGGATCCGATGCTGAACCTCTCGCAGTTCATCGGCGAGCCCCAGTCCGTGTCGGGTCCAACCGACGCGCTGCAGGATGGGCAGGTGCTGCAACTTGGACCGCTGGCCTGGCACGTGCTGCACACGCCGGGGCACTCGCCCGGCAGCGTCAGCCTCTGGTGCCCTCGGGAGCGCGTCGCGCTGGTGGGGGACACCCTGTTCCGCGACTCGATCGGCCGGATCGATTTTCCCACCAGCGATCCCGACGCCATGCGAGATTCGCTGCATCGCGTGCTGCTGGCGCTGCCAGACGACACGCGTGTCTTCCCCGGCCATGGACCGGACACGACCATCGGTCGTGAGCGTCGCTCGAATCCGTTTCTGGTGCACGGTTTCTGAGCCGCCGGCCGCTTACCCTGCCTGCATGCAGGGTTCCGCATCGATTCACTGGCGCATCCTTCTGGGAATGACCCTGGGCGCGGTCGTGGGTCTGTCGGCCAATGCCTGGAGTCAGGGCGATGCCTCGCGTGCGCGCGTGATCGAGTGGATCGGGGATTGGATCGCCTATCCGCTCGGACAGGTCTTCCTGCGACTGCTGTTCCTGGTGGTCGTTCCGCTGGTGTTCGCGGCGCTCGCCGCGTCGGTCGCGCGGATCGGCACCAGCGGCGTGATGGGCCGCATGGGCCTTCGCACGGCCGTCCTCTTCCTGCTCACCACCGGGTTCTCGGTGGTGCTGGGACTGGCCGCGATGCACCTGGTCGCGCCCGGCCGCGGCTTCGATCCCGCCACGAGCGAGGCGCTGCTGAGCGCCTTCTCGGGCGAGGTGCAGGCGCTCGCGGGCAAGGCGCCTGCGGCCACCGTCGAGGGCGCCAAGGGCGTGGTGAACCTGGTGCTCGACATGTTCCTGCCGCGCAACATGCTGGCCGCGATCACGCAGATGCAGATGCTGCCTTTGATCCTGTGCAGCCTGCTCTTCGGCGCCGCGATCGGCGTGCAGACCCTGCAGCGACGCGAGCGCGTGGTCGCCGGGCTCGACGCCGTCTCGGACGCGATGGTCTGGATCGTGGATCGCGCCATGCGCCTGGCGCCGGTCGCGGTGGCGTGCCTGATCTTCGTGTCCACCAGCCGCTTCGGGCTGCCGCTGCTGGGCAAGCTCTCGGCATTCGTGGGACTCGTGATCGGCCTCTACCTGGTGCAGCTGTTCGTCCTCTACCCGGTGCTGCTCGCGGTGCTCGCGGGGCGTGCGCCGGCACCGTTCCTGCGCCGATGCCTGCCGATTCTCGCGACGGCGTTCTCCACCAGTTCGAGCAACGCCACGCTGCCCACCTCGATCGAGATCTGCGAGCGAGACCTCGGCATCCGGCCGGCGGTGGCAAGCTTCGTGCTGCCGCTTGGCGCCACGGTGAACATGAACGGCACCGCGCTCTTCGAGGGCTGCGTGGTGCTCTTCGTGGCGCAGGTGTTCGGCGTGGAACTGTCGCTGGCGCAGCAGGCGGTGGTCGTGGTGCTCTGCGTGATCAGCGCGATCGGGGTGGCAGGGGTGCCCGGCGGTTCGCTGCCGCTGCTGATGGGCGTGATGGCCCAGGTCGGCGTGCCGGTCGAGGGCATCGCGCTGGTGCTCGGCGTGGACCGTCTGCTCGACATGGGCCGCACCGTGGTGAACGTGATGGGCGACGTGGTGACGGCCGCCTGCGTGGAGTCTCGGCTTCCAGCCCAGGTCACCTGAGCGCGCTGGCCCGCGCCTCGATCCACCGCTCCACGCGCGCTTCCAGCACGGCCAGCGGCAACGAACCCTCGCCCAGCACCGCATCATGGAAGGCGCGCAGGTCGAAGGCGGCGCCCAGGCGCTTCTCCGCCTTCTCCCGCAGCCTTCGGATGCACAGTTCACCCAGCTTGTAGCCGCATGCCTGTCCAGGCCAGCCGATGTAGCGGTCCACCTCGCGCTCGATGTTGAGCTCGCTCAGCGCGGTGTTGGCCTTCATGAAGTCGATGGCGCGCTGGCGGCTCCAGCCGAGCGCGTGCATGCCGGTGTCGACCACCAGTCGGCAGCTGCGCCACATCTCGTACAGCAGCCGCCCGAAGTCGTCGTAGGGGTCCTGATAGAGCCCCATCTCGATGCCGAGCCGTTCGGCGTAGAGCGCCCAGCCCTCGACGAACGCGTTGAAGCCCTGGTCGCGCCGCAGCGGATGCCGGTCGGGCAGTTCCTGGCTGAGGGCGATCTGGAGGTGATGGCCGGGCACCGCCTCGTGGAGCGTGAGCGGCACCATCTCGTAGCGTGGTCGCTGGTCCAGCGCGAAGGTGTTCGCGTAGAACCAGCCCGGATTGCCCGCCTTCAGGCTGCCCGGCTGGTAGTAGGCGGTGGTCTGCGTCGGGGCCATGAACCTTGGAATCTCGCGCACGCCGTAGGGCAGTCGGGGCAGGGTCTCGAACAGGCCTGGCAGGAACGCGTCGATCCGCTTGGAGAGTTCGCGATAGCCGGCCAGCAGGTCATCGGCGCTTCGGTGATAGAAGCGCGGGTCTGTTCGGAGGTACTGCACGAAGTCCCTGAAGAGCGCGTCGTCCGCGAGCTTCGCGCGCGCGGCGTCCGCCGCGAACCAGTCCGTGCGTCGGATCACGCGCAGCATCTCCTCGCGGATGCGTCGCACCTCGCCCAGTCCGATCTCGTGGATCGCCTCCGGGGTCAGGTCCGTGGTGGTCTGCTCGCGCAGCCGGAACGCGTACCACGCGCGGCCCTGCGGCAGGTCCAGGCACGCGATCGACGCGCGGGCGCCTGGCACGTAGGTATCGCGCACGAAGTCGCGCAGCGTGGCGAGTTCCGTCACGATCGCGTCGGTGGCGGCTGCGCCCTCCGCCCGCAGGGCGGCGGCCTGCTCGGCGCCCAGGTCGGGATAGGTGCGCTCGAAGGGTTCACGCAGGGCCGGAAGCCCACCTGCGATCACCGCGTCGAACTGCGGTGGCACGCCCGCCAGGATCGCCCTGGGTGGCGTGATGCCGCGACGAAGTCCCTCCGCCAGCAGCGCGCGCTGCTCCCGCAGCGACTGCGGCACGGCGCGCAGGCGGGCGAGGTGCGCGCGAAGGTCCTCCGCGCGCGCGAAAGGCATCTGCTCGTTCATCTGCGGCACCGACTGCTGCGGCCCCTGCAGGGGTCCCAGGATCATCAGGTGACCGCCGAAACCGTGCCCCTCGATCTCCATCGCGAGGTCGCGCTCGATCAGTTCCGCATCCAGGCGGTCGCGCTCCGACAGCGAGCCCTTGTCGACCGCGCGAAGCGTGGCCAGCAGCGCCTTCGTCTCGGCCAGCCGTCGCTCGATGGCCGCGAGCGATCGGTCCATGATGCGTCCCGCGTCCGCCGGTCGGCCCCTGGAGATCGCCTCCATCGGATCCTCGCGGTCGCGAAAGGCCTGGATCGCGTCGAAGGCCTGCTGCAGGGAGGGCGGCGTGGGCGACTGCGCAGGGGAAAGGGCGAGAAGCGCAAGCGCGATGCAGCAGGCGAGGGTTCGCATGTGGGGACAGTAGCGGATCGGGTGGCTAGGCTTTCCGGCCCGCCATGGTCGAGATCTCCCTTGGACACAGCCCCGATCCGGACGACGCCTTCATGTGGTGGCCGCTGTTCGGCATCGATGGCGGCGCGCCCGAGGTCTTCGAGCCGGGCATCCGCTTCGTGCAGGTGTGCGACGACATCGAGACGCTGAATCGCCGCTCCGCGGGCCCGGTGTCAGCGCTGCTCGACGTCACCGCGATGAGCTGCGCGAACCTTCCGCTCGTGGGTGATCGCTACGCCCTGACCGCGTGCGGCAGCAGCGTGGGTGACGGGTACGGCCCGAAGCTGGTCGCGCGGCGTCCCATGACGTTCGACGCGTTGCGCTCCCCGGACTGCGTGATCGCCGTGCCCGGCCGACGCACCACCAGTTTTCTCGCGCTCAGTCTCATGCTGGGTCCGGGCCGCTTCCGCTTCCAGGAAGTTCCCTTCGACCAGTTGATGGAGCGTGTCGAGGACGGCACCTTCGCCGCTGGCGTGGTGATCCACGAGGGCCAGCTGCTCTTCGGCGCTCGCGGTCTGCATCTCGTGCAGGATCTTGGCGCATGGTGGCAGGGGCACTCCGGACTTCCACTGCCGCTCGGCGTCAACGCGGTGCGACGCGATCTGGACAGCCGCCACGGTGCGGGCACATTGTCCCGGGTGGACCGCCTCCTTCGCGAGAGTGTCGCGCATGCGATGGCCCATCGCGATACGGGCGTTCGCTACGCGATGCGCTTCGCGCGTGGCATGCAGGCGGACCTCGCGGGGACCTTCGTGGACCTGTACGTGAATCGCTGGACGCTCGACTGCGGGCCGCGCGGTCGCGAAGCCGTCGACCGCCTGCTCGCGGAGGCCGCGGCGGCGGGGCTCTCGCCGCCGGCGCCCCGACAGGTGTTCGTGGGTGCGTAGGCCGATTCCGGCGGCCCGTATACTCTCGCCCCTTCCATGAGCATGATGCCGCCCGAAACCGAGCAGGCCGGAGGCCACGCGCCACCGAGTGTGCGGCAGTTCGGCGTGTTCCTGGACAACAAGGTCGGCAAGTTGCTGGAGCTTCTGCAGCTGTTCGACGAGCAGGGATCGCTGCAGCTCGCCGCCTTCAGCGTGGTCGACTCGAGCGACCATGCCGTCGTGCGCCTGATCTTCAACAACGCCGATGCCGCACGGGTGGTGCTGCGCAGCCATCAGTACACGTTCAGCGAAGTCGACCTGCTGGTGGTGGAACTGAACGAGGGTCGCAGCCTCACGAACATCTGCCTGCACCTCCTCGGCGCCGAGTTGAACATCCGCTTCGCCTATCCCGTCATGCTGCAGCGCGAGGGCAGCCCGACCGTCGCGATCGCCGTCGACGACCTCACCCTCGCCGGACAGATCCTGCTGCGCAAGCGATTCCGCCTGCTCGGCGAGGAAGATCTCGCCTGAAAGGACCCTCCCATGGCACGACTCGTCAAGCTCACCGCAACCGGACCCGTGAAGGTCGAACCCTCGGACAAGCCGGTCTTCGTCTGCGCGTGCGGACTCAGCAAGAAGTTCCCGTTCTGCGACGGCACGCACAAGACCTGCCGCGACGAGGCCGAGGGCCAGACCTTCGTCTACGACGAGAACGGTCAGCGCCGCGAGGCGCCGAAGGCCTGAGCCATCACCCCGGGTAGATCGCCGAGGTCTTCTCGGTTTCCCACACGCGCACGCGGGCCAGTTCACCGCCGGCCGAGGCGATCGGCCCGGACAGCCAGTCGAAGCAGGTCGCGGCGATCGTCTCCACGCTTGGATTGCGCTCGCGGAACGCCTCCACGTCGGAGTTCAGGTGCTTGTGGTCCAGCCGGTCCACCGCGTGATCCCTCGCGATGCGATCGATGTCCGTGGCGCGCAATCCCGGGGCGCCCGACAGCGGGATGCGAACCTCCACCTCCAGACGGTAGTTGTGGCCGTGGCCGGCTGGATTGTTGCACTTGCCGAAGACCCGGCGGTTCTCGTCGTCCGACAGGGTCGGGCAGTGCAGGCGATGGCTTGAGGAGAAATCGAACCGCTGTGACACGATCACGTGGTGGGGCATGCTTTCCTCGATTCGAAATTCGCAGAGCGCGTTCATCCGGACGGCGACGCTGTTCAACGGAACCGGCAGCGTCCCAACAAGCGCTTCCCGCAGGGAGCCGAGGGTGCGCTCGATCGCCTCGCCCGATTCGAAGCAGTCAGGAATGGTGCGCGCGGCGCACGCCTTCACCGTCCGGTCGATCTCCTGAATGCCGACGATGTAGCCCGTGGTGGCGTCAGGCTTTCCTCGCACCGTGACATCGACTTCCATGCAGGCGCTCCAGCCGTCCGTCTCGCTCCAGGCGCGAACCGCCGGCGCCGAGCCTCGGCCGGGCACCAGTGCAAGCCTGACGACGCGGCTCAGAAGCATGGCGGAAGCATAGGTTCGATTCTCGGTCTCACGGACGGAAGTCGCGCGCACGCATTCGCCGAAAAATTCCAAATGCGCGCGCGACGGTCTTGCCGAAGCGTGGAGAGTGCGTAAGATGTCCGCATTACCAAGCCCCCGGAAGGGCTCGGCGTGAGACTTGTCTCCGCCGGGCCTCTTTTCTTTTTGCTCGCGAACCTCGTGGCGCTGGGTGGCGGCTGCTCGGTGACGGGCTCCGGCGCGGCGCTCCATCCGGCGGTCCGATTGCATCGCGAAGAGGGGCAGGTGCACGTGCAGGCGGAGGTCGCGTGCACGCGAGGCGACCTGGAGCAGGTCTGCTGCGCGCGTGGAACGCGTGAGCACGAGTCGTTGCTGGTCACGAGCGCACCCGCCACGGCGGTGCAGGCCGGACTGCTGGCGCTTGGATTGCAACCCGGCCGTCCGGGATTCTGGAAGCAGGGGCCGGCGGGTGAGCTTCAGGAACAGCCGCCGCAGGGCAACGCGGTGGAGGTGCGCGTTCGCTGGCAGGAGGGTGGCGTGCAGCGCGAGGTCCCGATCGAGGACTGGCTTGATGATCGCCGCCCCGGTCCGGGCGAGACGCGCTTCGTGTTCGCGGGCAGCCGCTTCGTGCGCACGCCGCAGGGCGAGCGGTTCGCGGCCGACCTCTCGGGCAGCATCGTGGGGCTGGTCACCTTCGGCGACGAGGTGGTCGCGTGCGCGCAGGTCGTGCCGGATCGCGTGGAGGTCGCGCCACCACGTTGGCGTGCGCGCGGCGCCGTGATGCCGCCCGAAGGCTCGCCCGTCACGATGGTCCTGCGGCGCCCGGCCGCTCCGTAGCATCCGACCATGCGTCTGGTCGGGATTGATCCAGGTCTGCAACGCACCGGCTACGCCTGCGTCGAACTGCCCGCGCGGTCGCTCGAGCCGCGGCTGGTCGAGGCGGGCGTGATTCGGCTTCGGGCCGGCGCGTCGATTCCCGCTCGGCTGCTGCAGCTGCATCGGGAACTCTCCGAGGTGCTCGAGGAGTTTCGGCCCGCGCGGGTGGCGGTCGAGAGCGTCTTCAGCCAGGCCCGGTTCGCTCGCGCTGCGATCGTGATGGGGCACGCGCGGGGCGTGGTGGTGCTGGCTGCCATGCAGCAGGGCATCGAGGTGTCCGAGCTCGCTCCGGCCGAGGTGAAGCGGGCCGTCGCGGGTCGAGGCAACGCCTCCAAGGAGCAGGTTCGCCGGGCCGTGATGGCGCAGTGCGGCTTGCGCTCGATGCGCGGTCCAAGCGACGTGTCCGACGCCATCGCCATCGCGCTCTGCGCGGCCCGTCGCGCGGGCGCGCTACGCTGAAGGCCATGGCTGCGGGCAACCTGATCGTGCATGGACGCAGGATTCCGGGGGACCAGCTCACCCCGGTGCTGGCGTACCGACGGCTCGTGGCGCCGGACGAGCGAAACGCGCCGAGTTTCCTGCTTGAAAGTGTCGAGCAGGGCGGAACCGTCGGCCGGCATTCGATGCTCGGTGCGCGGCCGGCCCTGGAAATGGTGGCTCGTCAGAACGCGGTCGAGATCCATCGGGACGGAGCGGTGGAGCGAACCGAGCTCGCCGATCCACTGGAGGTGCCGCGTCGGTGCACGGGCGCATGGGTGCCGATCCGGAGCGGCAACGTCCCCGAGGCCTTCCATGGAGGCTGGGTCGGCTTCGTGGGCTTCGACGCGATCCGGTGGCTGGAGCCTGGCGCGCTTCCGTTCGCGCGTGCACCGCGGGACGACCGGGGCCTGCCGGATCTGCACCTGGGTCTCTATCGCAACGTGGCCGTGTTCGATCACGCCTTGCGCGTCATCGATTGCGTCGCCTCCGAGCCGCTGGAACTGCATGGCAGCGAGTCCGCGGCGCGCGCGGCCGCGAACCTGTCGATCGATCGCTCGATCGAGGCGATGCTGCATGAGCGTCCGCCGCTTCCGACCGGCGAGATCTCGCTGGATCCCTCGGCGGCGCCGCGTCCGCCGATGCCGGGCTCGATGTCCCAGGCCGAGTTCGAGGAGGCGGTGCGCCGTGCCAAGGCCGCCATTGCGGCGGGAGACGCCTTTCAGATCGTGCTGTCGCAGCGCTTCGAGCGCAGCACCACGGTCGATCCGTTCGAGATCTACCGCGCCCTGCGCATCGTGAATCCAAGTCCCTATCAGGTCTACCTGCAGGCGCGCGACTGCATCCTGGTCGCCAGCAGCCCGGAGATCGCCTGCCGTGTGCGCGGGCGCACGGTCACGAACCGTCCGCTCGCCGGCACGCGCCCGCGGGGCGCCTCACCCGAGCGTGATCGCTCCCTCGAGAGCGAACTTCTCGCGGATCCGAAGGAACGCGCGGAACACGCCATGCTGGTCGACCTCGGCCGCAACGACCTTGGTCGCGTGTGCGATCCGGGTTCGGTGCGGGTGGAGCGCTGCATGGAGGTCGAGCGCTACAGCCACGTCATGCATCTCTCGAGCACGGTGACCGGAGCGCTTCGGACCGGGTTGGACGCCTGGGATGCGCTGCGCGCCACGCTTCCGGTGGGAACCGTCTCGGGAGCGCCCAAGATCCGCGCGATCCAGATCATCGACGAGCTGGAGGCGGTCCGGCGTGGTCCCTACGCGGGGGCGATCGGGGTGGCGGGCTTCGATGGCGACATGGACATGGCGATCGCGCTCCGCACGATGGTGATTCCAACGCGAGGCGTGGTCGGCGCGCCGTGGACCGTGCACCTGCAGGCTGGCGCCGGGGTGGTTCTGGACAGCGATCCGACCGCGGAGCATCAGGAGACCCTGCACAAGTCTGCGGCGCTCGGTCGGGCGATCGACCTTGCGGAGCAGGCCTTCGGTGGCTCAGCCGCCCGTCCGACGCGTGCGTGATCGGCGGACCTGCTCCGACTCCTCCTCCAGTTGCTCCGAGGACATGCTCTGCAGCAGGCGAGCGCTGGCATCGGCGATCAGCAGGGGTCCCGCGATCCCGGTCAGCAACACCGCGGCGCCGAGCAGCACGTTCGCCAGGCTCTTCCCCGGCAGTTGAAGGCGGAGCACCAGCATCTGGGCGGCGATCGCCACCATGCATGCGGCGAAGCCAGCGCCGACCACGACCGCGGCCCAGGTGCTGTCGCGTGCCACGCAGCCTCGCGCCGTCCACGCCGTCGCGATGAGCAGCTCAAGCGCGACCAGAAGGCGCCAGGCGTTCCACGCGAAGTCGGTGGCCGCGTCCCAAGGCTCCGGGAGCCCCACGATCGCGCCGGCGAAGCGAACGCCGGTCAACGCGAACCCCGCCACACACCAGATCGCGATCACCTTTCGCCAGAGGTCGAGCCCGGCGTCCGCCACCCCTGCGGCCTTCAGGTGCCGCAGGCACAGGTACCTCCAGCAGCCTCCCAGCACCACGATCGCGGACAGGGGCACCGACCAGAATGGCAGGGCGACCCAGCCGGCGGTCAGCGGAATCCAGAAACAGCTGGCCCGAGGCAACTCGGTCGAGCTGAGCGCGATACGCTCGAAGGGACGCGCCTCGGGCAGGGGCGTGGGTGGCGGAGGCTGCAGCGGGTTCATGTGGGCGGCGAATTCCCGGGGTTCACCAGTGAATCGGTCGAACCGTATGCGAGTATAAGAGGAACCGGAATCCACTCATGGCGCGACACCTGAATCACCGTCCTCTGGCACCCATCCTCTTCCTTGCCGCGTGGCTGCTCGCTGCATCGTCACTCCGTGCGGACGTGACCGGCTGGGGCGACGCCGTGTGGAACGCCGCGCGTCGAGGTGACGCGGCCGGCTTCGACGCCGAGGTCGGCAAGGTTCCGCCGGGCGACGGGCCCGCGTTCGAGGCTGTCCGCGCCGCGATCGCGCAGCGCGACGCGCATCGGCAGGAGGCGGCGAAGGCGCGCGACGAGCTGATCGCCAAGCACCGCGCCGACCTGCGCAGGGATCTCGATGCGGGCGACCTGTCCCGTGCGCTCATCGCGGCGGCAAACCTGAAGTTCCTTCTGGAGCCAGCCGAGTGGACCGCGGAGATGTCGACCCCGACCTTCCAGGAACTCGAACGCCGCACCGAGGCCCGTCGTGTCGATGCCGAAGCCGCGAAGGACTGGCTCCTGGTGCAGGAGATGATCTTCCGCCTGCGCGCCCTGTACGAGGACACGCAGGCGACCGACCGCTTCCGTGCGCTCGATGACCGGCTCGACGAGATCGGGCGCAAGGTCTCGCTGATGGCGGCCTACGCGCCCCGCACGCTGCACGAACTCCGCCGCGCACAGAGCGAGCGATTCCGCGCCTCGCAGACACCTGAGGAGCGCGAAAAAGCCAAGGCCAAGTCGAAGGATCCCGAGGCGGAAGCGGACGACCCGGACGAACCGTTCCCCGAGTTCAACGCCGCCGCGGCCGAGGACTGGAAGGAACAGTTCAATGGCATCACGCCGCTCATGCTGCGCGAAGGCCTTCGCAAGGCGGCGGGCGACCACATCGAGAACATGGGCTGGAAGCCGCTCATCGAGGGCGGACTGGCCTCGCTCACGCTGCTGGCGAACACCCCGGAGTGCCGCGAGGCGTTCCCGGGTCTCGGTGACGACGCCAAGCGCACCGCATGGCTCGAGGCGCTCGCGGCCGCACGCACCCGACTGGATCAGGTGCCCGACGACATGGCCAGCGGCACGCTGTACCGCGAGCTCATGAACGGCCTGCTGAAGGCGAACGAGACCACGGTCGCGATTCCCGAGAACGCGCTGCTGCACGAGTTCGGCGAGGGCGCCACCGGGATCATCAGTCGTCGCTTCGAGGATCCGTACTCGGAGATCATCTGGCCCGAGCGCCTGCGTCGCTTCCGTCAGCAGGTCGAGGGCAACTTCGTCGGCGTGGGCATCCTGATCCGTCACGACGAGAAGCGCGAGATCATGATCATCAACCCGCTCGAGGGTTCGCCCGCCGCCCGCGCGGGACTGAAGCCCGGCGATCGTGTGCTGGCCGTGGACGGGCAGAGCACGACCGGATGGTCGCTGAACCGCGCCGTCGACCTGATCACGGGTCCCGAAGGCGAGACGGTGAACCTGACCGTGCGTCGCGCAGGCGAGGAAAAGCCCCTCGAAGTGCCGCTGGTGCGCGAGAGCATCAAGATGCGTTCCGTGACTGGCTGGCGCAAGACGGGTCTGACCGACCGCGGCGAGCCGACGTGGGACTGGTTCGTGGATCCCAAGCTGGGGATCGGCTATGTGCGACTGACCAGCTTCAACGAGGACAGCTTCGCCGACTTCATGAAGGCCGTCGACGCGATGCGCAGCAAGCGCTCGCTCGAGGGACTGGTCCTGGACCTTCGTGGGAATCCTGGTGGACTCCTCACCAGCGCGACGGATTTCTGCAACCTGTGGATTCCGAGCGGACTGCTGGTCAGCACCGAGAACCGCTTCGGCGAGACCACCAGCGCGCGCATGGCGGAACCGAACCGGGCGGCGCTGAAGGACCTGCCGGTGGTGGTGCTGGTGAACCAGAGTTCCGCAAGCGCCAGCGAGATCCTGAGCGGCTGCCTGCAGGCGTATGACAAGGCCGTGGTGGTGGGGGAGCGCAGCTTCGGCAAGGGCAGCGTGCAGGAGGTGACGCCGCTGCGCGACCGCTCACGCGAGGCCGCGGTGAAGGTGACCACCCAGCACTACGTGCTGCCGCCGGAAGAAGGCAAGCCCAAGGGTCGCAAGGTGCACAAGAGCCCGGGCACCGAGGACTGGGGCGTGCTTCCGGACCTGCGCGTGAAGATGACGCCCGACCAACTCGAGAAGCTCGCCGAGCTTCGGAGCACGGTCGACACGCTTCCCGAGGCGGGCAAGGAACAGAAGGAGCCCCGCAAGGATCCCGACGAGATCCTTGCCACGGGCACGGACCCGCAACTCGAGACGGCGCTCCTTGCCCTTCGAGCCAGGCTGCTGGGGTCCACCAGCGCGACCAAGGTCGCCGAGGCCGTGAAGCCTGGAGAGCCGGCAAAGCCCGCCACGCAGACCCCCTGAAAGGCCATTTCTGGGTCGTCAGCCGGGGTTGGCGTTGCCCCGAAGCGTCTTTGCCCCTATAACGGGGGGCTTGGCTGCGTGCCGATGTGAGGCAACCGGCCAAGACCATCATGTCCACCCCATCCACCGACACCCGAAGGCTCTTCGATGTCCATCGCGGCGCCGGCGCCCCGCGCCTCGCGTCCGACCGCACCCCGCCGCCGCCTGCCACCCTGAAGAAGTGGCTGCGCGACATGATGCTGATCCGCGAGTTCGAGGTGCGCTGCATGCAGGCGTACCAGGACAAGAAGATCGGCGGCTTCTGCCACGTGTATATCGGGCAGGAGGCCGTGGCGGTCGGCTGCGTGGCCGCCACCAGGCCGGAAGACCCGCTGGTGACCGCGTACCGCGATCACGGTCACGCGCTGGCTCGCGGCATGACCGCACGCGCCTGCATGGCCGAGATGTTCGGCCGCGTCGACGGCTGCGCCAAGGGCAAGGGCGGCAGCATGCACATGTTCGACAAGCCCAACAACATGTTCGGCGGTCACGGCATCGTGGGTGCGCAGACGCCGCTGGGGCTCGGACTCGCCTTCGCCACGAAGTACGAGGACGAGGTCATGCGGAGCGGCCGCAACAAGCGCGTCACGCTCTGCTTCCTTGGTGACGGCGCACTGAACCAGGGCGCGCTGCACGAGGCGATGAACCTTGCCGGCCTGATGGACATTCCCGTGGTGTTCGTGGTCGAGAACAACGGCTACAGCATGGGCACCAGCATTCATCGCGGTACCACGATGGCGCATGACCTGAAGTCGAAGGCCATCGGCTACGGCATCGACGCCGCCGTGGTCGAGGGCATGGACGTGCTGGAGTGCTACTGGGGCATGAAGCAGGTCGTCGACGACGCGCGCGAGCGCAGTCGCCCCTGGTTCATCGACCTGCGCTGCTATCGCTACAAGGGCCACTCCATGAGCGATCCGCGCAAGTACCGCACGCGCGACGAGGAGGAGGCCTGGGAGAGCGACGACCCGATCGGCAAGCTCGAGAGCTTCATGCTCGAGAAGGGCGTGGTCACCGAGGCCGAGGTGAAGGACATGTGGAAGGACGTGAAGGCCGAGGTGCGCGATTGCGTCGCCTTCGCCGATGCCAGCCCGGTGCCCGAGGCCGGCGAGCTGTACACCGACGTCTACATGGAGCCGTGGGGCCCGTACCCCGGGTCGAGCCAGCCCAGCTTCATGGGAGGCGCCCCGAACACGCCCAGTTTCAAGGCGATCGACCCGAAGGGAGACGTGCTGTGAGCGCGCTGCGAGAGATCGAGTTCCGTGACGCCCTGCGCGAGGCCATGACCGAGGAGATGCGCCGCGACCAGCGCGTGTTCCTGCTCGGCGAGGAAGTGGCCCAGTACAACGGCGCCTACAAGGTCAGCAAGGGCATGCTCGACGAGTTCGGCCCGCGCCGCATCATCGACACGCCGATCAGCGAGAGCGGTTTCGCCGGTCTGGCGATCGGCGCCGCGATGCAGGGGCTTCGTCCCATCGTGGAGTTCATGAGCTGGTCGTTCAGCCTGGTGGCCGCCGACCCGATCCTGAACAACGCGCCCAAGATGCTCTACATGAGCGGCGGCCAGTTCGGCTGCCCGGTCGTGTTCCGCGGCAACGACGGTGCGGGCGGCCAGCTCGGCAGCACCCACAGCTGGTGCGTCGAGGGCATGTACAGCAACGTGCCCGGCCTGAAGATGGCGATCCCGGCCACGCCGGACGACGCGAAGGCGCTGCTGAAGACCGCGATTCGCGATGACGATCCGGTGTTCTTCCTGGAAAGCGAGCGCATGCTGGGCATGAAGGGCCACGTGCCCGAGGGCGAGGAGATCCTGGTGCCGTTTGGCCAGGCCCGCCTGCGCCGCGCCGGCGCCGACTGCACCATCGCCACCTGGGGGCGCCCCGTGCACTTCGCGCTCGAGGCCGCCGAGGCACTGGCGAAGGAGGGCATCGACTGCGAGGTGATCGACCTTCGCACGATCCGACCGCTCGACATCGGCAGCGTCGTGCGCAGCGTGAAGAAGACCAGCACCTGCGTGGTGGTCGACCAGAGCTGGAGCTTCGGCAGCCCGGGCAGCGAGCTCGCCGCCCAGGTGCACAAGCACTGCTTCGACGACCTCGACAACTTCGTGCATCGCGTGCACACCGCCGACGTGCCCGCGCCCTACGCGTACAACCTGGAGCAGGAGTACCTGCCCAACGCCCGCAAGATCTGCGAGGCGGTGCGCGCCGCCACCTACAACGCCTGAGGCGCAAGGAAGCACCCCATGCCCATCTCCGTCACCATGCCGCGGCTCTCCGACACCATGGAGGCCGGCACCATCGTGCGCTGGAACGTGAAGGAAGGCGACGAGGTCACCAGTGGCCAGGTCGTCGCCGACATCGAGACCGACAAGGCCACCATGGAGATGCCCGTCTTCGACGACGGCCGCATCGCCAAGCTGCTCGTGCCCGCGGGCCAGAGCGTGAAGGTGGGCACGCAGATCGCCGTGATCGCGGAGGAGGGCGAGGATCTCTCCGCCGCGGCGAGCGGTGGTGGAGTGGCGGCGCCGAAGGCGGCTCCGGCCGCGAAGCCGGCGCCTGCAGCGATGGCCGCG
>Ga0164292_10001349_pt1 | contig 19680 bp, 15 predicted proteins | sample GEODES117metaG_FD_111486 | JGI IMG/M metagenome (GOLD analysis project Ga0164292, IMG submission 111486) | Eutrophic lake water microbial communities from Lake Mendota, Wisconsin, USA - GEODES117 metaG | ecosystem: Environmental > Aquatic > Freshwater > Lake | place: USA: Lake Mendota...
GCGCGGGAAGGGCTCAAGTACACCTTGGCTGAAGTGAATGCGGCCCGCGAACCGCTCGACCGCCTGCTCGATGAAATTCGAGAACGCAAGGAAGAAGAGCGCACGGCGTCTGACAAGCGCACGGTTGAATTGACCGAAAAGCTCAACCAACTCAAGGTCTTGCGGGACTCGATGTCTGATCCGGCCCTGACTACTGTCGCCAATCCCTTTCAGAGACTGATCGAATCGAGCCAATTGGTCAGCCTCGATCTTCCCTTGGCTGTGCGAACGGCTGATCCGAGTTTGCCCTGGACTTCGATCCGGGCTGCAATCGATACCCAATGGTTGCAAGACCTCGCCAATCAGCACATGTGTGGAACGGTCGATGAACTGAGCCAAACCCTGCTGGAGGAGTATTGGCTGAAGCCGCAGATTATCGAGCGATTGTTGCGGGATCCCGACTTGCTGCAAATCCTCAAGGCACAGTCCGCAGAGACCAATCCCGAAATCCTGCGAAAGCAAATTGAGTCGCGCTGGGACCAGTTTCCCAAGCAAATCTATCAAGCCTATTCCCAGGAAATTGAGATTCAGGCGGAGCGCAGTCTTGGTCTGAAACGTGGCGAGTTTACCGGCAAGTTCAAGGCCATGGTGCGCGATTTCGCCGAGCGGAATGGCGGTGAATCACTGCTCACGCGGCCATTGCCCGAAATGGCCAAAGACCTGACCGGACTGCAGCGCGCCTATGTTGCCGGCGATGCGGAGGAGTTTAATTCGATTGTCACCCGACAGTTAGCGCGAATGAAGGAACTGGAGACGCCAACCGGAAATTGGCGGGGGCTGAAGGCTGAGTTGTTTTACAACCGCTTTGCTCCCTTTTACCTCGCGATGCTGCTCTATCTGTTTGCCCTTGTGTTGACCGTCGCCAGTTGGACCGGTTTCGGAGAGACGTTCCGCCGCGCTGCCTTAAGCGTCAATGGCTTGGCATTGGCGGTTCAAATCGTGGGAATCATTCTGCGAATCGTAATTTCTGGACGGCCGCCGATTACCAACCTGTACGGTTCCTTTCTGGTCATTCCGGCCTTTGGGGTGATCCTGTTGATGTTGGTGGAGCGATTCACGCGTCTGGGCATAGGCAACTTGCTGGCCTCGGTAACCTCTTTTGTCTCGCTGCTTTGGGCTTGGACCATCAGCATTCCGGACGGCGATACCTTTGCAGTGCTGGTTGCCGTGCTCGACACTCAATTTTGGTTGTCGACGCACGTGATCTGCATCTCCTTCGGATACGCTGCGACAATGGTGGCCGGTTTCCTGGGAATGGTCTGGCTGGTCGATTCAGTCCTGCTCAAGCGGATGGCCCCAGCCAGCCAAAAGACCCTATCCGACCTAATCTACGGCATCACCTGCTTTGCCTTGCTGCTCAGTTTCTTCGGCACGGTGCTGGGCGGGTTGTGGGCTGATGATTCGTGGGGACGTTTCTGGGGATGGGATCCGAAGGAGAACGGCGCTTTGATGATCGTCCTCTGGAATGCTGCCATCCTGCATGCCCGCTGGGCCGGAATCGCCCGCCAGCACGGGATCGCTGCCATGGCAGTCCTCGGCTGCGCCGTGACAATCTGGTCGTGGGAGGGGGTCAACCAACTGGGAATCGGTATGCATTCCTACGGCTTCAGTGAGGGGCGACTCTTTTGGGTCGCGGTCTTTGCACTGAGCGTGAACTTATTTGCGGCTGCATCCTACTTCCCTCGTCTCCTGTGGGGCGAGCACAAGTCCAGCGCATCTTGATCACCTGCTGATTCAATTCCGCGTCGACAGAATCGTAACTTGTCGGACGTTTTGCCACTTAACGCGCGCTCAACGCGAATTTATTTACCGGCAATTCCCGCAATCTGGGAGAATGCCGGGAGAATCACGCCGGTTTAGCGTCCTAATCAAGTACATTGCTCGCTGCCAAATTGATCGGCAACTGACGCTGAGGGATGTCACGGCTTGAAACAAGGGTTTGCCCCTCTGCAATCCCTTTCAATCCCTGCGCGGCGTAATGACAGCTAGCCCTATCGCTCCAAGTCCATTGCCGAAACCTCGCGTGTCTGAAGTTGTTCGTGTGGAGCGCCGTTTCAAGCCGCTGCGGTTGACAACACTGCTAAGCCGATTTTTCCGGTCGCGTGGTGCGTTGTGTGTGAGCGCCCCGATTTTGGCAATTGCCCTGAGGATTTGCGTCGACAAACCATTTCGTTGGTTTGAGTGGGCCTCAGCCTTGTTGCTGTTGTTGCTCTGGCCGCGAATCGAATTGTGGGTTCACCACCAAATGCACCATGCGGAGGGAACCATGCTGTACGAGCGGCATCAGTTCCACCACAACCAGCCGCTGGATGACACCGCACTCGGAGACTGGAAACTGTACCTCGGCTACAACCTGGCAGTGCTCCCCTGGTTTTTCATCAATTGTGCATTCGCGCTGACGATGCTCGCAACCCTGTTGGCGGCGGTTGCAACTTATGAGTTTGTTCATTTCACGACTCATTTTCGTTATCGCCCCTGGACCAACTGGGGTAAACGCGTGCGGCGGAATCACCTGCTGCATCATCGTGATCCGGCACTTCACCTGGAAGTGGTTTTTCCACCGGCCGATGTCTGACCAACCGCTCTAGCAAGTATGGCAGGATCAACCACAGGGCAGCTTGAAACAGCAATTCAATTCCATCGCAAGTTGGAGGCCTGGCGATCGCCCCGCTCAAGTTGAACTTACAGAGAGTGAAGCGGTGGGGAGCACTGCTGCTGTTCGCTGATTCAAGCGGTAGGTAAACTATCCGAAATTGCCTGTATTTTATCCCGGCAATCGCAAACTTCTTCCTGTTCGGCTGGGTGGCCAAACTTTCTCAGGATGCTGGAGAAAATCGATGTCAAATTGCGTTCGCTTGATGATCGCGATCATTTTCTGCGGGCTGTCAGTCGTTGAATTGGCCGCCGAAGTCAGATTGGCTGAAGTATTTGGCGATCACATGGTGTTGCAACGCGAACGGCCAGTCGCCATCTGGGGTTGGGCCGCACCCGGCGAACAGGTAACCGTCCAGTTTGCTGGACAAAGTCATCAGGCGACTGGCGATGAGACTGGAAAGTGGCTCGTCCGGCTGGCCCCCCTTGAGGCCTCTGTTGAATCTCGCCAACTGCTTGTCCGTGGTACGAATCAACTTGAGTTGCAGGATGTGCTGGTAGGCGACGTTTGGTTATGCGGCGGGCAATCCAACATGGAATGGCCCTTGGCTGCTTGCGATGCAGCCGCAGACATTGCCGCGGCAGACTTCCCCTTGATTCGACATTTTGGCGTGGCCCACGATTTTGCATCCACACCGCAACTTGATGTCAAAGGAAATTGGCAGGTCTGTACGCCCCAGCACGCCCCAGGCTTTACTGCAGTTGGGTTCTACTTTGCCAGGAAAGTCCATCAGGAAGCGGGAATTCCAATCGGCTTGCTCCGCTCCTGCGTGGGAGGGACAAACATCGAATGCTGGATGAGCCAGGAAACACTTCTCGGAACTCCCGAGTTGGAACCCTATGCACGGATTATGCGTGAGTCGTTGGCAGGTTATCAGCAGGAACTGGCCGCTGCCTTACCTTCGATCGAACAATGGGTGCGGGAGAGCCGACAAGCCGAAGCAGCCGGTCAAGCTTTTCCGCTTCCGCCAAGTTGGCCTGAATTCCCGTTCGGCGAGCGACGGCATCGCCCCCGTTGTGTCACGCTGCACAACGGGATGATCGCGCCGCTGGTGCCGCTGGCGATTCGCGGCGTGATTTGGTACCAAGGCGAATCCAACGCTGGTGGTCCGGGCGATTGTGAACAGTACATTGCCAAGAAACGGGCGATGCTCGCTGATTGGCGCAATTGGTTTGGCGACCCGGAACTGCCATTTTATTTCGTCCAGCTGGCGGCGTTCCAACGTTCTCCCGATGACCCGGCTGGGGGCGATGGCTGGGCCTTGTTTCGCGATGCCCAGCGACGCTGCTTGGAAATCCCGCACACGGGCATGGCTTCGGCCCTGGATATCGGAGACGCTGACGACATCCATCCGAAGAATAAGTTCGATGTGGGCGAACGACTTGCCCGCTGGGCATTAAGGAATCAGTACCATCAGCAAGTCGAAGTCAGCGGTCCGCTGTTTGACGAATTGACGCTTTCGGGCAAGGAAGTGCGGGTTACGTTTACTCATGCAGGCCCTGGCTTGGTTGCCGGACAGAAATCAGGACGCGAGCCATTCCGCGCCACCCCGGAACAGCCTCTGGCTGGATTTGCGATCGCCGGGGAGGACCGGGTCTGGCATTGGGCGGAGGCAAGAATTGAGGGAGAGGCTGTCGTCTGTTCTCACCCGGATGTCCCACAGCCCAAAGCGGTTCGCTACGCCTACCGCATGAATCCGGGAAAGGCCAATCTTTATAATCAGGCCGGACTTCCCGCCTCCCCGTTCCGAACGGATAAGTGGTAGCCGCCACTACGGGGCAGGCCTGTTCTTCCTGGAATAAGCCCTTTTGCCGCGTGGTTCGACTTGGGTCCTGCTCAAATCGGCCGTTCTCATTACAATATTCCGCTCGCTCCATTCGCTCATTTCGGTGTTGGCCCGGGTTCTGTCTCCGCTGGTCCGATTCCGATTCGGGACATCAGTCCATGCCCAAGGCGAAAGCCCGATTGCGGCTGGAGCGGCTTGTCACCTCACACCCCATTTTGTTCACCGGAACGCACCCCGATGGAAGCCGGAATTGTCGGCCTGCCGAACGTAGGCAAGAGCACGCTATTTAACGCCCTGACCAGTTCGACCGCCGCGCAAAGCGCGAACTATCCTTTCTGCACGATTGAACCCAATGAAGGGATTGTCAGCGTTCCCGACGATCGGTTGACGCGGATCACCACTTACATCCCACCGCAAAAAGTCGTTCCGGCAATCCTGAAACTGGTCGACATTGCCGGGATCGTAAAAGGGGCCAGCGAGGGCGAAGGCTTGGGCAACAAGTTCCTCAGCCACATTCGCGAAGTCGACGCCATTATGCAGGTCGTTCGCTGCTTTGAAGACGACGATATCACTCACGTCTCCGGCGGGGTCAACCCAATGGCTGACATCGAAACCATCGAAATGGAATTGATGCTGGCTGACATGCAGATGCTCGAGAATTCGATTCCCAAAGCCCAGCGAGCCGCCAAGAGCGGCGACAAGGAAGCCAAACTCCGGGCGACGGTCATGGAAAAATGCGAAGCGTGGCTGAATACAGGCAAGCCTCTGCGCACCTGTACCTTTAATGAAGAGGAACAGAAAATCGTCAAGGCTGTCGGCATGCTGACGGCAAAGCCAGTGCTGTTTGTTGCAAATGTTGCCGAAGATGACCTCGAAGGAAAAAGTCCGCTGGTCGACCAAGTCCGCAAGTATGCCGTCGAACATGGAGCAGACGTCGTGCCGATTTGCGCCAAACTGGAAGCCGAACTGGGCGAACTGGATGGTAATGATCGCCAGGAAATGTTGGCCGCCGTCGGCTTGAGCGAGCCAGGGTTGGGGCGATTGGCTCGGGCTGCTTACAAGACGCTGGGGCTGCAAAGTTACTTCACTGCCGGCGAAAAGGAGGTTCGCGCTTGGACGATTCCAATCGGGGCCACTGCACCGCAGGCCGCCGGGGTAATCCATACTGACTTTGAACGCGGCTTCATTCGCTGCGAAGTTTATTCGCTGGCTGACCTCGAACAATTCAAATCAGAGAAAGAAATCAGGGCTGCCGGGAAAATGCGAGTTGAGGGCAAGACCTACATCATGCAGGACGGCGACATCTGTCACTTCCTGTTCAATGTCTAGGGCCGATTCAACCGTCAGCCAAACTTCCAGTTCTCGCCCGCAGCCCAAACTTCCCCACCGGGCTGCATCTCTCGCAGGCTGCCTCACGTGCAGGCAGCCACCCCGCAGGCAGTCGGACCGCCGTGAGGCGCAAGGCGGCCTGCTCTCGCAAACAGCTCTTGCTGGCTGGGCCGTAAGCGCAAGCTAACGCAGTCCAAGAAACTGACGCATTCCCCAAAATACGTGGGATTGGCAATCCGTATTTCTGCCTACTTCGCGGGAAGCAGGCCGCGGCCCTGCATCCAATCAGCCGCCTCTTTCGGCCAATTCGCAGCGCCGGGGCTACCTTTCGCCAGCCCCAAGCCATGTCGTCCCGTCTCGTAGACATGCAACTCTGCGGGGACTCCAGCCTTGTGCAATGCCGAATAGAACACGATTGCGTTCTCCACAGCGACGACGGCATCGTCACTGGTATGCCAGACAAATGTCGGCGGATTGCGGCCTGTGACCTGCTTTTCATTGGATAACTTTTCGACCAGTTGGGGATCAGGCTTATCACCCAACAAGTTGCGTTGTGACCCGCCATGAGTAAACGGCTCGCCAAACGCAATCACCGGGTAGCAGAGCAGCGCAAAGTCCGGTCGCGAGGAGACTTGCTGAATCCGCTCCGCTGAGTTCGCGTCGCCCTCATCAAAGTGTGTTGAAACCGTCGAAGCGAGATGTCCCCCGGCAGAAAATCCAATCACACCAATCCGCTGGGGATCAACACCCCACTCTTCAGCGCGAGCTCGCACGGTGCGAATCGCCCGTGCGGCATCCTGCGAAGGTGCCGGGTGTCCATAGCCTTTTCCGCGATGGCGGTAGTCGCAGATAAAAGCCGAAATACCCAGTGTATTCAGCCACTGGGCGATTTCATGTCCTTCATGCCCAATTGCCAACCCACCGTATCCGCCTCCCGGACAGACAATCATTGCCGTTCCGTTGGCTTTATCTTTCGGTGCCTGATAAATAATCAGCTTAGGCTGGTCTTTCTCTTCGCTCCCCAGTGCACCGGGCGCTCCCGCAGGCCAGAGCAACTCCGTTTTGGGCTCGTCCGCGCAAAGGAACTGACCGACAGCGAAAAACAGAACCAAGACAACAAACAGTTGCCCGAACGTGACCAACTCGCTTCGAGGATTCATGCCGATTGACTCCCGGGGGGATAACTCAGTTCTCACCTAAAGTCCAATTTGACATCGGCGACGCGGCGTGAGAAGCAGGCAGTGGAATGGAACAGCTAATTTCGCGAGGCTCGTTTCCAGATCGCCCATGGGATGAGCAGCCCCAAGGACAGTTCAATTGCCTCAGCTCCGGCGTTTTCGCTTTAATTATCAGAGTCGCAAGCTGCAGACTCCAAACCAGACGTCGGTGCAAAAAAATTGACCGGACTGATCCCATGTCCCAGGCCTGGTCCGGAGGCGATCGCCGCGGCTATGAACTGTTTTGCTCCCGCGACTGCTGTTGGTAAATCCTCACCGCGCGCAAGCCTGGCCGTAATGGCCGCGGAGAGCACGCAACCAGTCCCATGCAGGCAGCGGGTCTGCAATCGCGGCGAGCTAAACTCATGAAACTGGCCCTCGTTGTAAAGCAAATCGGTAGCTCGAGGATTCTGGTTGCCCGACTTCAGGAGCACGCTTCGGGCACCTAAATCAGCTACTGCCCGAGCCAAATCGCGAAGCTCAGCAACACTTCGGGCTTCGCGTCCGACCAGGCGCTCCGCCTCCCGCGTATTGGGAGTTACCAAAAAGGCTGCCGGCAAAAGTCGTCGACGCAGAGCTTCCACTGCGGAGTCATCAATCAGCGAGTCGCCGTGCTTGCTGATCATGACCGGGTCGACCACCAAAGGAAAGGCAAACCGCCTGGCCGCCGCAGCGACCACCTCAATTACGGCCACATTGCCCAATGCTCCAGTCTTGGCAGCGGCAGGTGGAATATCAGTGAGCACCGCCTGCAATTGAGCGTCGACAAATTCAGCTTCGAGCATCGCAACGGCTGATACCCGTTGGGTATTCTGCACGGTCAACAGAGTGACAACACTCATTCCGTATACGCCATGCTGATGAAATGTCTTCAGATCGGCCTGAAGTCCAGCTCCGCCCGAGGGATCTGAACCGGCAATAGTAAGTGCAACTGTCAAAATCTGCGGCTCCTCTCGTGAGCGTTCACGGATGCACGTGCTTCGGTGAGCATCCCCAAACTCAATTCTCAGTCAGGCGAACATTCTCAGACCCACACACCATTAGCGGTACGCTTACTTCTTATTTCCTCTCAGCCGGGCCTTGCGCCAGCCACCGGTTGGGCCGCGCAGGCCCACGTACCATTGAGGGTTCGCTTGACGCCCCGCGACAGGCCCCTAGTGTAATTCCAGCGGTGCAGGCTGTCGCGCAGAACGGGTATCGGGCGGTAGATGAAAATGCCGCAGCAATTCCACTAACTGATCGTCGGCAAGCAGTTCCGGGTTTTCCGGCTCCAGACTGATGCGGGCCAGTAATTCCAAATCGGTTTGGACAAACCCAGGTTGTTCGATTGCGAGCAAGGGCTGGTCGGCAGCATCCCAACAGATTGCAGCGGTTGACTGGTTAATGGGCGCGACCCGGCAATTGCCGGCTTGCAAATGGAAGCGGGCCGCAAACAGGCGAAAAGCGGAATGCTCCGGCTGGGCTTCTCCATTCGGAAGCTCAAAGGTGCGGATGCCCGGAATCCTCCCCAAGGCCTCAAACCAGCGATTACTGAATTCTCCCTCGGCCGCATGGACCTGAAACTCTGCCTGGTGTACCCGGCCATCTCGCCAACTCAACGTCGGGATTTGAATTTCGGCACGGCCGCTGAGCGACACGCCCCAAGCCTTCTGCAACCAGCCCAAATCAATATTGGTCAACACGGCTGACTCAAGCTTGCCGCTCATGGGCGTTCGGCCGACTTGCCGAAAATCCAGAGACCCGCGAAACAGCAGCTGGTCATCCCACCCCGCGGGGAAACATCCCAGCTGAGCAAGCAGCCAGACAGGAGTCGGATTGGAAACTTTCAACCAGACCTGGCGCTCGAGCGCTGCCGGTCCTTGAAGCATTCTCATTTCGATCGGATAGTCATTTTCGGAGCCTGAACCCGGCAATTGCAGACGCAGCAATTGCCGTGTCACATCGCCAGCCGGAATGGACAGCAATTCGAGATTCCCCAGCTTCAATTGGGTCGCTGGCCCCTCACCGGCAACAGTGTCCCCGGGACTTGGCGGGATCACAAGAGTCAGCTCCGGACAGCGCAAATGCCAAGCTTGGCGATTGCCGCCAACTCCCTGCCGGGAAGTCATTTCATCAAGACTTTGGCGCAGCCGCTCCAAACCACCCGCTTCGAGTTTTGTCGTGCCGAGATTCAGCAGCCAATCGCCGAGCCACTGGCACTCGATTTGGTCAATGCTGCCAATTCGCTCCGCCCCGTGACGAATTTGCACTGCGTGCAAGATTGTTCGGCCGGGAACAGGATTTTCAATCCGTTCAATCTCTACATCCAAGTTGAGTTCGGCAGCAATGAACAATTCCCAGTCTGCCGTCGTCCAAACCCGGCTCGCCAAGACAATCACCAACAACGTCGGCAGCACGCAGAGCATCAAAAATGCCCAACGGCAGACTTGTCGTGATTGATTGTCAGACAGGCGACGCATGCAATTAGCCGGATTTGCCAGAGTTAATCAATAATGGATGGAAAATGATTCGGATCACGTGGTGTCAGATTACAAACAGTCGGGGACGGTCAGTTCCTTTAATAGCTCATAAGCCAAGCTGCGTTTAACGTTTGCGGGCCAGCTCCTGAAACAGATCAAATCGGGCCTGCATTTCCGTCAAGCTGTCGCCGCCAAATTTTTCGACGACCGCCCGCGCCATTTCAAAGGCGACCACGTTTTCGATGATCACAGCTGCCGCCGGAACGGCGCAGATGTCACTTCGTTCATAACTGGCCACATGTGGTTGCTTGGAGTCCAACTCAATTGACTCCAGCGGTCGCTGCAGAGTGCTGATCGGCTTTTTGGCTGCGCGAATGATGATCGGCTGGCCGTTTGTCATGCCCGCCTCCAGCCCACCTGCATTGTTCGTCGGCCGAACAAAACCGAGTGTATTGGTATCGCGTTGGCGCGGGTCAAACTGAATCGGATCGTGTACTTGCGAACCGGGACGCCGCGCCGCTTCAAATCCCAAGCCGATCTCCACGCCCTTGATGGCCTGCACCGCCATGACAGCTTGTGCCAGCCGGCCATCCAGCTTGCGATCCCACTGCGCATGAGTTCCCAAGCCAAATGGAACCCCTTCGACCCGCACTTCGACAATCCCGCCCAGCGTATCACCCGCCTCGTGCGTCGCGTCAATCAGCGCCCTGACCTCGGCATTACGGTCGGCGTCCAGTGCATAGACCAGGCTCTGGTCCCGCTCAGCCAGTAATTGCTCCCAGCTCGCGGCTTTGGGTGGCAAAGGCAAGCCTCCCAACTCGACCACGTAGCCGATCACACGAATCCCAAACGGCTCAAGGAGCTGTTGGCATAAAGCGCCGACGGCAACGCGGGCTGCGGTTTCCCGGGCACTTGCCCGTTCAAGCACTCCCCGAATTGAACCGAGGTACTTGATCGCGCCGCTTAAGTCGCCGTGTCCCGGACGCGGCCGGGGCAACTCCTGCAGTCGCTCCAGTTTGTAATCGTGATTCCGCACGACGAGGCACAACGGGCTGCCCAAGCTTGTACTCCGCCAAGTGCCGGCGGTGATTTCGACTTCATCCGTTTCCAGCTGTTGACGCTTGCCGCGTCCATACCCGCCTTGCCTGCGTCGCAGATGCTGGTTGATCTTCGCCGGATCAATTGACAAACCGGCTGGAAAGCCATCGACGATTGCCGTCAGGGCAGGTCCGTGCGATTCGCCAGCGGTCCAGTAGTGCAACATGATTCCGTCCAACAGGGGGCTGCTCAGGAAGCGGGAACTGCGGATGCGCAGACCATTCCGTGGCGGGATATTAGCGACCACCCCGCTGTGGAGAAAGTGCTTTTTTTCTGGCAATCGAACGCTCTTTCCCCGCGGCCCGGGTAAACATCCGCAGCTAGCACCGGATATCAATCGAATGGGCAGCGGGCATAGGCGACGCGAGCCGATCAGGGCTAGAATCGGCAGAACTAATCACGCCAAGCAAACAAGGCCTGCTGCATGGATTTCATTCGTCGTCATTGGTTTCTGCTAGCGTTGGGCCTGATGATCGCGATCGGTTTCGGGGGGGCCCGCATGCTCGCCTGGCTTCCGGAAGTTCCCCGGTTGAGTGACTCGTTGGTCGCATTGACGATGTTTCTGATGGGATGGCCGCTCCGCTTCGGAGACTTGCGGGACAATTTGCGCCGACCGGGGCCCGCGGTATTGGCCAGCCTGATTAACCTCGGGCTTTTTCCGTTGGTCGCCTGGCCATTTTCAAGACTTTTGGGAGCCGACCTCGGTGCGGGACTAATCGTGCTGGCCGCGACTCCTTGCACGCTGGCATCGGCCAGTGTCTGGACGAGAAGGGCAGGGGGGAACGACATCATCTCGATGCTCGTCACGATCGCCACCAACAGCGCCTGCTTTTTGATCACCCCAGGCTGGATTCTGTTGTTGACGGGAAACCAGGTTCCTCCCGAACTCGCGGGGCAGATTGTCTTGACGCTGTTCCTGGTTGTGATTGTGCCTTTGGTCTTGGCCCAAGCAAGTCGCAGCATTCCGGCCGTTGCCCAGTGGGCGACGGCTCGCAAGTCTCTCCTCAGCGTGATTGCCCAAATCGGCCTGTTGGGGGTTGTCCTCATTGGCTGCATCAAGTCGGGAAATAAGATGCTGGCCCAGGAGCAGGCTTGGAATTGGGGCGAATTTGCGCTGCTGACCTTGATTCTTGGAGTCTTGCACCTCGCAGCCTGGTGGTACGGCCTCTGGCAAGCACGGCGATTTGGTTGGTCATTGCCTGATGCGGCAGCGGTGGCGTTTTCGGGCAGCCAGAAAACACTAATGGTCGGAGTGGTTGCGGCGATTCGTTTGGAATTCAGTGTCCTCCCGCTGATCGTTTACCATGCCTTGCAGTTGCTGGTCGATACGGTGCTTGCCGATCGCTTGCGGCGGAAAATCGGCCAACCGGAGCAAGCGGGCTGAACCTGACACGGTGCTTCAGCAGCGGGTTAAGGCCGGTCGACTCGCCCTCCGCTCCGGCCGTTTGAAGCTGTCCACTTTCAGCCAACTTTGGTATATTTGGGCGGCTTCAGGAACAAATCAATGAACGACTCGACACTTCCCGCTCCCCCAACAAGCTGTGATTGCAGACCGCCTTGGTTGCTGCGCGGTTGGTGCACCGGTACGGGAGCCTCGAGACTGGGCGAATCTTAGCTGGGTTGCCAATCGCACCTCCCGTTGCAGGCAAATTGCCCCCTGGCCAAACGCCTGTATCCCCCTGCTCCCCTGATCTCGCTTTGGTTCCGCCCCGATGAAAGACAAACTGGAAGAGAAGTTAAACCGTTTCGAGTTTCTGGAGCAACAATTGGTTGACCCAGTGGTGCTCGCCGACTCGAACAAGATTGCGACGGTCGCTCGCGAACACGGCGCGCTCGCCAAGTCGGCGACCAAGTACCGGGATTTCAAGAACCTGGTCCAAGACATTAATGACGTACGGGAAATGGCCAAGAGCCCCGATCCGGATGAGCGGGAGATGGCTAATGAGGAATTGCCTCAACTGATTGAACGTCGGGAGCAACTGTGGACCGAGATTCTGGATGAGGAAGTGGGCGGCGACGACGGCAACCGCGATCGCTGCGTGATGGAAATTCGGGCGGGAACCGGTGGCGAAGAAGCAGCCCTGTTCGCCCGCGACTTGTTTGAAATGTATCAACGTCACTGCGAGCGAAAGGGTTGGAAGTTTTCGCCGATCGACCTCAGTTCCAGTGACATGGGTGGCTTCAAGGAAGCGACCGCATCGATTGAGGGAGAGGGCTGTTACCGCGAACTGCAGTACGAGAGCGGCGGACATCGCGTGCAGCGGGTCCCCGACACGGAGGCCAAGGGGCGCGTCCACACATCCGCAGCTACGGTGGCAGTTCTACCGGAGCCAGAAGATGTGGAAGTCGAACTCAACCCTCAGGACTACGACGTCGAACGCTATGTGGCAGCCAGCGGTGCTGGCGGGCAACACGTCAACAAGACAGCTTCGGCGATTCGGATTACGCACCATCCGACTGGCATCGTAGTCAAATGCATCGAAGAACGAAGCCAGCATAAAAACCTGGCCAAGGGACTGCGCGTTCTCAAATCGCGGGTGTATGACTTTTACCAGCAGAAAGAAGCAGCTGCCCGCGCCCAGGAGCGGAAAAGCCTCGTCGGTTCCGGCGATCGCAGCCAGCGGATTCGCACCTACAACTTTCCCGAAAACCGGGTCACGGATCACCGCATCAACTTCACGATCTACCAGCTCGAGCAAGTCATCGCCGGTGACATCAGTTCGCTGACGACCGCACTGCTCGACTACGACCGGCAGACGCTTCGCGAATCGATGGGCGCTCTCGATTAATTGGGGCGACCGGCTCGGGCAGTCGAAACTTGCTCGCGCATTCGGGACGTGCTCCCACATCCGGTATTTCCTCCAATCAGGGTTCAGTGATGAGTCAGACTTCCGACCAGCCTTGGACGATTCAGCGCCTGCTGGTCTGGACCACGGATTTTTTCAAACAAAAGGGGCGCGATGCCCCGCGGCTGGCGGCAGAGGTCCTGCTCTCGGAAGCGCTCGGTTGTCGGCGAATTGAACTCTATACCCGTTACGAAGAAGTCCCCGGCGAGCCACAATTGAGCCGTTATCGCGATTGGGTCCGGCGACATGCGGCAGGCGAGCCTGTGGCCTACCTGGTCGGACATCGCGATTTTTACTCACAAGGCTTGCGGGTCACGCCCGACGTCTTGATCCCGCGGCCCGAAACCGAATTGCTGGTAGTCGAAACGCTCGATGCGCTGAAGCAACTGAATCGCCCCCATCCGTTGATTGTCGATGTGGGTACCGGGAGTGGCTGTATTGCGATTGCGATTGCATCCCAAGCGGCTCAAGCCCGGTTGCTGGCAATCGATATCTCGCCCGCAGCTCTGGCAATAGCCCGCGAAAACGCCGCGACGCACAAGTTGGACGAACGAATCGAATTCCTGCAATCCGACCTGCTCGCCGAACTTCCCTCCACGGCAACGCCGGATGTGATAGTCAGCAATCCACCCTACGTTGGCCGCAATGAGGTCGGCATGCTGGCCGAGGATGTGCGCAAATACGAACCCGACTTGGCCCTGTTCGGTGGTGAGCAGGGGGACGAACTGACCGGACGTCTGATTGAGCAAGCCGCCCAGCGGTTGGCTCCGGGAGGCTGGTTGATTTTTGAAACCAGCCCGATGCTTGCCGAGCGTTGTCTGGCGCGAGTCCAAGCGACCGGCGCGTTTGCCAGCAGCCAAATCAAGAAAGACCTCTCCCGTCTCGACCGGGCGATCGTCGCCCGAAAACAGGGTTAAACTTTAGCGGTTATAACGCCTGCAGTCGGCGGACGGCGCAGGTTCTCCGTGTGGCGGGGCGTTTCTCCAGCCGGCCAGCAGTCCAGCCGAAGGAATAATTGGTTCCGGGTGTATGCCCGGCCAAATCCCTCCGGACCAAAGACGCCATGGCCAAGAAAAAGCCGCTGACCAAACTCCAGCAACTTTCTGTGCGCGGCAGCGAGCCCAGACCAACCTTGCGGGCGAGCCATTGGTTTGAATCCTACCAAGGCTATTTGCGGAGCGAATGCCATCTCTCGGATAACACCGTGGCCGCGTATGGCCGCGACATGACCCACTTCGACCAGTGGCTCGAGGGGCGGGCCATCCCGCAATTGAAAATTTCCGAACTCTCAGACTACGTCGCCTGGCTGGCAAAACTCAAATTGGCTCCGGCCTCGATCGCCCGGCACATCGTCGCCCTGCGCATGTTCTTCAAGTACCTTCAACTTGAAGGCGTGCTCACGGAAAACAAAGCCGAGCTGTTGGGTAGTCAAAAGCTCTGGCAGCGGGTGCCGGAGGTGCTTTCCCCCAAAGCAGTTGATCGCTTTCTGCAGGCGCCAGGTCGGCTGGAGCCACTGCACCTCCGCGACCGGGCTTTGCTGGAGACAATCTACGCGACCGGCTGCCGGGTCAGCGAAGTCTCCAACTTGCGAGTGCGCGACCTGCATCTCAAGGAACGCTTCTGCAAGTGCCACGGTAAGGGAAACAAACAGCGCATGACGCCGCTCGGCGACGCTGCGATCACTGCGATTGACGCCTATCTCCAACGCCTGCGCCCTCGACTTGCCCACCACCGAGCCGAGGAAACGGATTGGGTGTTTCTCTCGCGGAGCGGTCGCCGCTTGCGACGTGAGGCCATCTGGGAACTGGTCAAGAAGTACGCGCTACTGGCTGACGTTTCGGTCAGCATCAGTCCCCACACCCTCCGCCACAGCTTCGCCACGCACCTGCTTGCGGGCGGAGCCGACCTGCGGCAAGTCCAGGAAATGCTGGGCCACAGCAGTATCGCCACTACGCAGATTTACACGCACGTCGAGCAATCACGCCTGAAGAAGGTCCACCAGAAATTTCACCCGCGGGCCTAGGCTCTAGCCTGTCATCTCTTCTCAGCCGGGCTTCGCGCCAGCCCCCGGTTCTATCTCTTCTCAGCCGGGCTTCGCGCCAGCCCCCGGTTCGTCAGGAACGAAACCGCCTGCCCCGCCAGGACTCGCGGAAACAGATGACTCGGACGGAGCGGACGGGCCTGCCAACCTTGCCTGAAAAATACGGGGCGATGCTCCAGTCTCGTTCCTTCCGGAGACTGATCGTCTTCAAGGAATGGCTGGCAACCCAAGAGTGGGTAATTTCCCTGGGACGGCTTCCTTCAGCAGGCTGCACTATTCCACAGGCGGGCGGAACTTAATCTTGCTCACCAATTTTTTCACTGTTCCATCCGGCAAGACTCGTCCGGAAACGGCCTCAATGGCATCGACCGTAAAGCGATAACGCAGCTTGGGATCAATTTCAAACTCCACTTCGACTTCTGATGCAGTCGAGGGATCACCTTCACGGGCGACCGTTGTTTCCACGAAATTGGTCAGTTGCTGAAACATGTCTGCCTGGGTGAAGGTCAAGGCCTGCATGCCATCGTCGATTTCAATTGTCGCGATGTTCCGCTCGACCCCTGCGGTCAGTCCGACGTGAATCACCGTCGGCAGGACTTCATCCATACTGGCCGGATTGGAACTGGCCAAAGGCATTTTAACTTCAAAATCTCCCTCTAGAGCGGACACCTTGAATGTCAGGATGAAGAAGATTAACAACTGGAACACAATGTCAATCATTGCGGTCATGTTAATCTTCAATTCATCAGCCTTCTTCCGGCGCTCAAATTTCATTGTTAGACCGCTGATTGAATCAACGCTCCTCTTTGACGCGGAGCAGGAACTTCTCCAACTCGTTTTCTTGGCACTGCTGAATCAATCGTTGCACTTTGCCCGACTGCGAATCCTCGTGGCCACGAATGATTACGGAAATTCGCGGCGGCGGTACTCCTTGCCGCTCGGCCGCTCTCACCTCCCGGCGGAGCAGAGGATTGATTAATTCGATTTTTTCGATCCGTTGCCCATCAAACCAAACGCTGCCGTCGTCGTCCAGATTGAGGATGAACTGATAATCAGCCAAGCCCTCCGGAGGTTTCGCCAGACTGCTTTTGGGCAACATGATCTGCTCAATTCGTTCGGCATCCGCAAAGTTAATCGTGAACATGAAAAACGCGATGAGATTGAACGTCATGTCAATCATCGGCGTCAAATCGGCTTCGAGAATTTCGGTATTACACTTTTTGAACTTCATCGGGCGCCAAATCCGGGGACCTGCTCTAAGCTCTGATGTCGGTCAATCGCAACGCAATTGGTCAAAACGTCAAGTGTCCTTTTTTTGCCCAACCTTTTCAAAGCGGCCCATCAGGTTACCGCTGGCAATCCCGACTTCCAATTCCAATCGCTCCAGCCGATTGCGGAGAATGTTGTAAACGGCAATCGCCGGAATCGCGATTGCCAAGCCGACCAAGGTTGTCAGCAACGCCTTGGAAATACCATCCGCCAATTTCTGCGGGTCAGGAGAACCGCCGCCGGTGGCGATCGCAAAAAAGGCCCGAATCATACCGTCAACCGTCCCAAACAAGCCGACCATTGGACTGATTGTGCCAATCAACCCGATGTGACTGAGCCGGTGTTGGAGTTTCATGCTTTCGTCCTGACCTACTTCCTGCATTGCTTCCAATGCGTGGTCATAGCCGTTAGCCAGCCGGGCCAAGCCGCTCGACAAGACATTTCCTAAAAACGACCCATCGGCCTTGGAAAGCTCATAAGCTTCCTGATACTTCTTTTCATCCAGCAGCGATTCAAAGCCATCGATTAAGTGCTGGGGGCAAACCTGGTCGCGGCGGGCTGAGAGCATGTTCATGATGCACAACGCCACGAAGACGAACGACAGGGCAAGAAACACGATTACGTATTCCCAACCGAGTGCCTTCACGAGCCAGACGAGCAACATCTCGCCTTCTTTATCCTTGGCCGGCTCTCCGGCGGGCGGATTTACATCGGCAGCTACCGGGTCTTGAGCTGCTCCAGCATCCGCGGGTGCCGGATCTTGAACGGCTGGAGCTGCGGCGTCACCGCCGTCCTGCCAACCGGAAGTCGGGGCCGAGAGGGGAGCGGCCGCGGTGGCAGGTTGGTCCCAACCAACTGAGTTCCAACCAACCAAGTTCCAACCAACCAAGTTCCACGCCAAAGCCACTCCAGCGATTGCCAGCCACCGCCCAAGCCGGCCTGCTGATTTCGTTTCCCGAACCGAGCCGCACGAGTTCATTCCCTGCTCTCCCTTTTCTTACCGTTGCGAATCATCGGCTCAACAGCCAACGGTCCGTTAAATGCCACTGTTCCCAATTTTTTTGCGGTGCCTGCCGCGCTTTCCGGCTTGCCCCTGAGCGGTGCATCCGGGCATTGCTGGCCGTTTGATTGTAGTGAACCGGCCGCAGCCGCCCAGTCGGCGTTCCTATTGCTCCAACTTGTTGGCCCAAACGCTGTTGCGATACAACGACTTAAGGCTCGTCCGAGCTTCCAAAGCCCGATCATTCTTGTCCAGCTTGGGCCAAAGTTGCGCCAAGTAATACAGCGCTTCCGCGTGAGCCGCAGCCTGGTTGGAGAACAGCAGGTCAGTGTGCAAAAACGCCAAGACCGCTTCTTGATTTTGTCCAGCCTCTTGGTGGCAGAGCCCGAGGATATTGTAGGCATTGGCAAACAGTTCAGCCTGCTTCGGGTCCTCATTCTTGATCAACTTCATGACCGCGACCTGAGCCTCCTCCCGCTTACCCTGAAGCAACTGCGCCTTCGCTTTGAGGCAACCGGCGAGGCTCTTCATTCGGACGGCGGCTTCATCATTCAACGCCGAAGCAATCACAGCCTCAAAACTCTTTTCAGCTCCCGCCCCATCCCCGGCCAGCAACAATGCCTGGGCCCGATTGAAACTCCCCCGCAACTGGTATTGAGGCAACGGGCTGGAAGCCAACTTGGCATACTCTGCGTCGGCCAAATCGCTCCGCCCCACGGCCACCAGCAGTTCGCCCAATAACTCGGTCAGCTCAAAGAAGTGCCACGAGCTCGGATACTTCTTCAAAAATGCATTCACGGCGGTCCCCGCATTTTTGGCGGTTACAGCACCACCGGACAACGCCGACCGGGCATTACCCAAAGCCCGCAGGTAATCAAGTTCCTGAGCCAACATGCCGCTGGCGGCATCTTCCTTCAGCTTGTCCAGTTCAGCGAGCCCCTCGTCATACTTTTGGCGATCAAACGCCCGCTTGGCCTTATCGTATTCCGGTGGCTCCTTCCCAAAGGTCAGACTGCGGATGTTTTGAACCGGGACCTCGGCCTCGCCCTTGTCTGTCTTGACGATAATCGTCGTCGAGGTCGAGTCCGAGATTTCACCCCGCACCGGTGAGCCAGCGAGCAGGAAGACACTGTCCTGCGCAGCCGCCACACTCATGCTGAACTCGACAGCAAAAGCCAGTGCAAACACTACGGCAATCATCACCGCCAGCGACCGGGACCAGCCTGTCGCCAGGCCCGTTAATTTCAAGTTCCGATTCAAGCTCATCATTACTGTCCTGCCAAACTCTTCAATTTCCGTTCCAGTTCATCAAACTTGGGCTTCCAGGCAGCACCCCCGAGTTGCGGGTCCCGCGCCTTGGCACTTTCCAGTTCCTTCAAGGCAGTCTCATACGAAGTTTTGTTCTTCAGTAGCTCGCCATACTCCAACCGACACTCAGTCAGCCGGAGGAGCGATCGATAAAAGTCCTGCCGAAACTTGTCTTCATTGCGGGTTGCCAACACCAACTGACGCCAACCCCAAATCACGTTTTGTGCTCGTTTGGTTTTGGGATCAGCTCGACGCTCGGTCCCCATCACGGCCAGTTCGTAGGTCTTTGGCGACCGGGTCGCGCGGGCCCAATCCTGCAGCGTCAAGGCAGCGTCAATCTGGATCGGCAATACGCCGGGCCGTGCCTCGAGGATTTTGGCATATTGTTTAACCGCATCCTCGAAGCGGCCGCTTCCGGCCAGGGCGACTGCCTGCAGCCGTCCCAACTCCAGCAACCGGGCCTCAGCCTTGGGATCGTTGCCGAACCCTTGGGTCGCCGCAGCTTCCAACGCTCCGCTCGCCGTGGCATACAATTCTTTGGCCAAAGCCTGTCCCTCCGGGGAATCCGCCGGCAGCGCCTTCGCTGTATCGACCAAAGTTGCTCCGACCCACATGGTCGTCTTGGCGTCGTTGGA
>Ga0164292_10001350_pt1 | contig 19678 bp, 19 predicted proteins | sample GEODES117metaG_FD_111486 | JGI IMG/M metagenome (GOLD analysis project Ga0164292, IMG submission 111486) | Eutrophic lake water microbial communities from Lake Mendota, Wisconsin, USA - GEODES117 metaG | ecosystem: Environmental > Aquatic > Freshwater > Lake | place: USA: Lake Mendota...
GCACTCGGGACGGCCTTCGCTGTCATGCTGCTCAGTCTCTAAGCACTCGCGTTCAGAAAACGGTCAATCGTTTCAACCCAGGCTTGCGGTTGCTCATCAACAATGTCGTGAGTGCCGCCCTGCAGCTCTGCATAAGCGAAAAAATCGGGCCGTAACTGCCACGCGCGACGCGTTGACTCATAGAGATCTTCACCGGTATTCGTGAACATCAGCGTCGGCACGGTGAGCTCACGCAACACGCTCTCGAGATCCGCACTGATCACGAGGGGAAACGCCTTCCAGTTGGTGGCTCCGCGATGCAACGCCTCGATGGTGTAGCGATGCATCAGATGGATGTCGGTCCACCCGGGCGTTGCACGCAATCGCGTTTCCCAAGCCTTGAGTAGATGCGAGCCGTCGAGCTGCGGCTCCTTCGGTCCGAAGTAGAAACTCGCAAAATGCTTACGCTCAGCCTCGCCCAACAAGGGGAATCCGTTCAGCACCAGCTTCTCGACGGCACTCGGACGACGCCGCGCATACACCGAGCCCAACACCGCGCCGGTATGATGACCGACGATGCTCGCGCTCGACCATTGCATACCGTTGAGTACCGCATCGATGATGCTCGCGAAGTCATCGAGCGTGGATCCTTCGGGTGGCACATCAGACATGCCAAATCCCGGCATATCCGGTGCGAGGACACAATAGCCGAGCGATGCCAGCAGCGGCATCGCCGCATCGAACTGCGTTCCCGACAAGGGCGACTGATGCAACAGCAACAAAGGTCGGCCGCCGCGGGCGCCGATGAGTCGGTAGTGAACTTGACCCGTGTGTCCATCGAAGTAGCCGCGACGGATGCGTGATTCGATATTCATTGTCCGAGTCTACCGCCCACCGGCTACCGATTCGCCCTACAATCCGCCGAGGCTACCTCTGTGTGAACATGAGCACGAATTCATCTACTCCCGCGACGCCCATGTCGCGCGTCGTCGTCGCGGCCTCCACGGGCACGGTCTTCGAGTACTACGATTTTCTCCTCTACGGCAGTCTGGCCACGTTCTTCGGTGCGCTGTTCTTTCCGCCAGGCAACGAAACCGCCGCGCTACTCGCGAGTCTCGCCACTTTCGGGGCAGGGTTTGCTATTCGACCCTTGGGCGCACTCATCTTCGGACGTCTGGGCGATCGGGTTGGCCGCAAGAAAACCTTTCTCATCACCATCGTACTGATGGGACTATCGACGGCGTTGGTTGGGGTGCTCCCCGACTTCGAGACCATCGGCTGGTGGGCGCCCGCGCTGCTCGTCACGCTGCGACTCATTCAAGGTCTTGCGCTCGGTGGTGAATATGGCGGAGCTGCGATCTACATCGCCGAACACTGTCGTAGCGATCGACGCGGCTTCTTCACGAGTTGGATTCAAACGACGGCCACCATCGGACTCGTGCTCTCTTTGCTCGTGATCGTCGCCTGCCGCCTGCTACTGGGTGACGAGGAGTTCCGCGCTTGGGGTTGGCGCCTGCCCTTCTTGCTGTCGGTCGTCTTGCTCGCGCTGTCGGTCTACATTCGCGTGCATATCGCCGAATCGCCGCTCTTCGAGGAACTCAAGCGCAAGGGCGAACTCGCCGAGTCGCCGATCAAAGAAAGTCTGCTGTCGAGTGAGCACCGCGCTAGCATGATCGGCGCCATCATCGTCGCTGCGGCTATGGCGCTCAGTTGGTATACGGCACAGTTTTATTCGCTCGTCTTCCTGCAGACGGCACTGCTGATCGATACCGCCACGGCCTCAGCGCTCATCGTGCTTGCACTCGTGCTAGGTATTGCCATCTACGTGGCCGCAGGCGCGCTCTCCGACCGCATTGGTCGACGGCCCGTGATTCTCACCGGCATGCTGCTGACCGCACTGACCATCATGCCCGCCTATCGCGGCATGCTCACTCTCGGCAATCCCGCACTTGAGAGCGCGCAGCGCGAGGCACCCATCGTGGTCGTAGCACCACCGACACGTTTTGATCCCTTCGCCGATCCCAAAGAGCTCGACGAGGCGACCAAGGCACGTGATTATCTCGCCAAGCGCGGCATCTCTTATTCGAACGAGTCACCTACATCGACAGTCGTCGATCGACCCGCGTTGATCATCCGCATCGCCGATCGGGAACTCGAGGGCTTCGATCGAGAGGCGCTCGCCGCTGCACTGGCGGCTGCGGGTTACCCCGAACGCTCCGCCGTCAAACCTTTGCAAAACGTGAGCGATCTGGATGGCACTCACTGGAGTCTCGTCGGACTCATTCTTGTGATGATCGTCGGCGCCGGTCTCACCTGCGGACCCGGCGCGGGGTGGTTGGCCGAAGCGTTCCCGACCCGTATTCGATACACGGCGTTGTCGGTGCCCTATCACCTCACGAGCGCTTGGTTCGGTGGCTTCATGCCGCTGACCGCCGCATGGCTCGTCGCCCGCTCCGGCGACGTGCTCGCCGGTCTCTGGTACCCGGTCGCTGTTATGGCGATTGCATTCGTGCTTGCGCTGAAGTTCGTTCCGGAGACCCGTGGGCGCGAGTGGTAAACCGACACCGGGTGTTGGCGGCCAGGAAGGCAAGCTCGGCAAACAGGGGGCGCATGTCTCCGGAAAAGAAAAAGGCCCGTGTTTCCACGGGCCTCTTTCGATGCTGACTGGCTTTTACCAGCGGCCGCCGCCACCGCCGCCGTCGCCGCCGCGGAATCCACCGCCGCCGCCACCGCCGCGATAACCGCCGCCGTCGCCGCCGCGGAATCCACCGCCGCCGCTACCGCCGCGGAATCCACCGCCGCCGCCCGGACGACCGCCGCCACCGGTGCGGGGACGATCCTGAGCCTCGTTCACACGCAACGGGCGACCGCCCATTGAGTAGCCGTTCAAGGACTGGATCGCGCGAGCCGCATCTTCCTGCGGCATTTCGACAAAGCCGAAACCGCGGGGACGACCCGTATCACGATCAACCGGCAAGGACACCGACTCGACCGTACCATGCTGCGAGAACAGGGTACGAACCGATGCCTCGTCTGCCGAGAACGGCAGGTTGCCTACATAAATTTTCGCCATCTCTGGAAACACTCACTTATTAATCAAACAAACCGGCCTCAGCCAGCCACCCGGATTTTATTGGACCCGGTAGGCTCCATTAGCCACCTGATCGAAGTCGATTCAGCAATGCAGACCGGCGTTTGAAACACTCAGAGATGCAGACAGAAAGGCAACGATCTCGTTCGAGTCTAACACACTTCTGTGAAAGTCAAGTCTTTTTGATTAAACGGGTATAGTGCGCCCCGCCGTGAGCGCCTCACCCATCAGCCCGAACCCCGCACCCACCGCCCGCCTGCCGGGGATCGCTCTGGCCGCCACCGTTGCTGCAGCCGCTTTTGCCATCAAGGCCGCGGGATTCCCAATCATCGCCAGCTTCAGCCCCCTGATGCTCGCCATTCTGATCGGCATGGCTGTCCGCAACCTTTGGGGTCGCCCTGAAGCGGCTCGCGCCGGCTTGGCGGCTGCGCTGCGAACGCCCTTGCGTCTCGGGATCGTTCTGCTCGGCTTGCAAGTAACGCTGGCCGAAATACTCGCCATCGGTTGGACCGGACTCGCTATTTTGACCTTCGCGGTGGTGGCGACCTTTACCTTCACGGTCTGGATGGGACAACAGCTCGGCGTGCCGCGAGGCCTCACCACCCTGATCGCGGCTGGCACCTCGATCTGCGGTGCCTCCGCTATCGTGGCTGCCAACACGGTGGTTCGAGACGAAGATGAGTCCGTCGCCTACGCGCTCGCCACGGTCACTCTGTTCGGCACGATCGCCATGTTCGGCTATCCGTTGCTAGCGAGCGGCCTACCACTCGGTGAACTGGCTTATGGGCTTTGGAGTGGCGCCTCCGTCCACGAAGTGGCGCAGGTTGTCGCTGCGGGGTTCGCGCGCGGCGAAACGAGCGGCGAGTTTGCAACGGTCACCAAACTCGCACGCGTGCTGATGCTGGCACCGCTCGTGTTGCTGATGGGCCTTTGGGCACATCGATTATCGAACCGACACGACTCTGTCAGCGGGCGCGCACCGATTCCTTGGTTCGTGTTCGGATTCTTAGGGATGGTGCTCTTGGCCGGCACGGACTGGATCGCGGCCGACTGGCGTTCGAGTGCGAACCTCGCCACACAGGCGTTGCTCGCCTTCGCCCTCGCCGCCGTCGGACTCGAGACCGACCTACGCAAACTCGTGGCGCAAGGCTGGCGACCGCTCGCGTTGGGCGCAACGGCAACCGCGTTCATCGCGGGCACGACGTTGCTGCTGACGCTACTCTGGCAGAGCCGTTGACCTCGACGCGCAGCGCGAAGCCACGCTCGGATCTCAGCTCGCTTCAGAGGAATTAAGCAGACGACTGACCCGCGGGGTGACCCACCCCTCAAGATCATCGATGACTGAGAACACTGCGGGTACGATCACGAGCGTCAACACCGTTGACGTGATGAGACCGCCGATTACGGCGATGCCCATGGGCGCGCGAAACTCGCCACCCACCACCGCCAATGCCACGGGCAGCATGCCGGCGACCATTGCAACCGTCGTCATGATGATGGGTCGTGCTCGCTTGTGACCCGCTTCGATGAGCGCCTCGGTGCGCGTCTTACCCGCGCGCATTTCTTCGATTGCGAAGTCGACGAGCAAGATCGAGTTCTTGCCGACAATACCCATCAGCATCAAGAAGCCGATGACCACCGGCATCGAGAATGGCTTGCCGAAAAGCATCAGCGCGATCGCCGCACCGCCAACGGAAAGCGGCAAAGCCGACAGGATCGTGATCGGCTGGAACACGCGCGCGAATAGCAATACCAGCACGGCGAATACCAGCAGCACACCCGCACCAATAGCCAGCGTGAAGTTCGTGAAAACGTCTTTGATGAACTCGGCCTGACCAACCTCGACGAGGTTCACGCCCTCGGGGAGATTTTTGATCTCGGGCAGTGCCTTGACCTTGGCGAGTGCAGGTCCGATCTCGACGCCATTGAGCTCCGAGTCGATGACGACGCGGCGACTCTGATTGTAGCGACGGACAACGGACGGACCCTCACCGAAGCGAATCTCGGCGACCGCCTTCAGCGGCACGGTGCCGCCCGATGAGGTACGCACCGGAAGATTTTCGAGCGTAGCCAGATCCTGTCGTGATGTTTCCAACAAACTCACGCGAATAGGTACCTGCCGATCGGAGAGCGAGAACTTCGCCGCGTTCTGCGGCAGATCGCCCAAGGTCGCGATACGGATCGTTTGACTGATCGCAGCAACGGAAACGCCAAGCTCCGCGGCAAGATCCAATCTGGGTTCGACGATGACTTCGGGGCGCTCGAGATCGCCGCTGATGCGCGCATCGCGCAGTTCGGGCAATTTACGCATGGCATCGACCGCAGCGCGTGCCGCGTTCTCGAGCTTCACCGGATCGTCGCTTGTGAGATACAGCGTCAAGGGCCGTCCGCCGCCGGCAGCATCACCGCCCGCAAAGTTGATGCGCGCATCGGGAATGGCGGCGAAACTCGGTCGGACCCGTTCTTCCCATTCGTTCTGTGTCAGATCACGTTCCTTGTGCGACACCAGCGATACGTAGAGGTTAGCCGTGCGCACTTCATCGCCACCGATCGACTCGATGACGTCCGTCACTTCCGGCTGCGATGCCACCAGATCACGCACCTGCGCCGATACTGCAGCAGTTTGCTCAAGTCGCACGCCGGGAGGTAACTCGATGGTGATCTGCGAGGCCGAGAAGTCTTGCGGCGGTATCAAGGACTTCGGCAGTGCCACGAGCAACAGCACCGAGATGATGAAAAACGCCGTGCCGCCGGCGATCGTCGTCCAACGATGCTGCAGCCCCCAGCGCAGCACCTCGAGATAGCTGTTCATCATCGGGCCATCGGCCGATCGAATCTCGTCATGCGGCTTTAGGGTGTAGGCAGCGATCAGCGGCGTGATCAAACGCGCCACCAGCAATGAGAAGAAAACGGCGGCAGCTACCGTCAAACCAAACTGTTTGAAGTATTGCCCGACGAAACCACCCATGAATCCCACCGGTGCGAACACCGCAATGATCGTCGCCGAGGTCGCAACCACCGCGAGCCCGATTTCGTCAGCGGCATCAAGCGCGGCCTGATAGCCGGTCTTGCCCATGCGCATATGCCGTACGATATTTTCGATCTCGACGATCGCATCGTCGACGAGCACACCGGCCACCAGCGACAAGGCCAACATGCTCATGCTGTTGAGGGTGAAGTCCATCGCATACATGAACGCGAACGTCGGAATGGCCGACAAAGGGATCGCGAGCGCTGAGATGGCCGTTGCGCGCCAATCGCGCAGGAAGATGAATACGACGAGCACCGCGAGGATCGAGCCCTCGATCATCGCCGTCAGCGCCGAGCGGTAGGACTCACGCGTATTCTCGACCGTCGTAAAGACGCGGGTGATCTTGAGGTCGGGCGATTCTTTGAGGAGTGTATCGATCTCCTCCTCGACCCGATCGAGCACAGTGACATCGGAGGCGCCCCGAGCCTTGAACACGCCAAACGTGGTCGCCACGCGACCGTTGAGACGCGTCAAAGACCGTTGTTCACCGACATCATCGCGAACCTCGGCGATATCCTGCAGGCGCACGTTCGTACCGTTGACCAAGCGAATCTGTGTATTAGCCAAGTCCAGAGCCGTCGCTGCAGAGCCGAGCACACGGATCGCCTGCTCGCCGCCGCCCACTTGAGCGCGGCCTCCTGGTGCGTTGAGATTGAGGGTACGTAGTTGCTGGTTAACCTCGGTCGCCGTGATGCCGAGTGCTTGCATACGCGCCGGATCAAGATTGACGCGAATCTCACGGGTGAAACCGCCGCCGCGCGACGCTTGCGCCACACCGGGCAATGCTAGCAGGCGTTTGCTGACGGTGTTGTCGACATACCAACTCAACTGCTCTGGCGAGCGCTCGGTCGTCACGACGGCGTAGTAGGCGATCGCGCCGCCCTCGACATCGATACGCGTCACCTGCGGCTCATCGACACCATCGGGCAGATCGGCGCGCACCTTACTGACGGCATCGCGCACGTCGTTGAGCGCTCGATCGATCGGAGTACCGATCTGGAACTCCACCATTGTCGAACTGAAACCTTCCGAGGCTCGCGAACTGATCGTGCGCACATCCGCGACACTGCGTACGGCACCCTCAATTTTCTGAGTGATCTGGGTTTCGATTTCCGACGGCGCTGCACCCGGCTGCGATACCGAGACGGACACCAGCGGAAAGCTGACGTCCGGGGCCAGATTGATGGGTAGCCGTATGAAGCTGACGATGCCGACGAAGGTCAGCACCATGAACAGCACGATCGGCACGATTGGATGCCGAATCGCCCAAGCGGACATGTTCTTCATTTGGCGACTCGGATCTTCTCACCGACGCGCAGATAAGGGCCTGCCGTCTCGATCAAACGTTCACCGCCCTGGAGGCCCGACGCTACGACGAGCCCCTCGATACGCGAACCGGCGATGCGCACGTCACGACGCTCGACCTGATCGCCTGCACCCACGAGATAGACGTAGTTGCCGTTGCTATCACTCATGACCGAGGTTTGCGGAATTACCGGGCGAGAGCCGCGACCCGTTTCGACCTCGCCGCGAGCGAAGGCACCGGGACGCAAATCGCGATGTTCGCGCAGTTCGATACGGACGGAACCTAAGCGCGTCGTGGGTTCGATGACGGCACCGATCAAACGCACCTGACCCTCGAAGGCTTGATCGACTCCGGTCACGCGCACACGAGCCGTTTGTCCGATCTTCAAACGCGGTAGATCGCGTTCGGCCACGTTGCCACGCATCTCGATGCTGCCGCGTCGGCCAATTCGAAATAATGGACCCGCACCGGGCGAGCCCAACTGCCCCACTTCGGCGTTGCGCGTCAAAATAATGCCATCGAACGGCGCACGCACCTCGGTACGACCAAGACGCGCGCGTGCTTCGGTCAATTGCGAAGAAACCACTTTCACCTTGGAAGCGGCAGCCACGGCAGCGGCCCCGCGACGCTCGATTTCCTGTTGCGACAAGGCGCCAATAGAAGCAACCGCTTGAGCGCGACGGTACTCGGCCTCGGCAACAGCCGCATTCGCCTTCGATTCTTCGAGCGAGGCCTCGATGCTCGCCACCTGCGGCGCGATCAAAGAATTATCGATCTTGGCTAGGACCTGACCGCGACTGACTCGATCGCCCACATCGACGAAGAGCGCAGCCACTCGACCGCCCTCGCCCTCGGCGCTGATCGCCGCCTCATCGCGCGCCGCAATGGCGCCCGTGAAAGTGACGATATCGGCAAGCTCCGCCGGGCGCACTTCACGCACGCTCACGAGCGGCGGCTGACTCGCGCCGTCGGCATCGGGACCGCTGTTCCAGAAAGTTCGGATCAGACCCAGCACGGTCAGCACACCGAGAACACCCAAAACCCAATAAACACTGCGAGGTGCTGATGACAAAGCGAGTCGAGCCATGATGTTTTCCGTAAAAGCAATCTGTGAGGCAAGGCCCCACAAGTGTTATATACAACTACAACACTATAACAGAATTAGCGAGAATCAGGCCCATTGAGGGCGGCTCCCGCGCGGGCGCGAAGGATACCGCGGAGCACGGTGTTCGGCAGGACCGTGTTATCCCATTCCTGACCCTCGCCGCGTGGCGGGTTGTCGCCCATTCGCAGGATGACGAGCCGCTCAGACGGAATGATGTAGACAACTTGGTTGGCGTTGCCGTCGAATAAGAAAAGATCGGGGGCGAGATAAGGTTCCGAATGCAGTACCTTGCGCGAGTCGGCTTCCCGCTCCGGATGTGCAAAGCCGCGGCGCGGCGTGTAATCACCCGCCACGTAAACGCCGAGCCCGTAGTACGGATTCTCACGGGTCGGCCGACGCATCTCGTTGACATACCCTACGGGTAATAGACGCTTACCCTGCCAGACGCCATCGGTCGACAGCAGAATCCCAAGGCGCAACCAGGCTTCCGCCGGCAGCATCAAACAGCAACCCGAGTGCGCAACACCACCCGGCCGATTCACCCAGACCTGCCCACCCGGTGCACCGATCGGCTGCAAGATCTCGCTCGAGATGAACTCGGCATAGCGTCGACCGGTGGCCCGCTCGATCAACACCGCCACCATTTCCGATGAAGCATTGTTGTATTCGTATCGAGACCCCGGCGCGTCGACTACGGGATACTCGCGGATGATGATCTCGTCGTGGCGCGGATGCAGATAGGCGCGATTGAGGATATGCGCCGGATCCGGCGACATGGATTGCGGCAGAAAGCCCGAGCGCATGTCGAGCAAGTGTCTCACCAGAATCAATCGCCGGCGCTCGTCGTCGCGCCACTCGGGAACGAAGTCCGCCACCGGTTGATCAAGCGATCGAATGCGCCCGAGCGCAATCGCTCGACCAACTGCGATCGCGGTCATCGGTTTGGCAAGTGAGCGCGACGTCAGCGTGCTCGTCGCTAGAGTCTCACCGAAGTAGCTCGACTCCTCGAGGACTCCGTCGCGCCAGACGAGGAATGCCGATGAACGATTCGCTGCTGCGTAATCACGCGCCCGTTGCAACGCCGAGGGGTCGATGCTCGCAACGCTCGCGGCGCGCAAAGGCTGATGGCCGCGCGCGCCAGGCACCGCCTCCAGGGGCTCATAAGTCTCAAGGCCGAGCCCGGCACGGAACGAGGCAAACAACTGCGCGAAGCGCGCTTGGTACACCGCCTCGTCATCCGCGGGTGCCGCCCAAGCCGAGAGCGAAGTGAGCAGCAGCAGGGCCAAGCCGAGAAGCGAAGTCTTCATGCACTCGAGCCTAGCGAGTTATGCTTTCGCCCTGCAATGCGTATCGCAAAACCCGTTCTACTGGTGAGCACGCCGATCGGCGTCGCTTGGGGTCTCTATGAGGCCTGGAAGGTCCGTTGGTGGCTCGGCCTATTGATGGCCGTCCTCGTGGGCGTGATCGGTCTCTTTTCATGGATGACGGTTCGGCGTATCCAACTGGATCGCTTGGCTGACGAAAAGGCCGCTAGCTGAGCGAAACCAGAGTCTTCGACGGCGCTACAGCGCAGGGCACGATCAAGACATCGCACTCGAGCACACTCAACAAACGCTCGGTGGTTGACGGCTCTGGACCACGCCAAGACCCCGCTTTAGGCCCGCCTATCGCGAGCACATCGATCTGATTTTGTTCGACGAAGTTTTGTACCTCATCGACGGAACCGCCACGGATCAACGAATACTCACCACCACAGCCCTGCGCCAGGAACTGGACCGATTCGATCAAAGTCGCGATCAGTTCAGGATCATGACCATCGAGCTCGATGGCTGCTGCGAACTTCGTGCTTGGCCGCCAAGAGCGGCCCCGCGTGACCAGTAGCGGTACGGCGCAGCCGCGCATCAATTGCATTTCGCGAGCACGGGGCGGCATGGGTGTCGTATCCGACACGGCCATCAACGTTTTGATGACAAGGTCGGGATGCAGCGCGCGGATGCGGGAATTGATCCCCTCTTCCATCGAGTTTGCACAAGCGGCTCTGGTGGTGATCTGCAGATCATTGCCAGCAACAGAGCCACGAAGTGCATCGAGGTATCGCTCGGTTCCGGCGAGGCAGGTCGAGATTGCCGCACGCGCTGTCGGCGATGGGTCGTCGATCGCCCAGGCGTGATCGGTATCGCAAGCGAAGAGCTCGATGCTCGCCTTGAAGTGACGAGCCATCACCGACGCCTTACGTACGGCGGCTTGCGCCTCACTCGCGCGATCCGCCAACACCAGGATGGAACCGAGGGCATCCACCGTCGTCAGCGACTCCGTTGCGCACAGGCCGCGCAGAACGTGGTCGCCGGCAAAGCGCCAAGACGGGCGTCCTCGATAGTGCCGCTGCAGCTTGCACAAATAAAATACTGACCAGCGGCCAAGCGCCGCAGTGCAACCTCGATTTGGCGCAGCTCGTCCTTGGCCGAATCACCGATCTCGCGCAGCACCTCGTCGTTGCTGCGCTGGATGGCCTGATCGGCAAAATCGGCAACCAAGGGATCGCGCTCGTGACGAAGATCCGCGCCGACTCGCTCTGCTCGTTGAATCAACTCACTACGACGCAGCAGTAAACGCTGCTCAATGGCCTCCGGGCTCGCCATGTCATCCTCCTGATGGATGGCTGGCAACGATCCCATTTCGCCGTAACAGCAGCCATTGCGATTAATACCTAGGCGTATCGCGCAACGCGCCCGAGTTCGTCAGAATCGCTATATCTATGAGCCCCACTCCCGAGGTCAGCCCGCAACGCCCGCCCGAAATGCAGGCCTTACTCGACGCTACAGTCGATGCCGTGATTATCATTGACTCCCGCGGGATCATTGAAAGCTTCAATCGCTCCGGCGAGCGCCTGTTCGGCTATCAGGCCGACGAAGTCGTCGGACGTAACGTCAGTATTTTGATGACTCGGACCGACTCGCAGTCGCACGATCACTACATGGGTCGATACCTAACGACGGGTGTTCCGCACATCATTGGGATTGGTCGAGAAGTCGATGCGCGGCGCAAAGATGGCTCGGTGTTTCCGGTGTTTCTATCGGTGGGGCAGATTCATGGCGCAAACCCGCCCCGTTTCGTCGGTCTACTCCATGACATCACGCTACGTCGCGAAGCGATGTCGGCCATTCGGCGCGAGCGAGATCGCGCCAATATGTACCTCGAGATGGCGCAGGTCATCCTGTTAGCACTCTCTCCGGATCGGCGCGTGCAACTGATCAATCGTCGCGGCTGTGAATCGCTAGGTCGGCGCGAGATGGATCTACTCGGCCGTGATTGGCTGGAACTCGCGGTCCCCACCGATCAACAGGAAGACGTCGCGCGCGCTTTCCGCGACGTCGCTGCTAATGCCATTGGCGATGAGCGATACTTTGAACACGACGTACTCTCGGCGAGTGGCGAGCGACGGCTGATCGCTTGGCGCTGTATCGCTATCCGTAATGCCAGCGGCCATCTCACGGGTTTTTTCTCCTCGGGTGAAGATATCACCGAATCGCGCAAGGCCGAGGAAGAGGCCCAAGCTTCGCAGGCACGGATGACCCAAGTCTCGCGCCTTGCCACGATGGGCGAAATGGCAGCGGGGATCGCGCACGAACTGAATCAACCACTAGCTGCGATCGCCAATTACGCCAACGCTGCATTGCGCCTGGCAGCGCAAGCGGATCTATCGACCCTCGATCCCGATGGCGATGTGCGCATGGCGCTAGACCAAATCAGCCAACAGGCGCTGCGTGCCGGCGAGATCATCCGACGCCTGCGCGCACTCGTACAAAATCGCGAGACGCGTCAAGAGCCCTCGAATCTGAACGATGCGATCGCAGAGGTCATCGGCTTCGTAGCCGGCGATGCCAAATTGAACGAAGTACGCATCGTGTCGCAATTCGATCCGAGCATGCCCATCGCACTGCTCGATCGGATCCAGATTCAGCAAATTGCTTTGAACCTGTTACGTAATTCGATCGAAGCTCTCGTGGAACAGCCTCGCGGTCAGCGCGAGATACGTCTACAAACGAAATGGTCCACGCATACCGTGCAGCTTGTCATCGAAGATAACGGACCCGGCGTGCCCGCCGATTTGGTGAGCCGCATCTTCGATCCCTTCTGCACTACCAAAGCCACCGGCACAGGCCTTGGCCTTGCCATCAGCCGAACCATCGCCGAAGCCCATCGCGGTAAATTGAGTTACGACTCGCCCGTAGGCGGCGGAGCTCGTTTTACCTTGACCTTACCCTACTCTGGAGATACTCCCCGATGACACGTCCCGCCACCGTGCACGTAGTAGATGACGATGATGCGGTGCGCAGCTCGTTGCGGCTGCTGTTGAAATCGGTCGGACTGCCGACTGTCGCCCACGCCTCCGCACACGAATTCCTTGCCGCATGGGATGCCGATCAACCCGGCTGTCTCGTGCTCGACGTACGCATGCCAGGCATGAGTGGTATCGAACTCCAAGCCGAACTCAATCAACGCGGTGCGATCATTCCGGTTATTTTCATCAGCGGACATGGCGATATCCCAATGGCCGTCGAGGCGATCCAACACGGTGCGTTCGACTTCCTGCAGAAGCCTTTTCGCGATCAGGATCTGATCGATCGAGTGCAACGCGCACTCGCGAGCGACGCCGACCATCGTCAGTTACTGCAGCAACGCGAAACGCTGCGACAGCGCTACGATTCCCTCACGCCGCGCGAACAAGAAGTGCTGCAACTTGTCACCCAAGGCAAGGCCAACAAGGTCATGGCGGGCGATCTCGGAGTCAGCCAACGCACGGTCGAAATCCACCGCGCACGTGTAATGGAAAAAATGGGCGCACAGTCGCTCGCACAACTCGTTCGCATGGTGCTCGAGCTCGACAAAACCGTCTGATTTCGCGCAGGCCTAACCGCGCCTGCGTGATCTACTTATTCAACGACAGATCACGGCCGGAGAAAATTCCCGCGTTCAACACTCGGGGGATCTCTCCAGAATGACCACAAACACCGTGGCCGTGTCCTATAACGACAAGGTTGTGAGGCAGTTCGCCATCATGACTGTTGTCTGGGGCGTCGTCGGCATGCTCGTAGGCGTCATCATCGCTGCCCAGTTGATGTTCCCTGAACTCAACTTCGACACTCCTTGGCTGACGTTCAGTCGCTTGCGACCACTGCATACCAATGCCGTGATTTTCGCTTTCGGCGGCTCAGCCATCTTCGCCACCTCCTACTACATCGTGCAGCGCACCTGCCATACGAGACTCTTCTCGGATGGCCTCGCGGCGTTTACGTTCTGGGGCTGGCAGCTCGTCATTCTCTTGGCGGCGATCACCTTGCCGCTCGGCATGACGAGCAGCAAGGAATACGCCGAGCTCGAGTGGCCGATCGATATCCTGATCGCCGTGGTATGGGTCGCTTACGCCATCGTGTTCCTCGGAACACTCGCCAAGCGCAAGGTCTCGCATATCTATGTGGCCAACTGGTTCTTTGCTGCCTTCATCATCACGGTCGCAATACTGCACATCGTCAATAGTGCCGCGATCCCCGTGACGCTCACCAAGAGCTACTCGGCCTATGCCGGCGTCGTCGATGCGATGGTGCAATGGTGGTACGGACATAATGCGGTGGGCTTTTTCTTAACCGCAGCATTCCTTGGCATGATGTATTACTTCGTGCCGAAGCAGGCGGGTCGCCCGATCTACTCCTACCGTCTGTCGATCGTGCACTTCTGGTCGCTGATCTCGATCTACATGTGGGCAGGCCCACACCATTTGCACTACACGACTCTGCCCGACTGGGCGCAGAGCATTGGCATGGTGTTTTCTTTGATGCTGCTTGCTCCCTCGTGGGGCGGCATGATCAACGGCATCATGACGCTCTCCGGGGCGTGGCATAAGCTGCGCACTGACCCCATCTTGAAGTTTCTGATCGTGTCGCTGTCGTTCTACGGTATGTCGACCTTTGAAGGGCCAATGATGTCGATCAAGACCATCAACGCCCTCTCGCACTACACGGATTGGACAATCGGCCACGTGCACTCGGGTGCACTGGGTTGGGTCGCGATGGTCTCTGTAGGCTCGCTCTATATGCTGATTCCGCGGCTCTTCGGCCAGACGCAAATGTGGAGCACCAAGCTCATCGATGTGCACTTCTGGACCACCACCATCGGGATCGTGCTCTACACGGTCTCGATGTGGATCGCCGGGGTAATGCAAGGTCTGATGTGGCGGGCGACGAACCCCGACGGCACGCTGACCTACACCTTCGTCGAAGCACTCAATGCAACCTACCCGTACTACGGTATTCGCTTGTTGGGTGGGTTGTTGGTGCTGTTTGGCATGTTCCTCATGGTCTACAACGTCGCCAAGACGATCGGGCAAGGCAAGGTGACGCCGGTCGCCATCCCGAATCCCGAACCGGCTCACGCCTGAGCGCCAGGGAGCAACACCATGAAACATGACGTCATTGAGAAAAACGTGGGTCTGCTCGGCATTCTGGTCGCCATCGTGATCAGCATCGGTGGTCTCGTCGAGATCGTGCCGCTGACCATGACCGCAGAGATCACCAACCCAGCACCGGGTATCAAGCCGTACCCTGCTCTGCAACTCGAGGGTCGCGACATCTACATCCGCGAGGGCTGCTATGTGTGCCACTCGCAGATGATTCGCCCCTTACGAGGTGAGGTTGAGCGCTATGGTCACTACTCGCTCGCGGGTGAATCGGTGTACGACCGTCCGTTCCAATTCGGCTCAAAGCGCACAGGCCCCGATCTCGCTCGTGTCGGCGGCAAGTACAGCGACGAATGGCAGCGCCTGCACCTGATGAATCCGCGCGATCTCGTACCCGAATCCAACATGCCAGGTTTCCCGTGGCTAGCCGAAGCCAAGATCGATGCGAGCATCACGCCAAAGAAAATGGCGGCATTGCGCACACTCGGTCATCCGTATTCCGATGCAGAGATCGCTGCAGCGAGCACCGATGTGGCAGGCAAGACCGAAATGGACGCCTTGATCGCCTACCTACAAGGTCTGGGCATTGCCTCTAAGGAGTGGAAATGAGCCTCTCGCCCGAAGCCGTTGGCATCGTTCGCGGTGTCGCCACCCTCTTGGCCATGCTGGCTTTCGTCGGCGTTTGCCTGTGGGCTTACAGTCGACGTCGACGCGAGCAATTCGATGAAGCGGCCAACTTGCCGCTTGAGGAAGATTAATCATGCTGAGTTCCGGAGTTAACCTCTTCGTCGTGGTGCTCACCGTCCTCAACACCGTAGCAGCCGTCTGGTTGCTGATGTGGATGCGTAAGCGTCGCGGCGAGTCACAGCGCACCGAAGACACCACGGGGCATGTGTGGGATGAAGACCTGCGCGAGTACAACAACCCGCTACCGCGCTGGTGGCTGTGGCTATTCGTGCTGTCGGTCGTCTTTGCCGTAGCCTACGCCGTTCTCTACCCGACCCTCGGCAACTCCAAAGGCACTTTGGGTTGGACGCAGATCAAACAATGGGAGCAGATGCAGGCCGAGCAAGAAAAGCAGGCTCAAGTCATTCTCGCCAAGTTTGCCGATCGAGAGCCGGACGATCTCGCCGATGATGAGCAAGCGGTCGCGATCGGTCGTAACCTGTTCGCGAATAATTGCGCTGCGTGTCACGGCTCCGATGGTCGCGGTGGTTCTGGCTTTCCGAACCTGACCGATGGCGACTGGTTGTGGGGCGGCGAACCGGAACTGATCCAAACGTCGATCGCCTATGGACGCATGGGTGTGATGGCGCCTTGGGCCGAGGTGCTCGGCGAGCAAGGCTTAGACGATGCTGCCGCTTACGTCATGTTGCTCTCGGGTCGTAAAGCGCCCAAGGGAGATGCCGCAGCCGGTCAACAGCACTTCGCCAATTTCTGTGCCGCCTGTCACGGCGCGGATGGCAAGGGCATGACTGCCGTTGGCGCGCCTAATTTCACCGATAACATCTGGTTGCATGGCGGCTCTATGGAAGCGATCCGCTACACCATTGCGAATGGACGCCAGAACGTGATGCCGGCTCAGGACCACCTGGGCGATACGCGCATCCGGCTGCTCGCAGCCTATGTGATCAGCATGGGAGCCACGCGTGTCGCACAAATCGAGCCCTGACGCGGACAACGGTACTCAGCAAAGCGAGCTCGGCCTACGCGGCCGACTCGCCTTTACCGTCGCGTGGTGCTCTTTCCTGTCGGCGAGTATGGCCACGCTCGTGTTTTTCGCCTTCGTTGATCCGGCGCCCTTCGTCGCCGTGTTGCAACCTACCGGCGTATTACCGAGCCGTACCGCGCTTTACAGTTTGGGTTTCTTCTTTTTTTGGATCGTCAGTGCCGTCTCGGCTGGCTTGACTGCAAGCCTGCTCTGCACGTCACCACCTGCCCGTAGATCATGAGCCGCGCCGAACAGCCACCCGCCGACGAGTCCTACTACCAAGCGCACCAAAAAGTTTATCCGCGCGAAGTCAAAGGTCGTTTCACGGCGTTACGCACGACCGCCGTCTGGGTTTTGCTTGGCCTTTTCTACGGCCTACCCTGGCTGCGATGGGACGATAGGCAAGCTATCCTCTTTGACCTACCCGCGCGCAAGTTCCATCTGCTCGGGCTCACGATGTGGCCTCAAGATTTCATCTTCCTCGCGTGGCTGCTTGTCATCGCCGCATTGAGTCTTTTTTTCTTCACCGCGGTGGGTGGCCGTCTTTGGTGCGGTTATGCCTGTCCGCAAACGGTGTGGACCGAAGTGTTCATTTGGATGGAGCGCATCACGGAGGGTGACCGCGCGAAACGAATGAAGCTCGACGCCGCTGCATGGTCACACAACAAGCTGATGCGCAAGGCGGCCAAGCAAACGCTCTGGATCGTGTTCTCGCTCTGGACCGGCTTCACCTTCGTCGGCTTTTTTACGCCAGTCGATGTTCTGGCCGAAAAAGTACTGACGCTTTCGCTCGGTTCGTGGGAAGCATTCTGGGTTCTTTTTTATGGCTTTGCGACTTACGGCAACGCCGGCTTCCTACGCGAGCAGGTCTGCAAATACATGTGCCCATACGCGCGCTTTCAGAGCGCGATGTTTGATCGTGACACCCTGATCATCACCTATGACGTCGATCGCGGTGAGCCTCGCGGCGGCCGACGCAAGGGAACAGATCCGCGTGCCGCCGGTCTCGGTGACTGCACCGATTGCACGATGTGCGTGCAGGTGTGCCCTACCGGTATCGATATTCGTAACGGACTTCAGTACGAGTGCATCGCCTGCGCTGCCTGCATCGACGCCTGCGATAGCGTGATGGACAAGATGGGTTACGCTCGCGGTCTCGTTCGCTATGACACCCAAAATGCCGTCGACCACAAGCAGACGCAGGTACTGCGACCCCGTGTCATCGTCTACGGTGTTTTGTTAGTGGCGCTGTGTATCGGCTTCATAGTCGCACTTGCGATGCGCCAGCCCATCAGTCTGGACGTATTGCATGACCGCAATACGCTTTATCGAACCCTCGAGACCGGTGAAATCGAAAACGTCTATCTGCTGAAGCTCATCAACAAGGACAGCGTTCCGCAGCGTTTGATCGTCAGCGTCCAGAGCGAGCACGACAACGCCGACCGCTACCGACTTGATCCTGCTATACCGGCGTTCACCGTACCGGCGGGCGAAGTCTTCAATGCCGCAGTACGGGTACGAAAAAACGCGTGGGACGATTCGGCCGAGGCGAGCGAGCGCCACGAGGAGCGCGAACGCGACGAAGCGGGCGTCTCCGAAGTACGCTTTGAGGTGCGCGCCGAAAATGACCCTAGCCTGCGGGCTTCGGCAGAAGCCCGCTTCTTCGCACCGCGTCGTTAGCGCATCACTCAATCGAGGGAAACGAGCATGCCGGCCACCCGTCATCATCCGATTTTCTGGGCCATGATCGGCATACCCGCAGCCGCCGTGCTCGCCAGCTTCTACACGCTCTATCTGGCAGTGTCGGGCTCCGAGCCTGAACTGCCGCCGCAGTACGTATCGGAGGGTTCAGCCCTCGATGCCGACTTCGCTCGGGCGCAGCGCGCCATCGACGCCGGTATCACGCTACGTATCGATTGGCTGCAGCAACAGCCGCCAGCGATCGAGGCCGATTACGTCTCGAAGTCGGGTGTCGCGGCACCTGCCACCTTGAACGTTCGGATGACACACGCGACGCTTCCTGCGCTCGATCAAACACTCACCCTCGTTCGAGTTGTAGGCACCGAGCGCTACCGGGCCAGCATCGACTCATTACCATCCGGCGCTTGGCTGATTGAAGTCTCAGCTGCGGATTGGCGCTTGCGCGGGCGAATTGAATCATCGGGTGGCGCCGTCATCTTGGGAGCTACGAATGGCGGCTAGCGCTTCGCTATCGCTCGATGGGCACTGGGCGAGCGAATCAGACGGCGAAGGCCACGCGGTCTTCAACGCCGAGGGCATTCACTGCGCCAACTGCGCGCGCTCCATCAAAAATACGCTCGGTACCCTCCCGGGTATCAAGCGTGCCGATGTAAACGTGGTGAACAGCCGCGTCTCGGTAAGCTGGGATCCCGACATCGTCAATCTCGGCACGATATTGGGCAGCGTTGCCAAGATCGGATTCAGACCCGTACCGCTCGTTGGTGATGCCGCGGCACAGGCTCAAAAACTCGAACGTCGCACCGCTCTCAAACGCATCGGCCTCGCTGCGATCGGCTCCATGCAGGTGATGATGTATGCAGGCGGCTTGTATGCCGGTGCCTTCCAAGGCATCGACACCGACCTCTCTGACGCACTGCGTTGGACCTGCCTGATTGTCGCTACACCAGTACTCTTCTATTCGGGTGCTCCGATTCTCCAAGGCGCCGTCCATGATTTGCGTCGGCGCGTTCTCGGCATGGATGTCACGGTCTCCATCGCACTCGTGCTCGCTTATCTCGCCAGCCTCTACAACACCGTCACCGGGACCGGTGAGGTTTACTTCGATTCGGTGACGATGTTCATTCTGTTCCTGTTGCTTGGCCGCTTCGTCGAAATGCGCGGTCGGCATCAAACCGCAAATGTCACCGACGCACTCGCACGGGCACTACCGGCAACAGCTCAGCGACTCGATCCTAGCTCGGGTGCCGCCGCAAAAGTCCCCCTGTCGGAGCTGCGTCGCGGCGATCGAATCCGCGTCGGA
>Ga0164292_10001352_pt1 | contig 19673 bp, 16 predicted proteins | sample GEODES117metaG_FD_111486 | JGI IMG/M metagenome (GOLD analysis project Ga0164292, IMG submission 111486) | Eutrophic lake water microbial communities from Lake Mendota, Wisconsin, USA - GEODES117 metaG | ecosystem: Environmental > Aquatic > Freshwater > Lake | place: USA: Lake Mendota...
ACAAGCGCTATGCGCTTGAAGTTTGTCGTTGTAGACATTTGTTTCCTTTCGATAGTCGTCTTTGAGTATTTCTCAAAGGCGGCTTCGAGATGAGTCGCACGTGCTGACGCATCTCTTTCCCCCTGTGATATCCGGATCACAGGAGAAACCTGTTTGTTGGGAGTCATTTACTTGACCCCACTTGCTAAGATATTGATTGCCTGGGCAAGAATTTGGCTCTTGCTAGAGTCCATAATTATACGGGTAACAATCTCATTTGGAATCACATCGACATCTTTACCGCCTGCTGTATCCATAAAAACCTCAGATTCGACCGTTGAATTGACCAATAAACTGGCTATTAGCAGATAATTTCCATTGGCCAAGCGCTGGGTGTTAAAAGAGGTCTCAGTCAGAGTTAATGGATACCAATTTCCAGCGATACTAATCGATGCCGAGGCCGCATATGAGATCCCAGCTCCATCGACTGTAATGGTTTGAGATAGCAAAATATTTATTGAATCCTGCCCTTGTGATTGGGCGTAGGAGACTATTGAGTAACCATCTGGCGATGGGATATTTGATGGAGCAGTAAGTAAAAGTGAACCGACTGTGCCGGTTCTATCTGAAACGGTGAAACCAATTGGTAGGCCATCATCTGAAAGACCTGCGAATAATGACTTAAATGATCTAGCGTTGATCACTGAGTTATCTGTAGGGCTCTTCTTATCTTCGGCCACAACTTCACCTGAAAGTGGAGCGGGAAAAGCTCTATTTGTCTGTTCATCGGTAGCCAACTCTTGTTGAGCAGAGTTTGTTATCAAGTTTGGAGTATTAAACTCACTTCCTGTAACTGAGTTAAAACCCAGGAATGCCACCATCACTATTAGTAATGAGAGTGCTACCTTTGAAGATTTCTTAGCAAGCTCTGCTGCCTTTTTATAAGTTCCAGAGAGTGTATCAAGTGCGGTAGACCCAGTCTTCTCATCCACTACCCATTCGGTAAGAACACGAATAAATGAAGCACGTGCACGCTGAACAACATGGCGAACATTTTTCTCACTAGTTCCAATTGCATCAGCAATCTCTTTGGTGGTCCGACCTTCAATTTCCCACATAACAAGAGCTGTTCGTTGCGTCTCTGATAAGCGAGATAGTGCCTCGCGGATAAGGGATGCATCCTCTGCTGCAGCAAGTGTTTCATCCATTGGGATGTGATTTTCTGCTGCGATCTCAGATAAACGCTCTTGAGTGGCATCTGAATCAATCGCAACTAAATTAGGACGAGATCCCGTTGCACGGATTACATTCAGACACAGATTGTTAACTGTGGTGCGCAGATATGCCATGGCACGATCTGCGGTATCTAACTCAGGGACTGCCAAGATAAATTTAAGGAAGGCGTCTTGGACAACCTCTGCTGCATCAGCATCGCTTCGAAGAATTCGGCGGGCTTGAGCGATAAGTGATGAGCGGTTTTGGGTATAAAGGGCGGATAAATCAGAAACAGACCACGCAGCAACGCTCGCTGGGGCCTGAGCCTTCTTACGAAGTGACACTTTGATTTCCCGCCTTCAGTTGAGCCAACGTCTTGACCCCTCTACCTAGTAAGACACCAAAAGGGGGTAAATGTTGCCCTCTATTGGGGCCAACCTACGCACCCAGCCTGAATTGAGCCTGAGAAATCGACTCAAAATTGAATGTGGGCCCTGTCGGGATCGAACCGACGACCCACGGATTAAAAGTCCGTTGCTCTACCGACTGAGCTAAAGGCCCCAATACCAAATGTGCTCAAATATTTGATTAGTTCATCATCTGAGTTTATCCAGTGGGGTCAGTTTATGTCATATTAAAGGAATTTATCGAATTAGGTGGTTTCCCATAAAAATTGAATATTCTATGGTTGCCTTGCCAAAAGTCCCCAAAATCCTTCATGATATGTGGACTTTCGGTTCGATATCAATTTTAAATCAAATCCTTAATTAAAAACTAGTAGCTGTTCTGCCATATTTCCTAAGCAATAGAAAAAGGCAGGTGAGATATGCTCTTAATTCAATCTAAAAGTAGACAGTGTCAAACCTTAATAGCCAGCTAATCTCTCTTTATTTTTTATTTTTGTGCCAGACAATGAGTTTTGGCAATTCTTCTTTCCAATTCCTCATAGGTGAATATCCTAAACTCTCGATTTTTGAAAAATTAAGTGAATACCGGAAATCGTGACCTTTTCGATCTTCAACATATTCAATAAAATCTTCCATTACTGCAATATTAGAGGCAATAGTATTTGCTAGTTCTAAGTTACTTACTTCCTGGCCACTTCCTATATTGTAGACTTCTCCACTTTTTCCTTTTGCAATAACTATACCGATGCCGATGCAATGATCGTCAACGTGAATCCATTCTCTAATTTGATTGCCTGCTCCGTAAATTGGAATTTTTTTATTTGATAAGAGATTATCGATACAAGTTGGAATAAATTTCTCGGTATGTTGATAAGGCCCATAATTATTGCAGCAACGGGTGATTCTTATATCGATTTGATGGGTAGTGCTGTGAGCTAGTGCAATCAAGTCAGCTGAAGCTTTACTTGCAGAATATGGTGAATTTGGCTTTAAGGGAAAACTTTCAGTCCAAGATCCACTCGATATCGAGCCGTAGACTTCATCTGTTGAAACCTGCAAGAAAGTTTTAACGTTATTTATTCGCATTGCATGCAATAAGACGTCAACCCCCAGAACATTTGACAAAATAAACTCCTGTGAATCACTGATGGAGCGGTCAACGTGAGATTCAGCTGCAAAATTCACAATTAAGTCAGCGCCTTTGGTCAAGGAAAGCACAAGTTGCATATCTGTGATATTCCCGCATACAAATGTTAACTCTCTAGAGTCGATGAAGGCTTGTATTGAACTAATATCCGAGGCATAAGTTAAGGCATCTAGCACAACAATTTCTCCAGCGGAAAATTCCAGATTGTTCTGTATCAGCATCCTCACAAAGTTGCATCCGATAAAGCCTGCTCCCCCAGTAATCAATACTTTATTAAAGTGAGGGCGGTCAAGTGGCACAGGTCAACGATACCTCAGGTAGCCTTCACCTATGAAAGGGATAATTCTTGCAGGTGGCACTGGTTCTCGGTTGTTTCCAGTTACAAAAGGAGTAAATAAGCACCTTCTCCCAATATTTGATAAACCAATGGTTTTTTATCCACTTGCTACTTTGATGAGTGCGGGAATTCGAGAAATTCTCCTAATAACCACATCAAAAGACTTAACACATTTTGAATCACTTTTAGGTGATGGCAGAAAATTAGGAATAAAATTGAAATTTGAAATTCAAGATAATCCTGGTGGAATTGCAGAAGCTTTTACGATAGGGAAAAAATTTATTGAAGGTGAGAACTGTGCATTAATCCTTGGAGACAACATTTTTCATGGTTCAGGTTTAGGCCGCCAATTGATTAGTAACAGCACTATAAAGGGTTCAAAAATATTCGCCTACCAAGTTTCGAACCCAAATCAGTACGGTGTCGTTGAATTCGATGCAAATGGAAATGCAATCTCAATTGAAGAAAAACCGACTCTACCAAAATCCAATTTTGCTGTTCCTGGCTTGTATTTTTTTGATTCTAGGGTAAGTGCAATAGCTGAAAAAGTAAAACCTGGCCAACGCGGAGAAAGAGAGATTACGGATATTTTACAAGTCTATCTTGACGAAGGCATGCTCTCGGTTGAAATACTGCCTCGTGGCACTGCTTGGCTGGATACTGGAACATTTTCTGCATTAAATGATGCTGCGAACTTTGTAAGAATACTAGAGGATAGACAAGGTCAAAAAATTGCTTGTCTAGAAGAAATTGCTTGGCGTCAATCTTGGATATCTACTAAAGAATTAAAAGAAATTGCAATAACGGAGAATGTGATAAATAGAAATTATCTGACTTCACTGGTAAATACCGAGATTTCAAGAGAATGGTAAAAGAAGGTAATGGATAATTCAAGTTACAGATTGATTTCACTTAAGCCAATTAAAGACACTAGGGGAGTTCTAACTCCGATAGATTTTGAAAAAGAGCTCAAATTCCTACCAAGACGAACTTTCATTCTTTCAGCATCCGAGGTTGAAACAATTCGAGGTGAACATGCTCATCGTGTATGTGTACAAGCCATTCAATGCATATACGGTGCGGTTGAACTGTCAATTCATGATGGAAGAAATTTGGTAACTGAAAAATTATCCTCTGTTGAAAAGATTTTGATTATTCCTGTTCTGCATTGGATTACTTTGAAATTTCTAGTTAAAAACTCACATGTAGCTGTCTATGCAAGTCACCCATATGATGAGGCAGATTATCTGCGAAATTTTGAAGAATTCTTGGCAGAAGCGAATCAAACCTCAGTAAGAACCGTTAAATGAATATCCCTATGTTTGACCTAAATAGAAAATTGTATAGATTTGAAAATCAGATCCAAGATGCTTTTAAGACTGTTCTACAAAATGGAAATCTAATTCTAGGTAATCAAGTGCAGGATTTCGAGACTGAATTTGCACAATTCTTGGGAGTTGAGTTCTGCATTGGAGTTGGAAACGGTACCGACGCTCTGGAAATTGCCTTGAAATCACTTCAGTTAAAAAAGAATTCGACTGTTCTTACAGTCGCTAACGCAGGCGGCTATGCCACAACTTCAATAATCAACTCTGCGCTGAATCCACGCTATGTTGAGATTGACTACAAATCTGGAAACACAAATCTTGAATATTGTATGCAAGCAGATCTGACTAATGTCAGCGCTGTGGTTCTTACACATCTATTTGGAAATCCTGTGGAAGATACTGACGAAATTATAAAATTCTTTAATTCGAAAGGAATACAAACGATCGAGGACTGTGCTCAATCCTCTGGCGCAAGATATAAGAGTAAATTTGTTGGAACATTCGCAGATATCTCTTGCTTTAGTTTTTACCCTACTAAAAATTTGGGATGCATTGGTGATGGAGGTGCAGTCGTTACGAATAATTCAGAATTAGCCAAAAGAATCAGGATGTTAAGGACGTATGGATGGTCCCATAAGTATGAAGTGGAAATTGGATTCGGTAGAAACTCTAGGCTGGACGAAATACAAGCTGCATGTTTAAGAGTATTTCTTCCTAAACTTGAATCAGACAATGTGTGTCGCACCAAAATTGCACAAAGATACCAAAAGGAAATATCAGTTGATGGGGTTGTAATTGGTTCAATTTCACCAAAATCTGAATCTGCATATCACCTATTTGTTTTGCTTACACCCTATCGCAATGAACTCGTAAGACATTTGGGAGAGTTGGGAGTTAGTTCAGCAATCCATTATCCGATCCCAGATATGTTGCAGCCAGGGTTTAAATCTCCCCAGGAAAATCTATCCAATACAGAGAATTTTACAAGCCATGTAGTTTCTATCCCAATTTTTCCGGAAATGCGAAAAGAAGAAATCGACCAAGTAATTGCTGCAGTTAATTGCTTCTCGTCCTCTGAATTAAAATAAGTCCAATATCTAGAAACAGGAATCCCCTAACTATCTCTCGAAGTGAAAATCGCTTATATTTTAAATTAGCGATTTTACTGTCAACCTCAATAAGTCGCTTCACATAATCCTTATATAAGTATTTCTTTACAGACTTTTGTAATCTAATTCCATATCTATTATAGCCAGCAATATAAAAGTGCTTATTGTATCGAAGCCCTGAGAAATGAAAGGTGACTAGTTGTAAGTCACCGTGAACTTTATAAAGTAAACCTTGTTTGGAATACACATCGGTGCAATTCCAAGGAGCTGAATTAATTCCCTTATCATTATAAATATGCGTGTTTGGGTAAATAACTTGAAATTCGTCCAGGTATTTTTGATCACCGAATACATCTATATCTTGTTGACTAATGGATGTACTTTTTATACATTTTTTGGACCACCAGTTGAGGACTGCTAAAGATTCTTGTGATTTTTTGGCAAAAATAACACCTACGTTGTATTTCCCAAATTCGTTGAGATATTGTAGTTTTGGAAGAAAATTATGAGAAGTAATTGCAATGCTGACATTACTTGCGTCAATAAATAAATTTTCAGGGTTTCCTAAAATAAATTCGTCAGCATCGATGTAAACAATCTCGTTCAAATCCAGAATTTCTAGCATGTACCGCATAATGAATGGTGTTAAGCAAAAGAGAAATTCAATATGAGTTCTATTATATCTAGCGTTCTTAAGTTCTTTATATCTTTCAATAATCCGGTCTAGTAGAATTAGATTTGATTCTGGAATTCCTAATAGTAATGCAGCATTGAATGTGATTTCGTCATGACATATAAGAATAAAATTACATCTATTTGATTTTTTCTGTATCGATTCTCTAAGGACTGCTGCTCGGCTGAGGTAGTGGGAATCACAGTGAGTCACAAAATTAAAATTAATTATTTGAATTCTCCCTAGTCATAAGGCTAATTGTAATTCAACAAAGGGTAGACTTTGATCAAATCTCTTGTTCGGGAGGATTATGTTTGCACCTATTGTGGTTTTTGGATACAACCGGCCTAATCACTTAGAGCGAGCTTTGAATGCAATTGAGTCAAACCCTGAGGCACAGAAATCAGACATTTACATTTTTATCGATGGTCCGAAGCCAGGAAAAGCGAACTTTGCCATTTTTGAAGAATGCAAAGCAATAGCCGAAAAGGATTATAAATTTTTCTCCAAGAAAGTAATTGCAAGGAATTCTAATTTAGGCCTTGCAAATTCAATTAAAACTGGCTTGGGCTTCATTTTTCAAAAATACGAGACAGTCATTGTAATTGAGGATGACATTATCCTCGCTTCAACTGCACTGAAATACTTAAATATGGGATTGTCTATATATATTGACAACCCAAAAGTGTCGAGTATTCATTCCTATCAATATCCATTTAATGGAAAATTGCAAAGTTGTGTAGCGCTAAAAGGGGCTGATTGTTGGGGTTGGGCAACGTGGAAAGACAGATGGCAATCCACGTCCTTCAATGGAGCAGAACTACTAGAGCAAATAAAAGTTAGAGGGCTGGTCGCAGAATTTAATTTAAACGGCGCAATGGACTACTCAGATATGTTGCAGCTGCAAATCGATGGAAAAATTGATTCCTGGGCAATATGTTGGCATGCGTCAATGTTCCTCCAAGATCGGTTTTGTATTTATCCCCCCACCTCTTTGTCTTTGAATATTGGCATGGATGGCTCCGGAGTACATTCAGGAATAGTCAATATTTTCCATACCACCCTTTCCGAAGATTCAGAATGGAAATTCCTAAAAAATATAAGTGAAAGTAGGGAATTCAAAGAATTGCTGTATAAATTTTATTCACTTAATAAACCAAAGCGAACGCTATTTAACCGTATCGTCTATAGACTTAAAATTTTCGTAAAAAATTTACTAAACAACTTAAGACATAGATGAAAAAAGTTGAGATAATCTGCTCATATTGCTTGAAATCACTTAAATATAAAGTAGTTGGTAATTCACAAAAAGTACAATAGGTAGGTAAAATCAGAATTCTTTTCAAAACGTTGCTTCAATAGCAACTATAACTTAATCTGCAAGATCCATCAGTTAGTCAGTTCACTTGGCTAAATTCAATACTGAGTAGAGCGCTAGAGGGCGAGATTTTGCGTGCAAAATAATCTCACGCTGCAACCATTTTGATCACTCAAAATGAAAAATGAGATTATCCCAACAACTTTCGTGCAAAGAAAATCACGATAACGGCTCCATATACTCTTATGCCTCAAATTCGATTACGATTAATGCACAAATAGAATTTTGAACTGATGTATAATTCTAGTGTGCTGCATACTAAAAATATAGAAAGTAAATGAGTTCAGTTTTCGTGTGATGAAAAATCCTTTGAAACTGCTTTTTGATAAGTTAAAATATTTGCGAGAGCGTAAATTATCTGAAGCTGGAATAAACAACTTAAGCACAAAAATCTTTACGCTCTTGAATTATAGTGACGGATTCTATGTTGAATTAGGTGCAAACGATGGTATTTCACAATCAAATACCTTATACCTAGAAAAAAACTTAAATTGGAAAGGAGTATTGGTGGAGCCAAATAACGAAAACTATTTAAAGTGTTTGCGTAATAGATCAAACTTGAACGCCATATTTCATAATGCTTGCGTCAGTTTCAACTTCAAAAAAGAATTTGTTAACTTCTTGTATGCAGACTTAATGTCTGTATCTTTAGATTTAGAGTTGGACTTATCCGATCCTTATCTTCACCAAAAAATCGGATTAAATTTTTTATCTGATAACAAAAGTGATTTACATTTTTTAGCACCTGCAGCAACATTAAATAGTCTACTTATTAGGGCAAATGCACCATCATTAATTGATTTATTGGTGCTAGACGTTGAGGGAGCTGAAATGGAGGTTTTAAAAGGAATCGACCACCACATATTTAAGTTCAAATACATGTGCATAGAAAGTAGAAATAATCAAAGGTTAAGTGATTATCTCAATTCTCTTGGCTACATTCTAGAAGAAAAATTGACTGAGCAAGATTACCTTTATTCTGCTTCAAGATAAGGACATGAAAATAACCAAAAACACAATTAAGTTAAATTTTAAATGTAGGCTTGCACCACTTTTGCGATGGAATTATAAGATGTCTATTTCCCAAGAGCTATAATTCTATTCAACTTCAAATCTTTGCCAAGATTTAGGAATGAAATAGGATGGTTCTGGGGTGCTGCGGTACCACTTGCTTGGTGTTAAAACAAAAACTGGTTCTTTATAGCTTAAGAATGCTCCCCACCAACTATATGTGGAATTAGAAAGTACATAACCATCTCCAATTTTCATTATCTCAAGTGTTTCGGCAGACGTGAATTGATCTGAATCGAAAAATCTATACTTAACTTGAATATTTTCGTCCAAATAGTCATTCACCTTCTTTAGATCGTTGGTGAATATCCAAATTTCGTGATAGTTATAAGCATTTAAGGCGTCAATAATCGCCGAATTAAAGTAATTCCTGTCTACCACATTCAACTCTGATATCCCTAAGTAGTCACCTAACCTCACGTGTACTATCAAACGTTTAGAACTACCAATATTTTGATTAATGAAATCAAATGTTTTGTCATTCTGTTTCAATTGCAATTCATTACGATATTGATTTAGATTTTGATTAATCCATCGATAACTATGGAAGTTACCTATCAGCACGCAGTTTCGGCCAACAGGTGCAGACAAGCTAGACCAGCCAATTCCATTGCCCGGAATTAGATGATATCCAGTAAAAACAGTTTGGCTGAATATAAAGTAACAGATCTTTCTGGCTTGAACTAGAATCTTATACTTAATCGAAATTCTTTCCTGGATGGAAGTTAGTTTAAGGATTAAAAGGAATGCTTTTTTCTCAAAGTAAGATTTCTTTTTTGCTTCATATTTTATAGAATCAACAAGAGTTAACTGCGCCAAGTCGGGTAATTCAAATGTGTATTGTGAATTTTGCATAAAGCTTGTGTCAATAATAAAATTTTCACCAAAAAGTTCTCGGGCAGTAATGTATTGAAACATTTGGTTGCCTAATCCACCAAATAAAATCAATCTATGCATTATGGATGACCTTTAGTACATTAGGTCTATGAGAAATTAGATAGCATATGGCCACAATTGAGTATCTGAAATAGATGATGTTGATTATGAGAATTTTAAGCATAATTCTTATGTCTTGGTAATTGAAATTAAAAACATTTGAGCTTAAATATCTCACTCCAATTTTAAAAAGTAAGCCTAGAGCCATTCGCTTATCAGTAAAATCTTTTTTCTTAAGGAGATCAAGCAGAGTAATTAGCAAGGATCGAGTTATCATTTGATTACCTTTATATTTTTGCGTAGTTTGATGTGTATTTCCAACCAAGTAAATGTAGTTCACTTCATTTGACAAATATATTTGTGAATTTGAGAATTCAAGATTCAATAAGAATACTAAATCCTCCCCTACCTTAATTGTTGGAAAAGGATTTGACTTTAATTTTTGAAGTTTGAAAACCATTCTTGTGAAAGCAGGGAAATTAGCAATTTGTAAATCAAAAAATCTATTTTTCTTCAATCTATCAGAGGTCCTAATCTTCGTTGAGCCGCTTTCAGTTTGTACGCTAATTAACCCTACGCCAATGTCACAGTTTTCTAAATTTGCTTTTAACATTAATTCATGAAATTTCTCAGCGCGAACTACATCATCGCTATCCCAAAAACATACCCATTTTGTTTTGCAAAACTTTAGTCCTTCGTTTCGTGCAACAGCTGCAGACCCAAACTGTCCACTTATTAAAGTGTCCTTATTCCCGCAGTACTTGTTAAAGATCTCTTCAACAATTACAGTTTTTTTTGATTCACTGTAATCATGAATCAACACAATATTGATGCCATTATTGTGCGCATCTTCAAGCATTGTTGAGAGTCTTTCCATTTTTATTGAATTGCTTGCCACTGGTATTACGGCAGTGAGCTCATCAATCAATTTATCACTGGATTGATCTTGAACCTGCGTGAAGTCATTTACTCCAAGTTCGAATAATGATACTTTGTCTGGATGCATAATGGTATCTTAAACAAAATCTTAGAAAAACACAGGTTGTTGTTATTGGTGTCTATTTCGATATCTTTGGTCTTTTACTTATTGTTGATCTCAATATCAACTAAGCCCATTCAAGACGATTATGCCACGCTTTCAATGTTATCAAAATATGGTTTTATTGAATTTTTGATCGTTCATTGGCAAACGCATGGGGGGAATATTTGGCCATTAGCGTTGCACTCCTTAGCGGTTTATTCAGCTCTCAACTCTTTTAGTTTTATCACTTTAACTATTTTTGGTATTTGTACGGCACTTTTAATTGTGCTCACAGTCGTGATATTTGCTAATAATTTTATGATTCTTGAACGTACTGATAAAAAACCTATGGTGCTTTTTTTAATCTTTGGCACATTGTTGGGATTTGAAGGCATGTTTACGCCAGGCATAGTCGGCGCATTCCAATTTTCATCGGCGAGTCTAGTCCATTTATGGCCGGTGCTTTTCTTTGTAATTGGAATATCACTATCTCAACTCTCAACAGAGAGAAAATCTCTACTTTTTGTAATTGGTTTTGCCTCAGGAAATTCAAACATAACTGAGTCAGCCGCATTTCTTCTAACAATTTTGATAATAATGTGGATTTACAAAATTAGATTTAACACAATCAAAAGAAAGAACATGTTTTCTCTTTTTATTGGAATTCTGCTTGGAACAGTTTTAATCTTATCCTCAAAGGGGTTTTGGACTAGAGCAAATTCTGGAGCGCACAACGGCTTACCTGATTCCTTTATGTCTTTTGTAATCGATTTACTCAGATCACTATTGTATTTTTCGGCTGATGTTCTTTCACATACTATGGTTTATGTCTTCTTTTTAGCAGGTATTATCTACGCACATAAAGTAAAGGAGATATTCTCTTCTCAAAATTTTTTACCATACCTAGAGGTGTTAACCATAAGTTTATTCATGTTTTTAGTGCTAGGTGCTAGTTTTGCTTATCCATCATGGCATCAAAGTTTAGGTTTACTTTTTTTGCTGCCATGCTTTTTTCTAAGATTGGGTTCTTGGTTCGCTTTAGGAATTAAGCGGTTTTCTATTAGGACAACAAGTATTTTGCTTTTCTTTATGTTGGGAGTATTACTTGTATCTTTGATTAGACCACCAGTGCTTACTCTAAATAGAAGCACTGAATGGGAGATTTCCAACAACACAAATATCTGCCTAATTAAAGAGGGAAAGTTAAATGCGTTGACAAACCCTGAGCTTCGCTACCCACCCTTAAACCTCGGGGTCGAGGAGGTCCAGTCATGGGAGTGGATTCTCAATGCCTACCAATATTGGATCGAAAATAACGCGGCGAGCAACAATATAAAATGCTAAATTGTCTCTCATGATTCCAGAAACTCATTTCTATGAAGTTGATTTGTCAATAATTGTACCTCTTTACAACGAAGAGCTTGTAGCAGAAGCTGTGATTCGAAAGATTTTTGAAGAGGCGTTAAGTATAGGTATGACATTTGAAGTTATTGCAGTAAATGATGGATCCACTGACCTAACTGAGAAAATTCTTATCTCCTTACAAAAAAACTACAAGCAGTTAAGGGTTGTAAGTTTTTATCGAAACTGGGGTCACATGGCTGCAATTTCTGAAGGTTTACTTAAATCTCAAGGACAATTAGTTGTTACTTTAGATGGTGATTTTCAAGATCCACCCGAGTACATAAAACTTTTAATAACAAAATATCAAGAATCAATGGCTTTGGGAGAACCTGTGGATGTTGTGCAAACAGTTCGCGTAGATAGATCTTCAGACACTTTTTTTAAAAGAATTACGGCAAACATTTATTATAAAATTATAAGACAGCTTACTGGAGTTAAGATAATCGCCCATGCAGCAGATTTTCGATTATTGAATCGCAATGCAATTAATGTTATAAATGCAATGGATGAATCTATGAAAATTTACAGGATATTGATACCTTACCTTGGTTTAAAAACAGCATTAGTCCCAATTCGTAGAGACTCTAGAAGAGCAGGTGAGTCTAAATATAGTATTAAGTCAATGGTAAAGCTTGCACTGAATTCATTTTTAAGCTTTTCTTCAACGCCCTTGCGTTTAGTTGGTATAGTTTCATTTTTTTTATCAATGTTTTTACTATTTTTGGCAGGACTTTTCCTGTACTTATGGATCAAAGGTTCCACTATTCCTGGCTGGACCTCATTAATCCTTTTGGTGACATCCATAAATTGCCTTATATTCTCGGTTTTGGGGTTGCTTGGTGAGTTTGTGAGTCGTATTTATGACGTTAATCAAAAAAGGAATAATGGAAGAATAACCAAAGAATTTTGATTAGAAATAATCTGTAGGTGCATCAAATAAAGTTTTGTACATTTCATTAGAATCAATTACTTCTATAGCAATCTGATACTGAACTGTATCCTGTACAGCTCTGAGTTAGTGAGCTAAGCCATAAAGTTCAATTCGATTTTAACTTACGGGGTTACTAAGGAGGTCACAACTCCCGCATCTAGTGTCGATAAATTTTTTATCAAATTGATACTTTCTGTTACCAAACAGTAAACTTACTTATATATGGAAAATGTTTTGAAACCCAGCAATTTTTTGCAAGAAAATTCACCTTATATTCCTGGAGTCACTCGTTGTAAATCCTGGTTTGGACGGGTCAGGAGCACATGAGGGAAATAATAATGTCTTTGAAACCAAGTTATCTAGTAATTCCAATTGGAATTTACTAAAAGATATTAAGGAAGATAGAAAATTTCTTCAAAGGTTGATGCTCTTCTACTTACGCTTGAAGATGAAAAGATTATTCAATAGATTTAGAATTTTGAAAAGATTTTAGCTGCCTCTTTACTCCAACCAGCAGGCTCCTCGATTCTTAATTTATCAAGTAAATAGGTGGGTGATTTTTCCATTAACTCTGTAACATCATTCAACCAACCTTTTTTGATTAAATACTCTCTATTTCTGATAATTGAACGTGTTACATACTGGCACCTATGCAACTCTGCACTAATAGAAGTGCAGGAATAAACTTCGCGCGCGATTTTTTCGATTATTTTGCTTTTTGACTCCATACTGATCAATTCCGATAGTTCTATTTCCGCACTAGGTATATTTCGTTGCCAGATTGTATAAATGCCTTTCTGTGGACAATTTAATTGTTCTGGAACATTGAATTCAGGTGAAACTTTTCCCTGGAACTTAATGTCCCATAACGCCGGAAATTTTGGATGACTTAGTAGATCTGAATACGCACACATCCAATGCCCATGAAGCTCTAAAATGTCTGGTGATGCATAGTTTAAAATGTATTCCACATGTTTATTAATTGGTTCTTGAACTAGCTTCGATAACATAGGTTCTCCCAGTAAACCCATGTCGAAAGTAATAACCTGTTTTGAGAAAGAAACTCTGCCTAAATCGGGGTTAGCAACTATTGGCTTGGGGAATTCACTGTCAAATATTTTTTCAGCTTTGGCTAGTATCAGAGTATCACTTGGAGTTATGAAACAGCATAAATTTCTTTCGTAATCAAATTTATTAACAAAAAATGCGACAGACACCACAAATAAGACTGGAAGCCATAAATATCTTCGCTTTAAGGATTCCAGTATTTTCTTGTCAAGCATCACCCACACTAGCATCAATAAAACTGGTAAAATAAAAGTAAAGATTATTCTAAATGCACTAAGTCTAGCTGGCCCAAAAAATACAAAGTGATTTAGGGGTATTAAGGCGATAACTATACCGAGATTTAAATTAATTGAGTAGTCATTGAAATAGGTAAATATAAAAAAAAGAATCGCAATAACTATTAAACCTAGAACAAATACCAACTTATACGCAGGTTCGTAGTTAGTTTCTCGAATTTTTAGTGAAGACAAAATAAAAAGTACTGGCCAGATAACTAAATCAGGCCTTATACCAAAGCGGGCAAATTTTTGTTTACTAAAATACTTATAGATAATAACTATGAATTGCATGAGTAATATCAAAGTAGGCAGGACGGAAAGTGATTTTCCAAGCGCGGTAGCTGTATTGGGAAAAACTTCTCCAAAGTATAGAAATCTTATGACATGAAAAATGAACCAAAAACCCAGAGGAATAAGTGACAGCCTAAGTTTGTCATTAAACGATAAATCATAAAATCTTAAAATTACCAAAAATATAGGAAGCAAAAAAATAGGCATCTCAATTCGGCTTATTCCTAAGAGTGATAGCGCTACGATTACTAGATTGAGTTTAGGTGGGTTCTTAACAAGTGAGCCAATTAAGATGGAAAATAAAATTACAATTAATACATTTTCCATACCAGAAACAATCCAGCCAAATGTGGTCCAGGAAGATATAAACCAAACATAAAGTGCTACTTGGGTGATAATTTTGTGCTTCAAATCAAGGGAATAACTATTGAAAATTTGGTTTACTGCATAGCTAACTGATAAGCCAAGTAGAAGTAGGGTCACTAATAGGTATCTATCCAAATAAGTTGCAAAATCGAGTTGATTATTTGCTGAGAAAAAAGGAATTGAAATCAAAAAGTTTAAGGGGCTTGATACCGCTTCAACTCGACCACCAGGAGAAACCCCTACTGATCCATATTGTACAAAATTCAGTGCTTGACTCAGGTGAATTACCGAATCATCTCTATATTGCCACCAGTGCTTAGGAACGGTATTTAACTTGTACAAGCTTAAGAAAGTCCAAATTATTACGCCGGCAAAAGAAATCAAAAAGTTGCCGTGAAATATTCTCATGTGTGAAGTATTTTTTGTTAACACTTGATTTCCTTCATGGATGAATTCTACCTAGATTGAATCATTTTTGGTACGCTCAAATTAAGACTAGTACCTTAAAAGTGATTTCACTCATACTCTCGATACAGATTCTTTTACACTATTGGTGTCTAATTATTTAAAGCCCTTCGTTACTATCAGATGCCTTAGATCATTTGAAAGCCTACTCTCCTATTTTGCCTTAGGAAATGTATCAGCTTTGACTCCTTTAAAATGAAAGTAGTCAAATTCTATCTAGGGCGAATTTTTCCAAGTTACAAAGCGATTACGTTGTTAGTCACTAGCTTTCATAAAATTCTATAAATAGTTTTTTATGGGTCGGTAGAATTCAGAGAAATAGAACCACCTCTATAGATATAAACCCGACTTAAATGGAAAAGGGGTTGCTCCAACCAGATAGATTAGTTCGAATTATTTCTCTATTCTGATGTCAATTCTTCAACAGATTATGCTCTAATTCTAAAATTAATTTCTGTCAGCCTGACTTACTTTCACACTTAATTAATGAAAATAACAACAATAACCGGTCTTGTCTCTATGTATTTGACTTATCAACAAAAAGAAAAGTTGAGTAAATAACGTCAAGAAAGTTATAATGTTACCTCGATTGAATAAACATGAATCTGGTCGATCATATGGCCTACTCGAGTTCGCTTCAGGCTGTTGTGTAATTTTAGTCAAAGATAGTATAGAATTAATGCAATGATAACATTAGTTTCTAGTTTTTTTAATGAAGAAGAAATAGTTCCAGAATTTATCAACAATTTGAATCAGATACTAAAATTCCAACCAGCCATAAGTGCCGTACTAGTGAACAATTCTTCTACCGACGAGACATACAAAATTCTTTTGGAGCAAACTAAAGAGCTTAAAAAAGTTAAAGTTATTAATAACCCTGATGGAAGGGGCTATGGAGATGGAATTCGCACAGCGATAAATGCTTCTTTTGATCAACATGTCATAATTTTTCCTGGCGACTTGCAGTATGGAATTGAAGATGTGAAAAAACTATTAAGTACATTTTTTTCCAGTTCAGAGAATGCTCGAAGTCATGTGAATATTTTCACTAACCGTGTTCAAAGACTAGATGGCAAGTATAATTCCTTCAGGGGATATATTTTTAAAAAAATACTACATGTATTTTTTCGTCTACCAAATGCAAGCGATCCAGCAAGCCAATTACGTCTGCTTTGTAGATGCTGTTTGGTTAAGTCAAAAACTCCTGACTTTACCTGGGACGTTGAAGTTTACTTAGATATTTTCGCAAATCAGAAAATCCACAAAACTATCGAAGTCATCTTTTATCCTCGTTTAATCGGAATATCATCGCTGAAGAAAAAATTCCTGGCTACTGAAGTAATAACGCTAAGAAAAATCATTAAAATGAAGTTTAAGCCCTCTGTTAATGGATCGTAAATCTGAATTTACTAATGTTATAGGCTTACAAATTCACTAGGAAACCTAACGTGAATTTCTCTGCTTGGAATTAGAAGCAATTTTCTACAAGTACTTTTGTCTATGAGTGTCCACTGGACTTAACCAATCGATCAATAATTGCTTCGCACAAATCATCTCCAGCCGGGGGGATTATAACAATTCTTGTTAAACCTAGAAGATCCGCCTTTCTAAATGCCTCGTAAACCCCGTGTGCAAATTGAGTAGAATCTATTGGAGCCATTAATCGAACCGTGTCGATTGGAGTATCAAATTCTTCGATTGCAATAAACCCGTCTCCGGGATTTGGCTTTTCATTAAGGACTACGTTTGCTCTAGGTGAATAGTGCGATAAAAACATTCCGGATGCACGACTTGTTTCAAATGATTTAATTGGCTCCAGGGAATCTCCTATAGTATTTTGAATCATCCTTCTAGTTATGGCCCCAGGCCTTAAAACTAGTGGCTTATCTTCAGTACACTTGATTATTGTTGATTCAATTCCAATAAGACAAGGTCCTCCGTCCAATACCAGATCTTTAGTGCCAAAATAAGCACCTAATTCTTGCTCTACGGCGTTTGCGGTTGTAGGAGAAACTGCTCCAAATCTATTTGCACTTGGTGCTGCAATTCCAAGGCCGCCTAACTCCTCAAATTCCTTTAACAAGGCTAGCGCTATTGTTTGGGATGGAACTCTCAAACCAACATTGCTTTGTCCGCCAGTAATAAAGTTTCTTGCAATTTCCTTTCGTGGCAAGATTAAAGTCATTGGTCCTGGCCAGTACTGCATTGCTAATTTAATTGCATAATCTGGAATATTAGTAGCCCAATTTTCTATCGAACTTACGGATGAAATGTGAACAATCAACGGATGATTTACTGGCCTGCCTTTTACAGTATAAATCCTTGAAACTGCATATTCATTGGTTGCATCTGCCCCTAATCCGTATACAGTCTCTGTTGGAAACGCAACCAGATGGCCATTTTTTAAAGCTCTAGCAGCCCCTTTGATTTCATCCACTGTGGGATTGCTGATTATCTCCATGCATAAATCATCCCATTTAACTGGTTTTGAGTTGATCTGGATGACCGATACCCTTCTCCTTCAGGTCCCCATCGTCTAGTGGCCTAGGACGTCGCCCTTTCACGGCGTTAACACGGGTTCAAATCCCGTTGGGGACGCGTCAAAGTGGGGTTAACACTCTGCTTTGAAGGTAAGGCCCAGTAGCGCAGTTGGTTAGCGCGCCGCCCTGTCACGGCGGAGGTCGCGGGTTCAAGTCCCGTCTGGGTCGCAAAGTGCAAAACATGTACTTTATTTGGCTGAGTAGCTCAGTTGGTATGAGCGAACGACTGAAAATCGTTAGGTCGCCGGTTCGATCCCGGCCTCAGCCACCAGTTGCACCTTTGAGATGGGAGTCAATGAGATCTATGATCAAAAGTCTGATTGTGAAGTATTTTGACCCTGCAATGCTTCGCTGGGCCACAGTTGGCATCACTACAACTGCAATTGATTACATATTGTTTATTACCTTGTTTGGACCAATTGATTCAGTATTTATCGCCAATCTAATTGCAGCAGTTGTTGCTACTAGTTTTAACTACCTAACTCATCACAGGTGGACCTTTAAAAGTAACCAAAATCATTCAAGATCTGGCATTAAGTACTTGATGAATTTAATCTTTTGGTGGTTGATCTCAAGCTCAATAATTAAAACTTTGGTGGAGGCAGGGGTTGATCCTAGAGTTGCTAAATTAGTCCCCTTTGTATTTATTGTGCCTATAAATTACTTTGTATTAAACAAAATAGTATTTAAGAAAAAGTCTTAAGCATCCTTTGTTCTAAAAAAAAGTATAAATAATATTGCCCAAAGTATTACTGCGGGCAACGCAAAGTAATTTGCATTAATTTGATTAATCTGTGAAATCAAAACTGAAATAATGGCAAAGAGTGCTGATAATCCCCACAAAGATAGGGCAGCAACTCTTCTTGAGTACCCAGCTCTAATTAAACGATGTGAAAGATGGTCCTGACCGCCTTGAAAAGGGGATAAATGCCGTCTTATGCGAGAGCTCACAGCAACTGTTGTATCCAATATTGGGATGGCAAGTAAAAATATTGGGATTAGGTAAGAGGAGAGTTGGGATTGGGTATTGGGTTCAAACCTGACTGTGAGTGTGGCAAGTAATACGCCGAGAAATAGCGCACCGGCATCACCCATATAGATCTTGGCTGGGCTTTTATTCCAAACTAAAAACCCAAGGGTGGCCCCTGCTGTAACTGTAGAGAGTGCTGCAATTAAGTACTGGTCTCCAGATAGAGCAAGGTAGGCCAGTGAAATTGATGAGATTGCAACTGTTCCTGCCGCTCCGCCATCTAAGTTGTCAAAGAAATTGATTGAATTACATATTCCGACCACCCAGATCACAGTGATTAACGAATCAAAAATGGCAGATCCAGTTGGGTTACCAACATTATCGGTGATAATCAAAATACTTGCAGTAAATACACCAGCTACAGATTGAGCAACAAATCTTGGCAGGGGCGGTAGGTTTTTTATATCATCCCAAAGCCCAATTAAGCCAAGTGCCAGTGCTGGGCCAAGTACTGAGGTTGCTAACCAAAATGTGGCGGAGGTGAAATTAGAGATAAGGGAGGTTGAGTAAGAGATCGAGATAATCCCAATGATTATTGCTACCCCACCTAGGTAAGGCACTGGTCGCTTGTGAGATTTATGAGAGGAGTTAGGTCGATCAACTACATCAGTTGCTATTGCAATCCTTCTCATCACTGGTGTTAACGCACCGACAAATAGATAAGCAACTACAAACAGTAAGAAGTACTCAGTATTTGTA
>Ga0164292_10001353_pt1 | contig 19665 bp, 10 predicted proteins | sample GEODES117metaG_FD_111486 | JGI IMG/M metagenome (GOLD analysis project Ga0164292, IMG submission 111486) | Eutrophic lake water microbial communities from Lake Mendota, Wisconsin, USA - GEODES117 metaG | ecosystem: Environmental > Aquatic > Freshwater > Lake | place: USA: Lake Mendota...
GCAGCTTGAGGATGATCTGATCCGCCTGCTCTCGCTTCCCACGTGGCATCGCTCGCCCTCCAAAGGGTTCGTCCACCCAGGATTCTCGCTCCTTAGGTGGACCCGTTTAAGGGGGGCAGGTCAACCGCGGGTGGAGCGTATCTGCCACTCGACCCCGAGTATCCCGCGGCCCGTATCGGCGCGATGCTCGAGAGCGCCTCGCCCCCGGTGGTGCTCGTCCAGGGGCGTTTTAGGGATCGGGTGGCCGGTGCCATGGGGAGCGGGACGGGCGAGGTGTTCGAGGTTGACACGCGGTGGCCGGAACTCGGAGCCTTCGCCGATGGTCCGCTCGACGACGTCGCCTCCCCTGACGATCTGGCCTACGTGATCTACACCTCCGGCTCGACCGGTGCCCCGAAAGGAGTGATGAACACCCACGCGGGCATCGTCAACCGGCTGCGGTGGATCCAGCAGGCACACCCGATCGGCGTGGATGATCGCGTGCTCCAGAAGACACCTTTCGGATTCGATGTCTCGGTGTGGGAGTTCTTCTGGCCGCTGCTCAACGGTGCCGCCCTCGTGATGGCACCTCCGGGGTTGCATCGTGACCCCGCCGCCTTGGCAACTTTCGTCGAGGTCGCGGGGATCACCGTCATCCACTTCGTTCCGTCGATGCTCGAGGTGTTTCTCGACGTTCCAGGTCTGGAGCGGTCGTGCAAGACCATTCGGCACCTGTTCTGCAGTGGAGAGGCGTTGGCGGAGGGGACGGCACGACGTTGCCTCGAGTTGATGGCTGCCAGACTTCACAACCTCTACGGGCCGACCGAAGCGGCTGTCGAAGCGACGTTCCACGAGTGCCGCCGGAGCGATCCCCCGGGGCCGGTACCGATCGGACGGCCGATCGCCAACATGCGGACGTATGTCCTCGACCGGGCGATGCAGCCGGCGGGTGTCGGCGTCGAGGGGGAACTGTGGCTCGGCGGCGTGGGGGTGGCCCGTGGGTATCTCGGGCGTCCCGATCTGACGGCCGAGCGGTTCCTCCCCGATCCGTTTTCAGGGATTTCCGACGCGAGGATGTACCGGACGGGCGACCTCGTCCGCTGGCGAGCCGATGGTGAGATCGAGTATCTCGGACGGCTCGACCATCAGGTGAAGATCCGTGGCGTGCGCATCGAACTCGGCGAGATCGAAGCGGAATTGGCTCGGATCGCGGGAGTCACGAGGGGCGTGGTCATCGACCGCGAACTCGCTCCCGGCGATCGCCGGCTCGTCGGCTACCTCGTCGCCACCCCCGATGCCCCGGACGACGAGGCGGTGAAGGGGATGCTGGCGGCGCGGCTTCCGGAGGCGATGGTGCCGTGGCGCTTCGTCCGCATGGACACCCTCCCGGTGAATGCCAACGGCAAACTCGATCGGGCGGCGTTGCCGATGCCGGATACCGGCTTCGACGATCACCAGGCACTGCCGCAGGCGATGCCCGTCGGCGAGACCGAAGAGGCCTTGGCGGCGATCTGGTGCGCGTTGCTCGGGGTGCCGGCGGTCTCCCGCGACGACGGCTTCTTCGCGCGCGGCGGCCATTCGCTGATGGCGATGCGGCTGGTGGCGGCGATCGAGCGGAGGTTCGGTGTTCGGCTACCGGTGAGGGCCGTGTTCGAGGCGCCGAGGCTTGCGGACCTCGCCGCCCGGATCGGCGCTCCCCAGAGCACGCTCCCCGAATCGATGGTGGCGCTGACGACCGTTCCTGCAAGCGACGACCTGGTCGTGTGCCGGCCGCTGCCGGCGCAGCGTGGGATGTGGTTGCTCCACGCCCTTCTTCCCGATCCGGCCACCTACAACGTCCCGGTCGCATGGCGTGTCGCCGGACCGATCGATTGGCCGAGATGGGTGCGGGCGCTCGGGGCGGTGGCCGACAGGCATCCCGCCCTGCGGACGGCGCTCGTCGAGATCGACGGCGAACTCGTGCAGCGCGTCGCACCGCCGTCATCGGTCAAGGTGCCGTGGCGCGAGGCGTGGGTCGCGGGGGAGGCGGCGCTCGCCGACGCGCTCCGCGCGGAAGCCGAGGAGCCGTTCGATCTGGCCTTCGCGCCGCTGCTGCGGGCGGTGCGATTCGACGTCGCCGGTGGCGATCCGGTCGTGATGCTCACGTTCCATCACGCGGTCGTCGACGAGTGGTCGATCGGAATCCTCCGTGAGGACCTCGCGACCGCCTACGCGGCCGACGCACCATTCGGCACGGGGAGCCTGCCGGTCGTGACCGCGGCGCGCGATCCCGGTGACCTCGATCGCCAGCGGGATTTCTGGCGGACCGAACTCGCCGGCGCCCCCCCGGAGACCCCCCTCCCCGGCAGGCCCGAGGCTGCGGAGACGGAGATCACCGAAGGCACGTCGCATCGATTCACCGTCGATGCCACCGTCGTCGATCGCCTCCGACGCCTGGCCGGCGGTTCCGGCGTGACGTTCTTCAACCTGCTCCTCGCCTCGACGTATGCCTGGCTCCGGCGGATCACCGGCGAGCGGGATCTCGTCATCGGCACGCCGGTGGCCACGCGCGGGGCTGCCGAGACGGCCGGTGCGGTCGGTTGTCTCATCAATGTCCTGCCGGTGAGGGTGCCCTGCGAGGCGGACGCGTCGGCAGACACCGAGACGCTGCCTCAGTTCTCCGCCCGGGTCCAGGAGGTGTTTCTCCGCGCCGTCGAGCATGCCGATCTGCCGTTCCACGAAATCGTGGCCGCGGCGGTCGCGGCCCGGCAAGGGCGTCGCCAGCCGCTCGTCAACGTCCTGTTGACGGTCGTCGAGACCGGGAGGCCGTCGTGGGAGATCGGCCCGGCGTCGTTCTGCCCTGAGCCGATCGACGCGGGGACGAGCCGGTTCGAGATTTCGCTGACGCTCGAAGTCGGCCCCGATGGGATCGTCGGCACCCTCGAGAGCCCTGTCGGGTGGTTCGAGGACGAGATCATCGCCGGGTTCGTGGCCCGGTACGTGGGGCTGCTCGACGAGGTTGCGGCCGATCCGGCGGTTCCGATCACCCGAATGCGGATGCTTCCCGCGGCCCAGCGGCGGCGCGTCATCGAGGAGTTCAACGAGACGGCGGTCGACCTCGGACCGGTGACGACGCTCCATCGACTCGTGGCGGACACGGTGAAACGGACCTCGACGGCGATCGCGGTGCGCGAGGGGACCGAAGCGGTCACGTACGCCGACCTCGATCGTCGCGCCGGGCGGCTGGCCCGCCGCCTGCGGGGGCTCGGGATCGGTCCAGGGCAACGCGTCGGCGTCGCACTGCCACGATCGATCGACGCGGTCGTTTCGATGCTCGCGGTGCTCCGCGCGGGCGCCGCCTGGGTGCCACTCGACCTGGAGTCGGCTCCGGCCCGGGCGGCGTTCATCGTCGAGGATGCCCGGCTCGCCGCGATCGTCGGCCCGGGCGACGGCTTCCCGGAGGTGCCGGCGGGGATCGCGATCGTCGATCCCATGGAGAATGACGAGTGTGCGGAGGACAAAGCGGACGGGGGCGATCTGCCCGAAGCCGCTCCTGAGGATCCCGCCTATGTGATGTATACGTCGGGGTCGACCGGCCGTCCGAAGGGGGTAGTGATCCCGCATTCGGCCGTCGTGAACTACCTCCGCGGCAAGCAACGGCGATTCCCCCTCGAACCGACCGATGTCGTGCTCCACGCCACCCGTACGACGTTCGACATCTCCGTCTACGAGGTCTTCGGACCACTCCTCGCCGGGGCGTCGCTCGAGATTCTGCCCGCCGGGCGCACCGACCCGGCCCGGGTCGCCGGAGTGGTTCGCGAGGCGCGGGTGACCGTCGTGCAGGTCGTGCCGTCACTCCTCGCGCTCCTCGTCGAGGATCCCACGTTCACCGCCGCTCCGACGGTCCGACGGGTGTTTTGCGGTGGCGAGGCGATGACGGCCGGATTGATGCGGAGGTTTCTCGACGCGTCGACCGCCGAACTCGTCAACGTCTACGGCCCCACCGAGGCAACGGTCTGGGCCACGGCCTGGGTCTGCCGGCGGCTGCCGCGGGACGAAGCCCCTCCGATCGGTCGGCCGCTCGACAATGTCCGCTGTTACGTCCTCGACCCGGCGGCACGACCGGTGCCCGCCGGGACGGTGGGGGAGTTGTTCATCGGTGGTGACCAACTCGCCATCGGCTACCACGACCGCCCCGATCTGAACGCCGAGCGGTTTCTCCCCGATCCGTTCGCGGAGACACCCGGTGCGCGGATCTACCGCACCGGAGATGCCTGCCGGTGGCGTCATGACGGCGTGCTCGAGTTCGTCACGCGGACCGATCAGCAGGTGAAGATCCGGGGGCACAGAATCGAACCGGCGGAGATCGAAGCCTGCCTGGCCGGCCATCCGGAGATCACGTCCGTGGCGGTGGTGGCCGTGCGGATGGCCGCGGATGGTCCGACGACACTCGTGGCGGCGGTCGTCCCTCGGGGCGGCGCTGTCGATGCCGAAGCGATGCGTCGATGGGCAGCCGAACGCCTCCCCGAGGTGATGGTGCCCTCCCGGTGCGTGACGCTCGACAGCCTTCCGATGAATGCCAACGGCAAGATCGACCGTCAGGTGCTCGCCGGGCACTTCGCGGCATCGCCGATCGCACCGGCTGCCGGCTCCTGCAGGGCCACCGATGCGTCGTTGAGCGGGTCGGTGTTCGAGGCCCAGATCCGCGCCGCCTGGCAGCGAGTCTTCGCGAGGGTCGACTTCGGGGACGAAGACAACTTCTTCCACCAGCTCGGCGGCCAGTCGATCCTTGCAGCCCGTCTCGTCGCCGATCTCTCCGCCACCCTAGGCCGCCGCGTCCCGCTCGCGGCGGTGTTCGAGGCTCCCACGGTGGCGGCGCTGACGGCGCTGCTCCGCCGCGACGGGTGGACGCCCCGCTTTCGTTCGATCGTCCCCCTCCAGTCCTGCGGCGACGGGCCGCCGATGTGGCTGTTCCACGGCGTCGGAGGGGGGGTGTCCGAGAATCTCGCGCTCGCCCATGCCCTCCGGCCGGACGTGCCGGTCTACGCCCTCCAGGCCGTCGACCGGGATGGGGGAGTGCTGCAGGAGTCCCTCGCGGCGATGGCGGAGCACTATGCCGACGAGATCGTCGCCTTCCAGCCGCAGGGGCCGTACTTCCTCGGAGGCTTCTCGTTGGGGGGATGGTTCGCCTACGAAACGGCGCGGCAGCTGCGGCTGCGGGGCCGCGACGTCGCGCTCCTCGCCCAATTCGACACCCACATCAACTGCATCATCCCCGACGAGGTCCGGGGACGATCCGATCGGCTGCTTGCCAGGGAGTATGTCTGGAAACATCTCCGGCGGCTCGCGTCCCACCCCGCTTCTCTGTGGCGAGTCCTCGGCAAGCTTCCCGCGCGGATCAGGCGCGCCCGTCAGTGGCGCGTGGCCGATCCGATCCGGGGCGATCGCCATGGGGCGATCGTCGCCCGGCACAGGGCGAGTCCCTACGACGGCCCGGTCGACTATTTCCGGTCTGTCGACTCGCTTCCGGCGGTTCTCGGGATGTGGAAGCGCTGGTGCCCGGGCGGGGTGACGGTGCATCCGATCCCGGGGGACCACCACGAGATCATCCGGGGGGCGAATGCGGGAATCGTCGCGGGGATCGTCCGCGGTATCATCCGGGAGCGTGCCGGCAAGGCGGCTGTCCCGGTTGAGTCACCGCAACGGAGCGGGGCATGAACACGCTCGCGACACTCGTGAGGATCGAGGCCCGACGCCCCGCGTCCTGGTTGCTGTTCCTCGCCGCCGTCGGGGGGGCGTCGATGGCGGGAAGTGGACGCGTCGTCGGTGCTTCGCCGGTGGCGATCGGATTCCTCTCGGGCGGAGGGTTGGCGGTGGCCGCGGTCGCGGTACGGGGGCCCTCGCCCGCCGGCCATCTCGGCGGCGGTGGGGCGGGGCTTCTTGCGAGGATCGCCTGGCCGCTGATCGGGGGGGTCGTCGGGGCCGCGGTCAGCCCCGCCGGGCCGTCCGTCGCGGCGCTTGCCGGTGGACTCGCCGGGATCACGTTTGCCACGATGCTCGTCGCCTTGCTCGAACGGTCGCCGTCGAGCCGTGCCGATGTCGCCAGCGCCGCACTGCTGATCACCGCTGCGGTCGGATCGGCCGCGGGCTGGGCCTGGGGTCGGTTTCAAGCCGACACCATGGCCGGGGGAATGGCCGCCATTGCCGCGGCGGCCGTAACGCTCGGCACCGCGGCAAGCGTGGCGCGGATGCCGCTCTCCCCCCGCAAGCCGCGTGGTGGCGGTCGAGTGATCGCATCGGGGGAGACGGCGCGGGTGCGGCTCGACCTCGTCGGCATGGCCGCTGCCCTGACGGGGATGGTGGTGTGCCTGTTCCTCGTGCCGCAGTCGGCCCCTGCCAATGTCTGGTTGACACTCGTCTGCTTCGTGGCCCTGGCGGTGCCCGAGGCAACGATCTCGCCAGCCGGCCTCGATCGGGGATGGAGTCGGTTGCTCGAGTCGGTTCCACTCCGGCCTGCCAGCGGAGGGGGGCGATTCGGCATGACCGACCTCGTCACCGAGACCGTCGGATTCCACGCCCTCTTGCTCGGATGGCCGTCGGTTGTGGCGCTTGCCTTGTCGCTGCGGGAAGACACCCGCTCCGACGCGGCGCTCGTGACCGTCGTGGCGCTCGCGGTGGCCGCCGCGGTCACCTGGGGGGTGGCGTCGCTCCTTCGCCGCCGCGTCGACGGAGGGACGACGATGGCTGCGGTGATCGCGGTCCTCGTGGCCGTGTGCCTCGTGGCGATGGCGTCCGCTCAGCCTGCCTGACCGGTCGACCGGTCGCCGATCTTGCCGGGCTTGCGCACCTTTCCGGGCCGATTGGCGAAGGGAAGTCGCCCGTCTTGATCGTGTCGAGATTCGGCACGGCCCGGAACGATAAGACTGGGGAGCGCACCGGCGGTCGCGCCCCTGCTGTGACTTCAAGGAGGAGTTCTCGTGCACGGAAGCTTGTTGGCAGGTCGTCGGTTGGGGGGATCGAGCCTCCCGGAAGTGGCCCGTCGCGCCGCAGCCTGGGTGGTGGCGATGGCCTCGATCGCACCTTCCCTCCCCGCCGATGCGGCCGGGTTTGCCCCGAGCGAGACCGTCTTTCCCGCCACCACGCGGGTCTGGGTCAGCACCCCCGATCCCCGCCGGCTCCAGGAGAACTTCGACAACACCGACTACGGCCAACTCCTCAAGGATCCGCAGATGCGCCCCTTCGTGGAGGGGGTGCGGGAGCAGGCCCGCACGGCCGGTCGGCAGAGGCTCGGGAAGCTCGGGCTGTCGTTCGAGGATTTCGCCGGTGTCCCCGGCGGTGAGGTGGCCCTCGGTGTCATCGAGCCGGCCGCAGGAAGGCTCGCCACGGTGATCCTCGTCGATACCACCGGCCACGGTGACGAGGCCGCGAGGCTCGTGGAGACGATCGGGGAACGGCTCGCCGAGCGGAAGGCCACGAAGGCCACGTCGACCTCCGGCGGCACCACCACGATGACCGTCTACGACATCCCTCAGGAGCCGGGCTCGGCCCATGCCACGAGGGTCGCGATCGTCCTCCACCCCGACGCGCTGATCGTCGGTGACGATCCCGCCGTCGTCATGCAGACCGTGGGTTCGCTCGGCGGAAGGACCGACGGCCTGTCCTCGGTCGACTCCTACAAGGCGGTCGCCGAGCGGGTGGGTGACAAGGTGACAGCGGACTCCGCACCGATCCGCTGGTATGTCGATCCCCTCGGGTTCGCCCGGGCCCTGCAGGCCGCCAACCCGCCGCGTGAGAAGCGGAAAGGCCCGGACTACGTGGCCATCCTCGGTCGCCAGGGATTCGACGCCGTGAAGGCGGTCGGTGGCGTGATCGTGCTCGACGACGGGCTCCACGACCTCCGCCATCACACACTCATCCACGCTCCGCCGCTCGAGGGGCGGAAGCCCTTCGCCGCAGATCGCTACAAACTGGCGGCCAGGATGCTGCAGTTCCCCAATACCGCCAGGCTCGACCCCCCGACATGGGTGCCGCGCGGCGTGTCGAGCTGGGTGACGATGCAGTGGGACATGAAGACCGCCTTCGCGTCGGCCGAGTCGCTCGTCGACGATGTCGTCGGCGAGAAGGGTGTCTTCGACGACGTCATCGCATCCCTCAAGGAGGATCCGGACGGGCCGCAGATCGACGTCGAGAACGAGCTCATCGGCTGTCTCGGCACGCGCGTGTCGATCGTCAGCGATCACACCATGCCGATCGACATCGACAGTGAACGGCTCGTGATCGCGATCGAGACGCACGACCCCGCCCGCGTCGCCAAGACGGTCGCCAAGTCGATGGCCACCGATCCCGACATGCGGAAGGTGGAATACGACGGGCATGTGATCTGGGAGCTGATCGATCGCTCGGACGCGATTCCCACGCTCGAGATCGAGACGCCCGGCCTGGCGCCCGCCGCCCATGCCGATTCCGACCAGGGGCACGGTCGCCGCGGTCGCCTCCGCGACCGGGAGGAGAAGCTCCTCCCCCACTCCGCGGTGACGGTCGCCCATGGTCACCTCCTCGTCGCATCGCACCGCGACTTCCTCGAGCGGGTCCTCGCCACGTCGGCCGCGGATGGCACCCTCGCCGACACGGCCGATTATTCGATCGTCACCGAGGAGCTCGCGCGGCTGTTCCCCGGTGAATCGGCGCTGAGGAGCTTCGGTCGCGGTGACGAGACGATCCGCCCGGCATACGAGATGCTCCGCCGGGGTGAGATGCCGAAATCGAAGAGTCTGATGGGGCAACTCCTCAACGTGTTCCTCGGTGACGGCAAGGAGGGGAGCGTCCGCGAACAGCGGATCGACGGCAGCACGCTGCCGGAGTTCGACGTCGTGCAGCGCTACCTCGGGGCCGCCGGCGTGGGGATGGAGACGGTGCCGGAAGGGTGGTACATCGCCGGCGTCGCCCTGCCACGCGACGGCCGTGGCGACGCTGTGGCCCGCGAGCCGTCCGACACGGTCGGGCGGTGAGGCTCCGCGGTGAGCGTGTCGGGTCTTCACCGACCCGCTTTACCGTCATCGTGGGGTGGCGGTGTCGGTGCCGGCCTTCCGCTTCGGTGGCGATGCCCCTGCCGCCGGACCGCGTGTCGATTCGAGCACGGCCCAAAACGGGTGTTGTCTGTCGCCGCGGGTCCGCAGGTCCTCGAGAAGCACCGCCTCGTCCGGCTGGATCGGGTCACGGGAGAGTTTCCGGCCGTCGAGGCTGACGTTCACCGGCTGGGTGAAATCGACGAGCTCGGGAGAGAGCCAGACGCGGACCCGCTCCGCGCCGCAGCGGACGATGAGCCCGTTGGTGGCCGTCGTTTTGGCTTCGATGGCGAAGGGGCGGATCTGCGGGCCGGGGGGCCACTGCGACGGGAGAACGACCGTCTTCGGCGGAGCGCCGACGTGCTCGATCCACCAGAAGAAGTTGTCCCAGGGGCGCATCGAGACCGCGTCGATCGTCGTCGGGAGAAACGTCCGCTTGCGGCGATCCATCCAGTCGAAGATCCGCAGCAGTTCGTCGGCGAAGTGTTCGTGGCCGCGGCCACGATATTCGACGTACGTCGTGTCGAAGCCTTTCGAGAGGTAGCGATCGATGTCCATCCCGTTGCGGGAGAAGGTGCCGTTGTCGAGTTCGCCCCCGACGAGGTAGATCGGCAGCGTGCGGGCGTTGTGCCAGTAGTGGTTGACGTAGCGGCCGGCCCCCGGGGTGATCGCGACGAGCCCCGCCCACAGGTCAGGGTGTGCCAGGCCGATGTCCCAGGCGGCGTCTCCGCCGAGCGAATGCCCCGAGAGGAAGACGCGGTCGGTGTCGATGGCGAACCGCCGCTGGGCCTCGCGCAACGCCATCAGCACGGCCGCATGCTCGCGGGCGGTGTAGCCGTAGCTCGTCTGCCCCTCCTCGGTCCACCGGGGGGCAACGACGATGTATCCGTGACGCGTCGCCTGGCCGATCCGGCGGCCGTCCGGGCCGGGCTGTCCTGCCCACCACGCGATCTGATCGGCCGGCGTCGTGAAAGCGGCATGGAGGGTGACGAGCGTCGGATAGCGGCGGAGCGGATCGTATTCCGGGGGAACCTGCACCAGGCACGAGACCGGCTTGCCGTCGGCCCCGGCGAAGTCGAAGGAGTGAAACCCGGGCGCCGTCGGTTCGGGGGGATCGAGCGGCGGGCGCATCTGCCGGGCGAGTGCGGCGATCGTGGCCGCGTTACCGGCCTCCTCGTTGGCCAGGGTGTCTCGGAGCGTCTGGCGGGCGGCAGCGTCGTCGGAGCGGAGGTAGTCGCGGAGGAGATCGCGGACACGCGCTGCGGACAGGGCCAGCTTCAGGTTCTCCCCGGCGGCAGCCGCCCCTTGGAGCCATCCTGAGATGGCCAGGGCCACGGACCGGTCGGCTGCGAGATCTTCCTCGGTCCCCATCCTCTCGAACGCCGACAGCCGATCGAGCGTGGCGAAGGTCATTTCACCACTGATCTCGTCGAGGATCGCCGACACCGCGGTGCGGGTGTCCTCGTCGTCGAGGCTGTCGCAGCGTTCCTGCAGGACGCGAAGAAGCCGTTCGGCCGAAGTCTTGCGATCGCGGTAGGTGTCGCGCGTCTCCCGGACCGCCTCGATCGTCTCCGCCGAGGCGTCTTGGGCGGGAAAAGCATCGAGGATCTCCATCGCCAGCGCGTCCTGCCCCACCCTGCCGCGGAGCCGGATCTCGTCGAGCAGTCGGTTGGCCGAGAGCTCTCCGAGGCTCGTGCGTTCCTCGGAGAGGTTCTTGAGACCGGGGAAATCCCGGATCACACCGTCGAGCTCGGCACGGGCTTCCTCGTAGCGCTCCGCCTGGAGGAACAGCCGGACGATCCGCAGGCGTTCCTCGGAGCTTGCCGGGTCGGTGATATGGTCGAGGACGAGCCGCACCTGGTCGCGGGGGATCGCCCCGGTCGACAGCCGCATGTCGAGGAGGAGCGGATTGTCGGTCACCACACCCTGCACCCGGGTCCAGCGGGGGGTGATCTCGGTGATCCCCTGGACCACGTCGACGCGCCCGGAGGCGGTGGCCAGCGAGAGAATCCTCCGCCCGAACTCGTCGAAGGGGCCCGCGGCGAGAATGCCGCCGATCGAGGCCACACGGCGGCCGTTCTCCGGGACACGCTGCGGGATCTCGATCCGCTCCAACTGGCGGCCGAAGGGGAACTCCTCGGCCTTCACCACGCGGCGACGCGACACGAATGTCCGCGTCAATTCGTCATCGCACATCAGGACCGGCGTACCGGCGGATCGGCTGCTCGAGGCTTCGGCGATCGGATCGATCGCCACCCCCGCGACGAGGGCGAAACGCCCCTCGAGGACCCGGCCGTCGGCCATCTCCACCCGGTCGGCGAACGCCGGATGGACGAGGACGGCGCAGCCGAAGATCGAGCCGAGGGCGAGGATACCGATCGCTCTCCGTAGCGGTCGCCGGGGGCGTGGGGCGAACAATCCGCTCGGGCGATCCCCGGTGCGGGGCGAGTGAGGCGGCGGAGGGAGTCTGACGCGGCGTCTCATCGATCGTCCTCCGTGACGGGGCCCTGCGGGATCTTCCGCAACGCTCTCGCTGCCAGTCTAGCTCTCCGTGGAAAAACTCATCCAAGACCTTACTCCACGCTGCTGAGGCAGAAAAAGCCGAGGTTTTCCGGAGTGTCGGCCGGCGCATCAGGTGGCGGGAGCTCCCTGGAGTGCCCCCGAACCGCCACTCCGCGGCGTCCCCCAAGTGCCGGCAGCGACGAGGCCGCCGGCCGCCGACTCGCGGTGGCCATCGGACCGCCGGCGACAGGCGCCCGCAGGGGCCGGGAACGGTACACTTCTGCAGGCCGAAGGTCCGGTGACGTTGCCGCCCCTCGAGTGCGACGAAGACCTTCCGCGTCTCCCCGGACGAACCTCAGGATTCCAAGCCGATGCGCAGCCCGATGGGCCACTTCGTGCGGCGGGCGCTGATCCGGGGGATCGTCTCCTCGCTGCTCCTGCCGATCCTCCTGTCGGTGGTTACCGGCCTGCGGGCTTTGCTTGTGTCACTCGGCGACGAGGTCGGGGCGCGGTTCTGCGGTCGCGTGGCGCTCGTGGCGGCGGTGGTCTGGCTGCTGGCGGTGATCGCGACGTCGATCCTTGCCGGACTGGCGGCCCTCGAAGCCAGCGAACGACGATGCCGGGGGCGCGGCGGTCGATTCCCCCGCCATCCGCGCCGGCGCCGCCCTCGGCACGGGCTTCATCGGGAACGCGCACGAGCCGGGGATGATCCCCGCCGCACGGCTGGAAACGACCTCGGTGGCGACGAACGGCCGTTCCGGCGCGACGCAGGGGAAAGCTGATCCTGCCCGGCAGGAGTGCGACCAATGCCGATCAAGTTTCGTTGTACCGGGTGCCGCTCGAAGCTTTATGTCCCGGCGCGCTGGCACGGAACATCGATCGTCTGTCCACGGTGCGAGACGCGCGTCATGGTGCCGGCCGAGGCCACCGGCGGCCTCGTCACGACCTTCGAAGGGGCCGCGGTCGAGAAGTCGCTCGAGGACCTGCTCGTGCCCACCGGCGACGAGCCCTTTCGCGGTGCGCCATTCGAGGTCACCGTCGATGACCGGAAACGGCGGCGGGGAAAGCGTGCCCCGCCGTCGCCGCCCCTGCCCCGGCGAAGGACCGTGACCCTTCCGGCGTGGGTTCCGTATGCTGTGGTGATCGCCCTCGTGCTCGTTGCCGTAGGGGCGTTTCTGGGAGGCGTGTTGTGGGCTTCGAGAGGGGGCGGAACATGATCCGGAGAGGCTCACAGTCGGTATGGCTCCCGGTGATCACGGCGATGCTGCTGGCCCTGATGCCTGTGTGCGGCGCTGCCGATCCGGATGTCCAGCCGCCGACTGCGGCGGCGGTGAAGGCGATCCTCGACGATGTGCGCGACGAACTCGATGCGGAGCGCCCGGTGGCGGCGCGGGAGCGGTTGGCGAAGGCGGTCGAGGCCCTCTCGGCGCTGCTTGCCGCCGAGCAGCCGCCGGCTGCTGCCCGTGGGCTCCTCGACCGGGCCCGGGGACTGCGCGACGAGGTCGAACTCCAAGGGGGTGACGTCGACGGCATCGACCTCCCCACGCCGTCGCGCTCGTCGTCACGGTCGAAGGGGGGAACGCCCCGCGGCGATGCCGCGGGCAAGACGGGGAAGCCCGCCGCCGCGCCGCGCAAAGGGCCCGCCGGGAAAACGACGACGGGCACGACCGCGGGCAAGGCCCCGGCGTCGAAGGGGGTGAGCTTCGTCGAGCACGTGGCCCCGCTGCTCGTCAGGCACTGCGGCGGATGCCATGTCGCCGGTCGCCGTGGCGACTTCCAATTCACCTCCTACGACACGCTCATGAAGACAGGATTGGTGCAGAAGGGGGCCGGGGCCGACAGCCGATTGGTCGAAGTCATCCGCACCGGTGACATGCCCCGTGGTGGTGGCAAGGTCTCCCCGGAGGAGTGTGCCCTGCTGATGACCTGGATCGACGAGGGGGCCGAGTTCGACGGAGCCGATCCGCTCGCATCGGTGCGGAATCCAGGGGCCGCCGCGGCCGACAACGCCGCGATGGCAGTCCCTGCCGGCCCGGTGACGCTCGAGCCGGGAGACGTGTCGTTCGCCTTCGACGTGGCGCCGGTGCTGGTGAGCCAGTGCGGCCGCTGCCACGACGCGATGCAACCGGACGGCAATTTGTCGATGGTGTCGCTCGAATCGCTCCTCCGCGGTGGCGCCAACGGGTCCCCGCTCCTCGCCGGTGAAGGGGCCGCGAGCCTGCTTGTGAGGAAGCTCAAGGGACGCGACATCGAAGGGCAGCGGATGCCTTTGGGAAAACCCCCGGTCAGCGACGAGGTGATCGCGACGATCGAGAAGTGGATCGATCAGGGATGCAAACTCGATCTGCTGACGGCGCGGACCCCGCTGGCGACGGTCGCCGCCGCCGGGCGGGCCCGCAGTCTGTCGCACGCCGATCTGCTCACCGCCCGGTTCGAGGCGGCTGATGCCGTGTGGCGGCGGGCGATCGCCGACGAGGATCCGACGGTCTTGGTCCGCGGCGATCTCCGCCTCGTGGGCAACCTGCCGGAAACGAAGCTCGAAGGTGTCGCGGATCTCGCCGAGAAGGCGATGGCTGAGGTTGCCGAAACCCTCGGCACGACCGGCGGCCCGCTGGTCAAGGGGGGCATCGTACTGATGGTCTTCGAGAAGCCCTACGACTACTCGGAGTTCTGGGTCAACGTTCTCGGCGACGAACGCCCCAAGGGGCTCTCCGGCAAAGCGGGGGTGAGCGGCGATGTGGTGTACGGGGCCATGGTCGCGCCGACGATCGATTCCGCGGCGACGAAGGCCGACGCGACCGCGGCGCTGGCCGAGGAACTCGCCTCGGCGGCTTTCCTCGCCCGCGGTGCGCCGGAGTGGTTCGCGGCCGGTGCCGGTCGGGCGGTGGCCATGAAGGTGGCGTCGAAGTCGGCACTCGCCAAGGCATGGCGGAACGATGCCGGCGAGCGTCTGCGGAGCATGCGGCGCCCCGCGGCGGTGGTCGAGGGAACAGCCGGGCCGGCTGATGAGGCGATGGTGGGCGGGGCGTTCCTGGCGGCGGCCTCGGGCGGGGGGGGCCGCCTCCAGGCGATCGTCGCCCAACTCGACGCCCAAACGCCGTTCGACGAGGCGTTCAACGCCGTCTACGACGGTCCTCCGACGGGCGTCTTCGAGGCGTGGCTGGCAAAGGAATGGAAGAAACGGGGCGGGAACGCGGGGCGATGAGTTTTCCACCGCAATGCCGTGGTGTCGGGGATGCGGAGAGCTCGTTGATAAAAACGAGGGAGCCTTGGACCCCGGGGCGGGAGATCCGGGCGACCGGCGGAAAACCGCCGATCTCCGGCATGGCCCGCGGCCGGGACAATTCATCAGCCCCCAACGAGCCTCGGTAAGAGCTCACCGGCATTGTGTGACAGCAGCACGAACATGGCAGAAAACCCATCGTCTCGCGTTCCCACGCTCCGTGCGGAGTGGGGAGCAGGCCGCTGTTGCCGGGGCCCGAAATGCGGGTTCGGTGTCCAGCAGGCCGCCCCGGTCGTGACACCCCCGGGTGACCTGCAGCATACACGCGCACGTCACACGTCGGCCACATCCCGGCCGACGGCTTCCATCGTTTTCGTGTTGCGCTCGACGGCGATCACCACCGTCTGCCGCTCCACCCCATTGGGGTTGCTTGCAATGATCGGCAGCACCTGACGCTTGTTGGGCAGGTCGACACGGACGCGGAAAGTCCCGTCCGGCCCCACCTTCACCGGCTCTCCCTGAAGCGTCACGTAGGCGCCCGGTTGCGTCGCCCCGTAGACGATCATCTCGGCATCGACCTCGATCTGGAAGTCGCTCGATTCTTCCGGCTCGAACTCCCCGTCAACCGTCGACGAACGCTGCGCCGGGGGACCGATCGGCCGCCGCAGCTTCTCTTCGAAGAGTTCCTGGAGGTCGGTGCTCGAGTGTTCGGTCGAGTAGCCGCCACTCATCGCATAGATCTTCTCGCAGTCGGCGGCGATATCCCCCCAGTGGGTGTCGAGGGTGTCGGTCTGGGAGCCGGCTGGGACGGTCACGGCATTGGAGCGTGCCAGCGCCTGAAATTTCCCCTGGGGTGCCTGGTAGCCGATTTCAAGCCGGCAACGCATCGGCTCACGGATGTCGATGAACCAATTCTTCACCCCGCCATGGATCTCGATCGTGCGGACGACCCGCTCGGAGGGGGAGGCCTGGATGGCATTTTCGAGTTGGAGCACGCGGAGCACGGGGCGGGCGGCGTGCCATTCCTGGCCGAGGGCGGCCTGGGCGCGGATGATGCTCGCGGAGGTGATTTCCCAGAAGGCATGGAGCCAATGCGGCCCCCGCACCATGACCACGATCCGGTCGCGCATCGACGCAGCCGATCGGCCGTTCTCCGGCTTCGTGGTCAGCATCTTCGCCTTGGCGATCCGCTCCCGGGCTTCCTGGATCCGCAGTGCCACCGCTTCGTCGCGGGCCGGGGCCTGATCGGCCGGGGCCGGGCGGGCCGGTGCGACCTTGGGACGCATTTCCGCAGCGGGGACCGGTTGACGGGCCCGGGCCTTGCGCACGAGCGCCCGGATCAACTGATCCTTCCGCATGGCATGCCAACCAGCCACGCCATGCTGCTTGGCCAGACGGGCCAGATCACGCACCGGCTTTTGCTTCAGACTCGCGGCTGTCACGGATTTTCCCCGGGAAATGGTCGCTGCTCAACCACTCCACGGTACCGACGACGGGCCTCGGACGCAAACAAAAGCCCCCCCAGAAGAGGTGTTTTTTGGCTGATTCAGCCGAAAAAACACCCGGGTTTGTCCTCGGGACCGGCCGGACAGATCCCGCCAACGGGGCAACGCTTCGACCTGGATTGGAAAGGGCGAAAATCCCCTCGGAAAGAGGTGGTGGTCAGTCGCCGCGGAGTTTCAGTCCGCGTTCCGACAGTTTCTCGCGGACTTCGTTGAGGCTCGTGACGCCGAAGTTCTTGCACTCCATCAGATCCTCGGCGGTCCTGCGAATGAGTTCGCCGATGGTGCCGATTCCCAGTTTGGTGGTGCACTTCCTGGCCCGCACGGAGAGCGCCAGATCGGTGATCGGCAGCGAGTGGATTTCCTGATCGTCCGCGGACGGGGCCTCCGGTTCGAAGGCCGCTTCCTCGGTGGCCGCTGCCGCCGCCAATTGGCCGAGCGTCAGCCCCTTGGTGGCGAGCATCTCCTTGATTTCCACCAGACTCGTCTCGCCGAAGTTCTTGCTCTCGAGAATCTCGGCCTCGGTGGTCCGAGCCAGGTCGCCGAGGGTCTGGATCCCCATCTTCTGGAGACAGTTCCGGCTGCGAACGGAGAGTTCGAAGTCGCTCACAGGGAGGGCGAGCACATGATCGAGACGATCACGTTGCTTCTGATCCTGATCGTCGAGTTGCAGGTTGCCCGATGCAGACGAATCCTTGAGGAACAGGCGGGCCCGCGGGTGATCCGGGAAGACCTGGAGAATCCGCTTGTAGCACTGCTGGGCGTTCACGAACTCGTCGCGGTCCTCGTAGAGGATCCCGAGGTTCATCAGGGCGCCGACCGATGCCGGATACCGCTGCACGGCCCGTTCGTAGCAGGCCTTCGCCTCGTCGTCGTTGCCGACCCGGTCGTTGATCACGCCCATCGCGAACAGGGCGGCGGGGTGGCCGGGATCGAGGGCGAGCGCCTTCTCGAGGGCCGCCATCGTGTCGGCGAGGGGAAGGCCGAGATCGGCCGCAATCGTGGCCTTCTGGGCCCAGTAATCGGCCGAGGATTCAGCCCCCGGCCCGAGTTTGGCAAGCGATTGCTCCGCTTCCTTGCATTTCCCTTCGAGTCGCTTGGCCTCGGCGGTGCCGACACCGCAGGCGGTGGCGTCGTAGCCCCCCTTTTGGGCCGCGGCAAACGCATCCGTCGCCCGGGAGATGAGATCGGACGTTTGATCACCGGCCATGGCCAGGGCGAGGAGCGACCGCGCCTGGTAGTAGTGTGCCAAGGCACCGCCATCGGCAGCCTTGAGCGTCTGGATGGCGTCCTTCCACCGGCCCAGGAGGTAGTGGCCCACGCCGAGACGCACGCTCGATGCGGGGCTGCGATCCTCTTGGCCTTCCAATTCCCTGACTGCGGCGCGGAGATCCCGGTGGGTGGCCGGTTCACTGCCGAGGTGTCCGATGACGTCAGCGATCTCCTTCGTTCCGAACGGACCGGTGCCGGTGAACAAATCGCGGATGTCGACGGTGGCGGGCATGTCAACCTTTCAGGGAAACGAAGGGGAAAGAAAGCCAGCGGCGGGAGTCGAACCCGCAACCCCCGCATTACGAATGCGGTGCTCTGCCAATTGAAGCTACGCTGGCCAAGGAACCTGCCGGGCGACCGGCCCCGGACAATCGTCGGCCGATGCCGATCCGTTGCCGCGGCCCGCTCGGCCCGGGCCGTCCGGCGGACCGCATTCGTTGGAATCGGAAGGCGGACGTTCGGAATCCCGAAAATTAGCGCAGGGACCGGGGCACCGTCAAGGGTCGTCGGGGAAATCGGCCGACTCCGGTCGGTTCGCCCCCATCGGCGGCGGCGGCGGCCGGAAGCCGATTCAGCGCCCTCCGACCACGTTTTCCGAGCCTGCGTGGAAAGGAAAGACCGTTTCCATCGCCCACCCGGACGCGGCGAGGGCCGCGGGAAGGCGCGAACTGAAAAAAAAAAGGTGGGGCCTCGGACCCGGCAGGAGCATCCTGCCATGGGAGTGCGGGTCAGGGGCAAGGCGACCGCACGCCCGAAGGAAAGCCAGAGGCCCCACCTCAAGTGTGGGATGTGCCGGGCGGTGGGGCCGCCCGACGACGACGAAGAAATGCACAAGCCGTGCCAAAGCTTCCGGCAGTTGCGAAATCGCCCCTCAGCGCTCCGATAGCGATGGAAAACCGACGCTCCGGATCCCCCGTTTCGGCCGCGCCAAACGATCCCACCGGACGGTCACGAGGGCCGTGCATCGCAGCCGGCACGCCGCTGGCGGAGGGCGCCGCCGAGGGCGCGGGTAGCGCATTCCGGGTCGCGGCGTTGCAGATTGCGGCAGCGGAACGGAGCGGCGCGCCCCCAAGGGTCCCGTCCGACGTCATTCGCTATGATGCGAATGCCATCGCCTTTTCCGGCTTCACCGATGCCACGCGAAGGCCTTCCCCCGCTCGCTGCCGCAGCCGGAGCATCCCCGTGATCCCCCGCCTTCCCGCCCATGTCGGGCCGCATCGCTGCGGTCCAGGCGAGCCTCTCCTGGTGATCGCCGGGCCGTGCGTCATGGAGCACGAGCGTCTCTGCTTTCAGATCGCCGAGACGCTCGCGGCGGCGGCGGCTGTGCTGCCGATCCGCTGTGTGTTCAAGGCCTCGTTCGACAAGGCGAATCGGACGAGTGCAGGGGCGTTCCGCGGCCCTGGGCTCGACGAGGGACTTGCCGTCCTGGAGAAGGTCGGCAAGGCGACAGGGCTGCCTGTGACCACCGACATGCACCTCCCCGATCAGGCGCCAGCGATCGGGGAGGTGTGCGACCTGATCCAGATTCCGGCCTTCCTCTGCCGGCAGACCGATCTTCTCCTCGCTGCCGCCGCCACCGGGCGGGCGGTGAACGTCAAGAAGGGGCAATTTGTCGCTCCGGGAGACATGAAGCACGCGGTCGCCAAACTCCTCGCCGGTGGCTGCCAGGACGTCATGCTCTGCGAGCGTGGGACATTTTTCGGCTACGGACGCCTCGTCAACGACTTCACCGGCCTCCCCGTGATGCGGCGACTCGGCGTGCCGGTGATCTTCGACGCCACCCACTCGGTGCAGCAGCCGGCGAGTCTCGGCGATGCCACTGGGGGCGACCGGACCCTCGTCGAACCGCTCGCCAGGGCGGCGGTGGCCGTGGGGGTCGACGGCTTGTTCCTCGAGACCCACCCCGATCCCGACTCGAGCCCGAGCGACGGGCCGAACATGGTGCCCCTCGATCGGCTCCGCGGGTTGCTCGAGCGGGTCTTGAGGATCCATGAAGCCCGATTGGCCGGTGAACTGGAGATCGGATCATGACCGCCGTTCCCTCCCCGCTTCGCGCTCCCCTGCCCGCCCGACGGGCGTGCCGGGCCCTGCGACGCGGTCCGTGGCTGGCGATCCTTCTGGTCGTCCTGGTCGTCGCCGTGCC
>Ga0164292_10001354_pt1 | contig 19656 bp, 20 predicted proteins | sample GEODES117metaG_FD_111486 | JGI IMG/M metagenome (GOLD analysis project Ga0164292, IMG submission 111486) | Eutrophic lake water microbial communities from Lake Mendota, Wisconsin, USA - GEODES117 metaG | ecosystem: Environmental > Aquatic > Freshwater > Lake | place: USA: Lake Mendota...
CGCCCCCTTGACTCCGCCGCGCGCTTTGCGTACTAGGAGCGTGTTGATTTTTGTCGGGCACTTCGCCCGTCTTTCCGTCCTGAAAAGCGCTCCAGAGGAGGCGTCATGCCGCGTGGCGACGAGTTGGAAAAGCTCCACCTGATCGACGACGATATGGATGATCTCGGGGGCTACGGACGCTCGTCCTACGACGATGACGACGACGAGGACGGCTATGGCATGCCGTCCGACGACGGCGACTCCCTGTGGGACAGCACCGACGACGATGAGGACGAGGACGAAGACGAGGACGGCGACGACGGCTACGACGACGACGGCATGATGGACGACGAGGACGACGAGGACGATCTCTTCGGCCGCCCCATCGTCCGTCGCGGCCCCGGCCGTCCGCCCAAGAACCCTGGCGCGCCCAAGGCCCCCAAGGGCAAGAAGGCGCCCAAGGTCGTCGAGCCCGAACCCGTGATCGACGATCTCGACGACGACGCCGGTGACCTCGGCGACGACCTCGGCGACGATCTCTCGGATACGCTCGTGGACGATGGCGCCGAGGAGGCAGTCGACGATCTCATCATCGACGACATCGCCGAGGAAGCACCAAAGCCCGCCAAGGCCCCGAAGGCCCCGAAGGCGCCGAAGGCCCCCAAGGCCGCGAAGGCTGCGAAGGCTGCGAAGGCCGAAGCGCCGGCGGTGACCGAAGCGCCCGCCCCGGCCCCGGCCAAGGCGGACAAGAAGGCCGCCGCCCCGAAGGCCGAGAAGAAGGCCGCGCCGGTCAAGGCGCCCGCGAAGGCGCCGGCCAAGAAGGCGGAAGCCCCGGCGAAGGCGCCCGCCAAGGCCGCGAAGAAGGCGGAACCCAAGAAGGCGGAGCCCAAGAAGGCGGAACCCAAGAAGGCGGCGAAGGCGCCGGCCAAGCCCGCCAAGAAGGCCGCGCCGGCCAAGCCCGCCAAGAAGGCGGCGCCCAAGAAGGCGGCGAAGGCTCCGGCCAAGGCGCCTGCGAAGGCGGCGAAGAAGCCGGCCAAGCCGGTGAAGAGGGCCGCGGCCCCGAAGAAGGCGGCCAAGGCGCCGGTGAAGAAGGTGGCCAAGGCACCCGCCAAGGCCGCCAAGAAGGCCGCGCCCAAGAAGTCCGCCAAGGCGCCGGCCAAGCCGGCCAAGAAGCCCGCCAAGAAGGCGTCAAAGAAGCGGTGATGAACCGGTGAGTGACCTCAGCGGGCAGCCGCCGTTCGCGCGGCGGCTGCTCGACTCCCTCCCCTTCACGATCTGGTCGGTCGATCTCGAAGGGCGTATCACCGCGGCCAACGCCGCGTGGTCGCGGTTCGCCGAGGACAATGGAGCACCCGATATCGCGCCCGAAACGGCCGTGATCGGGTGCTCCGTGTTTGACAGCGTCACCGACGACGCCTCGAAGCAGCAGATCCTCCGCGCCATGGAGATGCTGCACGACGGGCACGTGCCCACGGTGCGCTGGGAGTTCCCCTGCAGTGCGCCCGACGAGGAGCGCGTGTTCCTCATGCAAGTCACGGCCATCCGCGAACGCGATGACGTGGTGGGCTACGTCTTCGCGACGGTCGACATCACCCCCAGCCACCGCTCGCGCGAAGCGCTCATCAACACGGGCATCGCCCTGGCCGAGGCGATCGCGCTCGACCGCGTCTACGAGGAGGTCGCCCAGCAGCTCAAGCGCGCCATCCCCAGCACCGGCTTCGTCATCGCCATCGCCGACGACGAATCGGGGCGCTTCGAGATCGCCCACCGGCAGGGGTACGCCGCTTACACCCCCGACGAGATCGAGCTGCGCCTCACCCGCGCCTGGCTCGACGCCCTCGCCACGAGCAACGTGCTGCACGAGGCCACGCCCAACGGTCTCGAAATCACCGCGCCGCTCGTGAGCGCCGAAGGGGTGCTGGGCGCCCTCACGCTGTACGCCGAGCCACTCGAAAGCGAAAGCGCGATCGAGGAAACCGAACGCGTGCTCGCCGTGATCGCCGCGCAGACGGCGGTGGCCATCGAGCGCGCCTGGCTCGTGCGACGAGTGGAGAGCAAGCGCCGGCTCGAAGCCATCGGCGAGGTGGCCGCCGGCGTGGCCCACGAGCTGCGCAATCCGCTGTTCGGCATCTCGAGCGCGGCCCAGCTGCTCCGCTTCCGCGCCCGTGAAGACCCGGTGGTGGAGAAGAACGTGGGACGCATCCTCCGCGAGGTGGAGCGGCTCAACAAGATGGTGACCAGCCTGCTGGAATTCGGCCGCCCCAACGCCGTGCACCTGCAGCCCGCCGACCCCGAAGTGGTGTGGGACGACATCCTCGAGGGGGAGCGCGCGCGGCTCGAAACCCACCGGCTCACCATCCGGCGCGCCCGCCCCGAACGGCCGGTGCGCAGCATGCTCGACCCCGAACAGCTCGGGCAGGTGTTCCGGAACATCCTCGTGAACGCCTGCGACGCCGCGCCCGAAGGATCGGAACTCTTCCTCACCAGCCAGGTCTCCCTGGTTGGCGGGTGGCGCTGCCGTCTCACCAACTTCGGCCCCGCCATTCCCCCGGAAGTGCTGCCGCACGTGTTCGAGTTCTTCTACAGCACCAAGGCCGGCGGCACCGGCATCGGGCTCGCCCTGTGCCAGCGCATCATGGACGAACACGGCGGCACGATCGGCATCGATTCGCAGCCGGAATCCGGGACCACGTTGACGCTGACGCTGCCGGCGACGGCGGCGACCTAGGGCGGGGATCACATGGGCGACTTCCCGCAGACGGCAGACGGCAGGAACCACAGTCTGCAGGACGCAGGGATTCGGAAGAAACGGGCGCGCCGCGCAGCGGCCGCGCCCGATCTCCTTTGCGGTCGGGAAATCGGCGGCGGCGCGCAGCGCCGCGCGCCGCATTCCATATTCCTGCGTTCTGCGGACTGTGGTTCCTGCCGTCTGCCGTCTGCTTCTAAACCGCAGTTACCCCCGCTTTCATGCTGTCGATTTTAGTCGTCGACGACGACGAGACCGTCCGCGGCACCCTCGTCGAGTTCTTCGAGACCTTTGGCCACACGGCCCGGGGCGCGGCGACCGCGTCGGCCGGCCGGCAACTGGCAGCCGAGCATGCCCCCGACGTGGTGCTGCTCGACCTGCGGTTGCCCGACGCCAACGGCATCGTGGCGCTCGACGCCCTGCTGGCCGACGACCCTGAGCTCGGCGTGATCGTGCTCACCGGGCACGCCGACGTGGCCACCGCGGTGAAGGCCATGCAGCACGGGGCGGCCGACCTGCTCGAAAAGCCCGTCGACCTCGAAGCACTCGCCGGCGCGGTGGAACGCGCCGCCCAGCGCGGCCGCCTCAAGCAGGAGGTGGCGGTGCTCCGGGCGCAGACCCGGGCCGACGAACCGGCGGCGCCATCGCTCGCCCCTACCCTGGACGAACTAATCGACCTGGCCGCCCGCAACGCCGAGGCACCGGTGCTACTCCAGGGCGAAACCGGCACCGGCAAGGGCTTCGTGGCCCGGCAGATTCACGATCGTTCGGCGCGGAACCACTCGCCGTTCGTCGAGATCAACTGTGCCAGCCTCTCGACGACGTTTTTCGAAAGCGAATTGTTCGGCCACGAACGGGGTGCCTTCACCGACGCCCGCCAGGCCAAGCGCGGTCTGCTCGAGGTCGCCGGCGAGGGCACGGTGTTCCTCGACGAGATCGCCGAACTGGGACAGGAGGTGCAGCCCCGCCTGCTCAAGGTGCTCGAGGAGCGCACCTTCCGCCGGCTGGGCGGCACGACCATGCTGCGCTCCAACGCCCGTATCATCGCGGCCACCCACCAGCCGCTCGCCGACGCCGTGGCCGACCGCCGCTTCCGCGCCGACCTCTACTACCGGCTGCAGGTGCTCACCCTCACCCTGCCGCCGCTCCGCGCGCGCCCGGACGAGATCCTGCCGATGGCGCACAGCTTCCTCCCCAAGGGCGCCTCGCTGACCCGCTCGGCCCAGGACGCCCTCACCGCCTACCGCTGGCCGGGGAACATCCGCGAGCTCAAGAACACCCTCTGGCGCGCGGCTATCCTCGCCGGGACCAGCCCCATCGACGTGGTGCACTTGGGGCTCCCCGGCGATATCCCCGCCCCGCCGACGGGCCGGAACGCCGCGCAGCCCCGCACCCTCGAAGACGCAGAACGCGAAGCCATCCGCGTCGCCCTGGCCGCAGTGCACGGAAATCGGTCAGCTGCTGCCAAAACCCTCGGCATCGCCCGCTCCACGCTCCTGGAAAAGCTCAAGCGGTACGGGCTGGAATAGGGAGGCGGGGAGAACAGGAGGCGCAGGGACGCGGGACCCGGTCGAGCGTCGGGAGAAAAGGGGGAACTGATAATGGGAGAAAAGGAGAAAGAGAGAAAAGGAGACAGTGTCTCATTTTCTCCCCGCGCCCTTTTCTCCCAATTTCAGTTCCCCCCTTTCCCATGTTCTCCCAAGAGAGTCGGGCTGGCACGCCCACCCCACCTCCGACCGAAAATCGCCTGCCCGATTTCCGCACACAAATGACTCACTGAACGAATTTCGGTCACTACCAAAAGAACACTTTCGTGACCAAGGCAAACCCTAAGCAAATGGCATGCAATGATTTGCAGTCTCGTGCCACTTCCCGGCCCATTTCTCGCACTCTGGTCGGGTATGAAGACCGAAGTGGCTACGAAATCCGTGCTCGTCGTCGAGGATGAGCAGAGCATTCGCGACATCCTCGTCGAGCTGTTCGAAGTTGAAGGGAACACGGTGACCTCGGCCGAGCTTCTCCCTGAGGCACTCGATAAGCTGCGCACGCAGCGGTTCGATCTGATCGTGACGGACCTCCGTCTTGGCGGAAAGCGCGACGGTGGGCTGCAGGTCATGGCCCTCGCCGGCATGCTCTCCCCCGATGCGATGGTGCTCGTTCTGACGGCGTATCCCGACGACTCCAATCGTCAGGCCTCGTTCCGGCTGGGCGCGCTGCACTTCCTCGAAAAGCCCGTGGACCTCGCGACCATCGCGAATCACGCGTCTACAGTTGGGGTGCGCACCGCGTTCGCCACCAGCATCAAAGAGTAGGACCGAGTAGCGGCTGCGGGCCGCATCAGCACCGCAGCACGAACAACTCAAAAACCGCTCCTCGAGAGCGGGCACGAATCGCGCAGTCGCGTCGACACAATCGTCTGGTCGTTCCGGTGGGTGGTGGGTGATACTGGGGAGTGTCACACGGGCGGCCAGGCGAGTCGACAACGACTAGCGCGATTCGTGCATTCATGAGCGTCCCGCAGCGCGGGAAGCGCCAGCCGGAACGCTCACCGGTGAAGCGCCAGCACGTCGAGGCGTAAGCACGTCGAGGCGCCAGCCGGCTCGCGCCGAACGCGCCAGCGCCCTTCCGGTGCGCCCGACCGCTAGTGCCGTTGCGCTGTTCCCCCCGGCCAAACAAAAGCAGCGTATATTTGCCCTCCCATGGCCGAGTCTCCCGTCCCTCTCCTTCGCACTCATGCGCGCCACGCTCCGTGGAATGCGCGCGGCCTCGCCGCTCATGCTGCAGCGCTCGTCGACAGCGCGGGCGTGAAGCCCACGAACGCGAGTGCACGCGCGACGCCGAGTGCGCGCGCCATCCGCTTCTACGTGGCCAACGGTCTGCTCGATCGCCCGGAGGGCGCCGGCACGGCAGCCACGTACGGCTATCGGCATCTGCTGCAACTGCTCGCCATCAAGATCCGCCAGCGCGAAGGGCAGACGCTCGACGCGATCAAGGTGGAGATGAAGGAGACCACCGGCGACGCCCTCGAACGCCGAGTCGCCGCGTCCCTCGCGCCCGCGCTCTCGCTGCACGTCGACCCGGTGCAGAAGAACGCCAACCCCGTCGCCAGCTGGCGCCGCATCAGCATCGCCGACGGTGTGGAGATCCACGTGCGCGACGACTCACCGGCATCGTCGGACGACACGCTCGTGGCACTGCGAGACACGATTCGGCGGCAGTTGGGGGTATAACGGCGGACAGGGATTGGACGGAAGCTGGTGCTCCGGGAGCGAATGCAGCGCGATATGAACCACGGGAACTGCACTCACACGTGCGGTTCCCGTTTGTACTTCGCGTGGAGCCGTTCTCGTCGTTGAAGATCCCGTGCCTCCAGCTCCCGTGCCTCCAGCTCCCGTGCCTCCAGCTCCCGTTCCTCCAGCTCCCGTGCCTCCAGCTCCCGTTCCTCCAGCTCCCGTTCCTCTAACTCCCGTTTTCCCGAAACACCGCAGTCTCGATTTGGCTTTACCATCAGCGCTGCTCGCTGTCTCTCTCACTCGATGCCAATGTTCCGCGTCCTGGTCACCGACGATGTCGATCCGGAGGGTCTCGCCCTTCTTGCCTCCGAGCCGATGCTGCAGGTGGACGAAGTCCCCACGCTGCCCAAGGATGAGCTGCTCGCCCGCATCGGCGACTACGACGCCATCGTCGGTCGCAGCGCGACACGCATCAGCGCCGAACTGCTCAAGGCGGGTACGAAGCTCAAGGTCGTCGGGCGCGCGGGCGTGGGGGTCGACAACGTCGCCGTCGATGTCGCCACCTCGCTTGGTATCGCCGTCATCAATGCGCCCGCCGGCAACACCGTGGCCGTTGCCGAGCTCTTCTTCGGCGCGACGATCGGCCTGCTGCGCCAGATTCCGCGTGCACAACAGGTGATGGAGAACGGCCGCTGGGACCGCAACAGCTTCCTCGGCCGCGAACTCAAGGGCAAGACACTTGGCATCGTGGGACTCGGTCGCATCGGCAGCGAAGTCGCCACGCGCGCGCACGCGTTCGGCATGACCGTGATGGCATACGATCCGTACATCGCCGACGAACGGTTCACGGCGCTGCGCGTGCGGCGTGCACCGAGCCTCGATGCGCTGCTGCACGAAACGAACATCCTCACCGTACACGTACCGCTCACCGACGAAACGAAGGGGATGATCGGCAAGCGCGAGCTTTCGCGCCTCCCCTCGCGCAGCGTGGTGGTGAACATGGCGCGCGGCGGTATCGTCGACGAAGCGGCGCTCGTGGCCGCCCTCGAGAGCGATCAGCTGCGTGGCGCCGCGCTCGACGTGTTCGACGCCGAGCCACTCGCCGTCGACAGTCCGCTGCGCAAGGTGCCCAACCTGCTCCTCACGCCACACCTCGGCGCCAACACCGTGGAAGCGCAGCGCAACGTCTCACGCGACGTGTGTGTCGCCGTGCGTGATGCGCTACTGCGCAACGATCTGTCGAAGAGCCTCAACGTCGCCGGCGGCGCCGTGAGCGAACTGCACGGCGCCATGCTCGTCGCGCGTCGTGCCGCCGCCGTGGCGCGCGCCGTCCTTGCCGATCAGGGCATGCGCGCCGTACGTCGCGTGTCGCTGCGCGTGAGCCCCGACATCGCCCATGGCACCGGTGCACTCCTCGCGTCGGCCGCCGCCGGGGTGCTCGAAGGCGTCATCGAAACCGATCGCCTCAACCTCATCAACGCCCGCTCGCTCGCCGAAGCGCGCGGCCTCGAGTTGAGCGTCGGCGAAAGCAGCGAACTCGGTAATCGCACCGTCGAGGTCGCCCTCGCCGGCGGCATGCAGCAGTTGGCCGTAACCGGCAGCGCCCCCGAAGGGGGGACGCCGCGCCTCACGCAGATCGGCAGCTTTCACATCGACGTGAACCCGAAGCAGACGCTGCTCATCCTCACGAACCACGACGTCCCCGGTGTCATCGGTCGTGTCGGTACCCTGCTCGGCGAGCGCCACGTGAACATCGCCGAGTATCACCAGGCACGTTTGGCACAAGGCGGCGACGCCCTCGCCGCCGTAAGCGTCGACGGTGAGGTCAGCGAAGCAACACGCAAGGCGCTGTTGGATCTCCCCGACGTAGTGACGGCGAGCGTCGTCCACTTCCGGGATGAGTGAGCGAGGCGCGCAGTGATCGCCCCGCGTAGTTGGCAGGGAACGCGCGCAGCGCCGTTCCCCGCGCAAGTCCCACGCAGTTATGGCTGCGCCGTAATCATGACCCATAGCGCAGTTCGTCCATAGCGCCGTTTCCCACTCAGCTCTCAATTCTCGACTCTCAGTGTCTCACCTCTCCCTCGACCACGACGTCCGCTTCGCGCATGCCCGCGACGCCAGCGGTCTCGAGCTCGTCCCCGAGTCCGTCGCGCGCCCGTCGTCCGTCGAGGAGCTGGAAGAGATTCTCAAGGAAGCCACCGCCACTCGCACGTGCGTCACGCCTGCTGGTTGGCAGAGCAGCACCACCGGCGCCAGCATCACAGACCGGGGCATCCTCCTCTCGCTGCGCAACTTCAGTCACATCGGTGACGTCGACACCGACCAGCGGATCATCCGCGTCGGTGCCGGCGCCATCGTGGCCGACGTGCGGCGCGCCGCCGAGGCGAAGGGGCTGCTCTTCACCCCCGATCCCACCAGTGAGGAGGAATGCACCGTGGGTGGCGCGATCGCCTGCAATGCGAGTGGCGCGCGCAGCCTCCGCTACGGTGCTACCGGTCCGCATGTGCGCGCGCTCACGGTGCTGCTCGCAAGTGGTGAGACGCTCGAACTCCGCCGGCCGCAGCTCGAAAAGAACACCGTAGGCTATCGCATCGCGCATGACCCGGTGGAGTGGTTCGTGGGGAGTGAGGGCACGTTGGGCGTGGTCGTCGACGCCGAGTTCGCGCTGCAACCGCTGCCGCATCAGGTGCTCGGGCTCATCGTGCCCTTCGCCAGCGAAACCGATGCGCTCGCGTTCGTTGTCGCGGCGCGCATGAGCCCCGCGGTGCATCCGCGCTGTCTCGAATACTTCGATCACGGCGCCATGGATATTGCGCGCGCCGCCGAAGGCAGCAGCAACTGGGCCACGCAGGCACGTGCCATGGTGTACGTAGAGGAGACCGGCGCACGCGAGGACGGCGACGAGGAGCTGCCGCTGGACGAATGGCTCGCGCTGGCCGAGGCGCATCACGCGATGGCCGAGGATATTCGCGTGTACGATTCACCCACCAGCCAGCTCGAAGCGCGTCGCATGCGTCACGCCGTACCCGCCACGATGAATGAACGGGGCGCCGCGCGCCGGCCGTTCGGCGGCCGCAAGGTGAGCACCGATTGGGCCGTACCCTACCCACGACTTGCCGAAGCACTCGACATTGCCCGCAAGTTCGCGATCGAAGCGGGTATTCCACTGGGCATCGCGTACGGGCACGCCGGTAACGGACACCCACACCAGAACTTCGTGGCGCAGGATGCCGCGGAACTCAAGCGCATCGAGCAGGTGGTATACGCCACGCTCAGGGAAGTGATCGCGATGGGCGGTACGGTTGCCGCCGAACACGGCATCGGGAAGCTCAAGAGCCGGTGGCTCCCGCTGCAGATGAGCGACGCGCAGCAGCGCCTCATGCGCGCCGTGAAGCAGGAGTTCGATCCGTACGGCCTGCTCGCTCCCGGCAACGTTCTCGCGTAGTCTGCTCCGCGCCTCCTCTTCTCCGCGCCTCCCCTTCTCTGTGTCTCCAAAGTTCAAAACCGTCGTCTTCGACGTCGACTCCACGCTGGCCGCCATCGAAGGCATCGACTGGCTCGCCGCGTTGCGCGGCCCCGACGTTGCGAAGCACAGCGAAGAGCTCACGGCGCGGGCCATGGCCGGCGAGCTCCCCATCGAGGCGGTGTACACCACGCGACTCGAGCGTATCCGCCCCACCGCGCAGGAGTTACTCATGCTGGCGCACGCATATCAGGAGGCGGCGGAACCTGGTGCGAAGGAGCTCATCGCTGAATTGCAGCAGGCGCGGGTGCAGGTGCATCTGCTGAGCGGCGGGTTGCGCCCCAGCATCATTCCGCTCGCCCTGCAGCTCGGTGTCCCCGTAGACCACGTGCATGCCGTGAGTCTCGCGCAGGACGACGACGGGACCTTCAGCCAGCTCGATGGCGATCAGCCCCTCGCCACACAGCGCGGCAAACCGCTCACCGTGCAGCGTCTTCAGCTCCGCGGTCCCGTAGCCATGGTGGGCGATGGCAGCACCGATGCGGCAGTACGAGGCGTGGTCGATAACTTCTTTGCCTATACCGGTGTGGCACGACGCGAGAACGTGGTAAGAGTCGCCGACGCCGAAGCGAAGAGTTTTGAGGAGCTACGCGGATTACTCTTCGCGTAGTCGCGCCCTGCAGTCAGGTGGCAACGCCTTACTCTTTACGCCGTTCCCCGTAATCTCCCGCCATGACCACGTTCGGCACGTTCTTCCTCCCCGGCCCCACCGAGGTCCGCCCCGAGATCCTGCAGGCGATGACCGGGCCCATGCTCCCGCATCGCGGGGCGAAGTTCGAGGAGCTGTTCGCCAAGGTGCAGGCCGGCCTCAAGCCCATCTTCCGTACACAGCGGCCCGTGTACGTGAGCAGCAGCAGCGCCACGGGGCTCATGGAGGCCGCCATCCGGTGTGCGCGGCCGGGCGCGATTCTGTGCCTGGTGAACGGCGCGTTCAGTGAACGCTTCGCCCACATCGCACAGAGTTGCGGGCGTGACGCCACCGTGATCGGGGGTGACTGGCATCGTCCCGTACCGCTCGATGTCGTCGAAGCCGCACTCTCAGCCAGGCCGTACAGCGCGCTCACCGTGGTGCACAGCGAAACCAGCACCGGTACGCTCACGGATATCCAGACACTCACGCAGCTCGCGCACCGCTACGACTGCGCCGTGCTCGTGGACAGCGTCACCGGGCTTGCTGGTGTGCCGGTGGAAACCGATGCCTGGGAGCTCGATTTCGTGCTCACCGGGTCGCAGAAGGCGCTCGCGCTGCCGCCCGGGCTCGCGTTCGGTGTGGCCAGCGAGCGGTTCATTGCCGACGCGAAGCAGGCGGAGGGCCGCGGGATGTACTTCGATCTTGTGGAGTTCGAGCAGTACATCCACAAGAACCAGACGCCCAACACGCCGGCACTCAGTCTGCTCTACGCCACCGCCGTGCAGGGTGAGCGCATCGCCAAGGAAACCATCGAGCGTCGCTGGGAGCGCCACACGCAGATGGCCGAGCATACCCACAGTTGGGTGCACGAACTGCGGCAGCGTGTCGGTGAGGCGTTCAGCCTCTTTGCGCCCGACGATGCGTACAGCACCACGGTGACCGCCGTGAAGGTCCCCGAGCGCCTTAGCCCCGACGCCATCGTGAAGGGGGTTGCCGCCCGCGGCTTCGTCATCGGCGGCGGCTACGGCAAGCTGAAGGGCAGCACCTTCCGCATTGGCCACATGGGCGACCACACCATGGAAGGCCTCGAGAACGTGCTCGAAGCGACGGCGGAAAGCATCGAGGAGTTGCTGAGCGTCGGCTGAACGGCGTGCGCCCGCTCCGGTAGATTCCCCTCATCGAGGCCCGGGAAGGCTGAAGGTTTTGCCTCCCGTCTGCCGTCTGTAGTGCCTGCCGTCTGCCGTCTGCAGGTCGGCACCATACTCGCCCATACGTAAGGCTCCCCCATGTGGCACCCCAAGCTCGACCCGCAGCGCCTCGCCGTGCTACCGCCCGTCGCCCCCATCGATGCGAGCGAGGTGCCCGACCTGGACGACCGCGTGCGCGGTATGCTCCTCGCCGTCGCCATCGGTGACGCACTTGGCAATCGCACCGAGAACATGCTGCCGCAGGAGCGCGAGGCGAAGCACGGGCGCATCACGGGCTACCTGCCCAGCCGCTACGCCAATGGGGAACCGGCGGGCACCCCGAGCGACGAGACGCAGCTCACCTTTCGCGCCGTGGAGCAACTGCTCGCCGATGGGGCCCTCGACGCCGACGAACTCGCGTTCCGCATCGCCAATGATCGCATTTTCGGCATCAGCAAGGCCACACTCGATTTCTGCAACGCATTGCGCACCGGCGCCCCGTGGCACGAGGCTACGCAGCTGAGTGCCGGCAACGGCGCGCTCATGCGCATCGCGCCCACGGTGCTCCCCTATCTGCGCACCGGGGGCACCGGCCTCTGGACCGACACCGCACTCAGCGCCGCTGTCACGCACAACGACCCGCTCGCCATCGCCAGCAGCGTGGGGTGGGTGGCGCTGCTTTGGCGCCTCCTCAACGGCGACCGCCCCGATTCGCCCGAGGAGTGGCTCGACACGTATCTCGAGGTGCTGCGCGTGCTGGATAGTGGACAGCAGTACGACGCGCGGGTCCTGAGCGGGCCGCTGTACAAGTGGCGCGGAAGCCTGAGCGATCTGCTGGACGCCGAACTACGCCCCGCACTCGCCCGCGGACAATCGGTGCGGGAGGCCGCCAACCGCTGGTACAGCGGCGCCTATCTGCTGGAAACGGTCCCGTGCGTCCTGCACATCGTGGCGCAGCATGGGCACGATCCGCATGAGGCGATGCTCGCGGCGGTGAATGACACACGCGACAACGACACCATCGCCGCCATCGTGGGGGCGGCCATGGGCGCCGCCCATGGTACGCAGTGGATCCCCGCGGAGTGGCGTGATCAGTTGCTGGGGCGCGTGAATGGCGACGATGACGGCAAGGTGTTCGCGCTCATCGACGCCGCGGTCGGGCGTTTCGTCGGGTAGGGGAAAGCCGGGCGCGTCACGCGCCCTCGAGAAGACCAAGCGAGCTCGGCTTGACGGCGGTTTGGCGGGGTGAGCGGAGAAGTGAGGAGTCTTGGGGCGCTCGCCCGCGCTGATGGCGCGCTCCAGCAGCAGGGCAGCGCGGTCACGGTTGGGATGCGAACCGCCCGCCAGATATCTGGGATGTTCGCGTCCACGAACAGCGTGGCCGCTAGAGCCCCGCGCCCAGCCGGCCGCGCGCCGTTTCGTCGAGCAGCGTATCGATATCGGCCGTGGGATACCCGTATCCGGCTGACTCACGCACCACCCGCAGCGTGTGTTCGGCGAGATATCGCGGCTCCTGCAGGAGCTCGTGCGCCGTGGGTGCGTGGTCGATTTGCCCGGTGTCGAGACGCGCGCTGAGTGCCGCCTGCTCCAGCCGGAGACCGGCGAGGTCGTGGCGCGCGGCCAGCTCCTCGAAAAGGAACTGCCACGACTTGGACAGGCGCGGGTTGTGATCGCGGAGCCGCCGGGCCACTTCGAGGCGCTTCCCTCCCGAGGGCGCGGCAGCCGCGTCCTCGAGCGCCGTAAGCGCCGCCGTTTCGAAGAGCTTACCGATCCGCCGGCGCTCGAAGTCGAGCCAGAGTTCGGCGTCGCTGGCGTCGACCAGCGTCACGCCATCGAGCAGCGGGCCGCCGTACGCCAACGCCGCCGTGAACCAGTCGCAGCCACGAACCGCCTGCAGGAACGTGTGCAGATCGCTCGCGGGGGCCACCTGCAGCGTGACCGACCGGCGATCCGCCTGGAAGCAGTCGAAACCGGCCGCCTCGCGAATCACGTGCAGCGCCTGACGTAGCGACCCGCGCGCCCGGTCCTCGTTGGCCTCCGGCCACAGGAACGCCATGAGCGCCTCCCGGGCCATCGGCCGCGGCTCCAGCAGCAGGCGGGCCAGCAGGATCAGCGGCTTGTGGCCAAGCCGAGGCAGCAACCCCTCGGGGGTCTCCCGGCTCGGCATGCCCAGCAGCTGCATCGGCGCCGGGGCAGTTCCGTGAATGCGCGTCTCGTTCATACCGCTGAGACTGGCGGAGACGTGTCAATATGCCGTCAAAACGCCAACAATCGGCCAATTAATGCCCGCTTGACGCTTTTTTGGGGGGCGGCCACCGCCGGCGCCCCCGTCCCGCTACCGCCGAACCGGCGCCAACGGCAGCACGATGTGCGACGGGTAGGTGCGGCTGTGGTGCACCGCGATGTCGCTCGACACCATGCGCCGATGCTTGCCGATGGGCTCACCCGTATTGGGGTTCACGTCAAAACGCGGGAAGTTGCTGCTCGAGATGTCCACGCGAATGCGGTGCCCCTTCTTGAACACGTTGGCGGTGGGAAACGGTTCGATGGTGAACTCATACACCCTCCCCGGCGTGAGCAGCGCCGCCTTCTCGCGCGTGGCGCGGTAGCGCGCACGCACGATCGCGTCGGTGAGATTGAGATCGAACCCACCCGGCCAGTCCTTACTCGACGGATACACGTCGACGAGCTTCGCGGTAAGGTCGGTGTCGACGGTGCTGGCCGAGGCGTGCACGACCACCTTGATGGGGCCCACGACGGTCATGTCCTCCGCGAGCGGCTCACTTTGGAACACCACGATGTCCGGCCGCGCCCGCAGCGGACGCCACGGCGCCGCACTCGGCGGGAAACGCGGGTTCTCACGCTGGTCGTAGGCGCCGTCCTTGAGACGCGCCGACGAGCCGCCGCCGATCGTGGGGACCGGATGGCGCGGATCGAAAGTGTACGTGGTACTCGACGTGGCCGCGGCGGGACGCTTGGGGGACAGCGTGCCGTCGGCGTGGAAGTACCAGGGTTCGAACCGCGTACCGGCCAGCGGCCACGACGCCGCATCGTACCAGAAGCCGCCGTGGAAGAGGCGCCCGTTCTTGTCCTTGTGGCCGTCGCCCGTGCCCATCACGAACAGCTTCACCGGCGCTGCCTTGTCCACGCCGTTCGCTTCGCCCTTGAGCGCGAAGTCGAACCATTTCATGTGGAAGTCGGTGAGGAAATCGGGGATGGCGGCGGAATCGCCGAAGGCCACGTCGCCCGCATACGCACGGTTGTTGCCGCTGTGCGTCCACGGGCCCACCACGATGCGCTGCGGCGACTTCTTCAGCGTTCGCAGCCTGCTGAAGTTCTTGAACGTCCCCGCGAGGAAGATGTCGTACCATCCCCCCACGTGCATCATGGGGATGTCGCTCGTAGCCGGGTAATGCTCGTCCCACGCCATCATGGGGTCCTTCCAGAACGCGTCGTAATCGCTGCGCTCCCAGAAGTCGAAGAACCACCCCTCGTACTGACTCGACACCGACAGCGGGTTGAGGCCGCGACGCCACGAGGCGCCGTACCAGTCTTCCACCTTCTCCTTGGTGAGCAGGGCGCGCACATCGTCACTGCGCGCGTCGGCGAGCAGCTGCCCCCAGGCCCAGGTGAGCTGACGGCCGTACTCGTAGGTGCCGCGGTAGCGCACCCCGTGATCCCAGCCGTTGGCGAGGCCGCCCATGTTGAGCAGCAGGGCGCTCAGCGCCGGCGGATGGTACACCGCGGCGCCGGCCTGCATGTGGGCGCCAAAACTCGACCCCCACATCCCCACCTTGCCGTTGGCGTAGGTGAGCTTCGACAGCCACTGCACCACGTCGTACCCGTCGGTGCCATCGAGCGGCTGCACCTTGCTGAACAGCCCCTCGCTCTTGTAGCGCCCCCGCGTGTCCTGCAGCGCTACCACGTACCCACGCTCGGCGTAGAACACCGCCTGCTCGTGCAGCGACTGCTTGTTGTACGGGGTGCGATTGAGGAGCACCGGGAATCGACCGTCGACCGGTTTACCATCGCGGGCCGGCCGATAGAGATCGGTGGCCATGCGTGCCCCATCGCGGGTGGGGATCATCACGTCGCGTTCGGTGAGCAGTGCCTCGTACTTCGCCGGCGAGTGCTTCCAGTCCGCGGGAGGCATGCGGCTGGGTTCCTGGGCGGGGGCGGGGGCGGCCCATCCGGCCAGCAACGCGAGGGCGACAATCGACAGGGGGGCGATGACGAAACGGGGCACGAGCGGCTTGGCGAAGGAGGGGCGCACGACGCGATCGCCGAAGTTGCGGCACGAATTCCGATACTGCCACTCGCGTCAGCCCCAAAGCTGGTTAACTTGCTAGCATGAAAGCCACCATCGACTTCGACGACAATCTGTACCGTCGCCTCAAGGTGGAAGCGGCACGCCAAGGCCGGACGGTGCGCGAGATGGTCGCCGAGGGGGTGCGCTATGTACTCGACGGCGAGACGGGGGGCGAGCGCGGCGGGGAAACGTCGGAATCCGGCGAATGGCGCCCTGCGTGGCTGGGGCAGCTACATCCCTGGGCGGCGCGGGTCGATGACCACTCCATGGCGGCGATCCGCGACAGCATCGTCCGCGGTCGCACCGGCGACGACCCGTCGTGAACGTCGCGATCGACACATCCGTCGTGCTGCGCCTGCTCACCGGTGTCCCGCACGCGCAGGCGGAGGCCGCGCGCCTGTACCTCGAACGGTGCGACGCACCCGTAGCGATCGATGCGCTCGTGGTGGGCGAAAGTTATCTCGCGTTGCGGCATCATTATCAGGTGCCGCATCGGGAGGCGGTGAGCGCGATCATCGCGCTCCTGTCGAGCGAGCGCGTTCAGGCGCCCGCGGCGCTCCGTCACGCGCTTGCGACCGCACACGACGACGAAGAGCCCGGGGTGATGGACCGACTCATCCTCGCCGCCGCACGCCTGGATGACCGCGCACTGCTCACTTTCGACAAGCGGCTCGCACGACTCGAGGGTGCGCAGCTCCTTCGGTGACAGGAAGCGGGCGGCGGTGAACCGCGGTGATGAGTTTCGTCGCTCACGCCCGCACCATCACTTCCCGAACCACCCCTCCGCCCGCAGCTGCGCCCAGATCTGCTGCACGGCCTTGGCCCCGCGCTGCATCACGCGCGTCTGGTCATCCACCACCAGTTGGCCGTCGAAGCACTGCACGTGCCCCTGCGTGATCACGTGCCGCACGTTGGCACCGCTCGCGTACAGCAGGTTGCTGAGCGGCTCGGGCCCCACGGCGCCGCTCCCCACCAGCAGGCCACTCACGTCGATGGTGCACAGATCGGCCTTGGCGCCCACCGCAATGCGGCCGATGTCAGTGCGACGCAGCCCATCGGCCGCCACGTGCGTGGCCCCGTACACCGCATCACGCATGCTCGGCATGGGAAGCGAAGTGCCGGTGCGATTCGGCTGGGCGTTGAGCAACCGCGCGCGAGCCCGCCCGCAGATCACCGCGAGCTTGAGGTTCTCCAGGTAATCGTTGCTGTGCGTGTCGATCCCCACGTTCACATGCACGCCGGCGGCGATCGCTTCGGGGTACGGCTGTGTGCCGCTCGAATTCCCCGCGCCGCCGCCGCTCGGACAGTGCGCGTACACGCCGCCGTGCCGCTTCAGTACGTCCCACTCAGCCGCGGTTGCGCCCGTCATGTGCGCCCCGAAGAACGGGCCGTCGAACACGCCGAAACTCTCGAGCCATTCGGCGGGTGACTTCCCGTAGAGCCGCTGTACCGCGCGCAGCTCCCCGACGCCCTGCGCGAGATGCGTGTGGATACCGTTGCCGACCTCGCGCGCCGCCGCCACGATGGCGCGCATCGTCTCCGGCGTGTGCGTGTCGGCCGCATGCGGCGTGAGCATGGGGCGTATGAGCCCCTCTTCGGCGCCGTTTACCTGCAGGGCGAACGCGCGATTGGCCGCGATCTCTGCCAACGTGTCGGGGACGCTCGCGGTGAGCGCGTCGTCAGTGGTGCGCCGCCAGATGGGGAAGAGCCGCGCCGTGCCCGGCACCATGCCGCCGGGGAAGCCACGCACATGCCAGCGCCGCGCCACACGCACGTAACTCTGCGCCTGCTTGAGGCTGAGACTCATCTCCACGTGTGACGTGCACCCCGATCGCAGCAACTCGGCGATGTTGTACGCCGTGATATCGTCGAGCAGGTCGTCGGAGAGCTGCTCCACCAGTTCGATGGGGCGCTGATACGACCGCCCCTCCTCGATGAGCCCGCGCGTGGGGCTGCCACTCGCCGCGTGCGTGTGTCCAGAAATGAAGCCCGGTAGCAGCAGTTGCCCCGTCGCGTCGATGCGCGCCGCTGAGCCGCCGATGCGTCCCTCGCGCACCTCCACGATGTCGTTGCCGCGCACGCGCACTGAGCAGTCGCCGATGAGTGCGGGTGCACCGTTGCGCCACACCAGCGCCGCCGACGCGTCGATGATGTAGTCGCGGGTGCGAGGCGGGCGCGCGCGCGGTGGCTGGGCCGGCTGGGCGTCGGCGACGTTAGGAACGCCGAGCAGCGGTAGCGCGCCCATGGCACCGCGGGCGATCGCCTCTCGGCGGGAGAGATTGGTGTCGTCGCGGGCAGTCACACGCGGGTGGGCTGATTGACGGTAGCTTGAGCAAGCATGGATCCATGCTTATACTGTATCCATGGAGAAAATGCAAATCCTGTTTCCTGAGCCGCAGCTGGCCCGGCTCCGCCAGGCGGCCAAGGTCATGGACCGCCCGGTGAGCGAGCTGGTGCGGGCGGCCGTGGATGCGTGGCTCGCGGCCAATGCGCCCGCCCCGCGGCAGGTGCGGGAGGCGCCCCCGGTGTACGGACTCGGCGACATCCGGGCTGACGCCGACACGCTGCGCGAGCGCGCCTGGGAGGACCGTGCAGAGCTTTGACACCAACGTCCTGCTCTACGCCATCAATCGGGACTGCGCAGAGCACGAACCGTGTCGGGCCCTGATTGCGAAGGCGCTGGATACGCCGAGCGACTGGGTCGTCGCCGACCAGCTGTGGTTCGAGCTGTATCGCCTGTTACGGCACCCGAACGTGCTGCAGCGTCCGCTCGATGCGGCGACTGCGGCCAACACCGTGGCGTGGTACCGTGACAAGAGCGGCTGGCAGCAGTGCGCCTGGTCGCCGGCGCAGATGCCCAAACTGCAGGCGCAGTGGTCGAACCCGGAGTTCCCCGCGCGCCGTACCTTCGATGCGGTGCTGGCGGTCACACTCCGATCGAATGGCGTCACGAGGTTCTACACGCGCAACGCACGCGCCTTCGCGGGCGCCGGGTTTGCTGAGGTGATCGAACCCGCATGATACCGACGTCCGAGGTTATGCTACATTCACGCAGCTGCGCACTTCGCCTTCGGAGATATCCATGTTCTTGACCCTCGAAGTTGACCACGAAGCGGACGGCCGCTTTATCGCTGAAGTGACGGATCTGCCTGGTGTGTTGGCGTATGGCACAACGGAGGCGGAAGCCGTGGCGCGCGTTCAAGCGCTCGCACTGCGCGTGCTGGCCGATCGTCTGGAGAATGGGGAGCCGGTACCCAGCCTGCTCCCGCTCGATTTTCGCGCCGCATAATCGGAACTCGCGCGTCGAATGAGTGAGTGGCCCTCAACGAAAGCACGGCGCGTGCTGGCTGCGCTGCTGCGGCTCGGTTGGAGCGTGAAACGCGAAGCGAGTTCGCACAAAGTGCTCGCGCGCGAGGGATGGAGCGACACGGTCTTCGCGTTTCATGAGGGCGAAGAAATCGGTCCGCGGATGCTCGCGCGCCTTGCAAAACAGACCGGCCTACGGCCTCAGGATTTGTAGGCCGCCGAACACATCGATGTGTCCGCAGCCACCCGAAGCGGCTGCGGACGCATCGACTCTGACCACGCCGCTCAGAACATCACCGGCGTCGCCAACCCCAGCTTCGCGGCCTTCTGCGCGAACGCGGCCAGATCGCCGGCCACGAAGTCCTTGAACTGCGTCTTGAGCCCGTCGAGCTGCTTGCGCAGCATGCCGTGCACCTCCACCTGCTGATCGGTGGGGCGGAAATCGGCACTCGACGCGGCCACGTCGCTCCCGACGCTCGCCAGCTTCTCGTAGAGCTGGTTGGGCGTACGGAATGCATCCTCGCGCGCGCCGGTGAGCGCGATGTCGTACAGCTTCCCTTCGATGGCGATCACGCGCTTTTCCACCGCGTCGATTTCCTTGAGGAACGCTTCGGCATCCGGCACCTTGAGCGCCGGGCCGGGGCTGGCGCCGTATTCCTTCGCATCGCGGATCTTCTCGCGCAGCGTGGTGCGCATCTGCTCGAAGCCGCGCCGCTGCCACTCGCTCTCATCGATGAGCGCC
>Ga0164292_10001357_pt1 | contig 19647 bp, 17 predicted proteins | sample GEODES117metaG_FD_111486 | JGI IMG/M metagenome (GOLD analysis project Ga0164292, IMG submission 111486) | Eutrophic lake water microbial communities from Lake Mendota, Wisconsin, USA - GEODES117 metaG | ecosystem: Environmental > Aquatic > Freshwater > Lake | place: USA: Lake Mendota...
CTTGTCGATCTCGACCACGCCCATCAGGCCTTCGGTGCGCGAGGGCAGCTTTTTCATGGGGTGCGCAATCCAGCCCGTGGGCGTCTCCTCGGTGCGGGCGAGGATACGGTCGCCGCGCTTCAAGGCAGGCTGGCGCTTTACCCCGGGGCGCGGGCGCGGTTCGCGGATGGTGATGCGCGGCGGCTTGCCGGGCGCTTCGGGATCCCAATTGTCGGGCTCGGCGATGAGGTCGCCCTCGTCCACTCCAACAATCGTGAGCGTCGTGACCTTGGGCACCCCGCCCATGCGGTGGAAGGCGCTCTTCTTGCCGTCGATCAGGCCTTCCTCGGCCATGTCCTTGAGCAGCGACTTCAATTTGATCTTCTCCTGCCCCTTGAGCCCGAAGGCCTTGGCGATCTCACGCTTGCCGGCGGGAATGTCGGAGGACTGGATGAAGTCGAGCACCTGTTGCGCGCTCGGCATACCTTGCGGGAGTTTGGGAGGTTTGGGCATAGGAAAGCCCTAAACCAAGTGTCTCGTCATTGCGAGCCGCAGGTGGAAGCGAAGCTGGCCAAAGGCCAACCAATCCATGGACAGGTGTGGTCCGCAGGCGCGAGGTCAGATCATGGATTGCCGCGGCCCATACGGGCCTCGCAATGACGAAGGCCTATTCCTTTGCCACCGGCTCGAACGCCCCGCCCGGAACCGCGCTGGCGACAGGCGAGCAGTAAGCGCCCGCGCAAGCCGACACGCCGAACAGCCAGTCATCGCCGCGCAGCTTCTTGACGTGGCTGAACTCGCGCGCCTCGGCTGCTGCGGCAATGTTGGCGGCCTGCGGGCCGTCGATAGTGACCAGCGCTGTGTCCTTGCCCCATTCGGGCGCATCGGTCGCGCGGGCGGCGACTTCGTAGAGCGAGGCACCAGGCACCGCTTTCCACTTGATCTCGGTATCCACCCGCACCGCCGCATCCACCGTCACCTTGGGCGGCATCGGCGCGCGGGCGAGCGCGTCCAGGGCGCGCACGTTTAGCTTGGTCACCCCGGCAAGGTAGGCGAAGTCCATCTCGTCGATGGTGTCGCCGTAAAATACGTCGCCCTCGGTGCGGATGTCCTGATGCTGGTGGTCGTAATCTTCGACCCCCACCGAGAAGCGGATCGCGGGATAGCCCTTTTGGAGGAACGGCACCTGATCCCCGCCGCGGCCCATGCGGTCGGTACGCCAGATTTGGCGGACCTGTATTTCCTCAGGCGTCTTGCTCGCCAGCCCTGCGACCCAGCGCGACAGGTTGCGCGAAGGCGTGTCGTTCTCTCCGCCGAAGCGGGTTTGCGCGGCGCGTAGCTGGTCGGTCAGATCGGCGCGCGGGCCTTCGGAGAACACGCGCACGTGGCCGGGCACGCAATAGCGATCCTTGCCGCAGGAATTGCCGACGATGTCGTTGTTGAGCACGGCCTTGACGGTGAAGCCCTGTGCTTCGGCCCAGTCGGCAAGGATGCGTCCGCCGAACAACCCCTGCTCCTCGCCCGAGAGCAGCGCGTAGATGATCGTCGAAGGATAGCGCTCGCCCGAAAGCACCCGAGCCGCTTCCAGCACCAGCGCAGAGCCCGAGCCGTCGTCATTGGCCCCCGGCGCATCCTTGGTGAAATCGAGCGGATCGGAGACGCGGCTGTCGATATGGCCCTGCACGATCACGACCTCGTTGGGCCGCTCGCTGCCGCGCTGGATCGCGACCGCGTTGCGCACCAGCGTTGCGGTGGGTATCCGTCGGCCGTCGGGCTGGATCACCTCGCCGACGGGCAGCACTTCGAGGCAATCGCCGCATTGCGTCCCGATGCGGCGGAATTCGTCGAGCGCCCAATTCACCGCTGCGCCAATGCCGCGCTTGGGATCGGCCTGTGCTGATAGCGTGTGGCGCGTGCCGAAGCTGACCAGCTTGGCGACATCATCGTGTAGCCGGTCTTCGGAGACCTGATCGGCAGGATGGGTTTGCGCGGCGAGCGGGGCAGCGACGAGACAGGCGGCGAGCAGCAGGGCGTAATTGATCATACGCCCTGTCTGCCTGCCAGCGAGCGCAGGCGCAAGACTAGTAGGCGCGCGCGATCAGGATGCGCTCAGTCGCCGGCGCGCCGGTGAACAGGCAGGTGCCATTCGCCGCCTCTCCGCCGCGCGGGACGTTGCGGATGGTAAGTTTTACCGCCTTCAGCTTTTCCACGACGGCATCGAGCGCCGCACCGGTGGGCTTGGACCATTGGGCCTCGACCCAGCCCGGATACTTCCCGCCATTCTCGAAATGCGCGGCGACACTCGCCCAGTCGGTGAGGCCGCGGGTGATATTGGCATCGCGCCGCGCGCGCGCTTCTTCGAACAGGCTCTGCTGGATTACCTCGAGCAACGGCCCTGCCCCAGCTGCAAAGCTTTCGCGCGCAAGGAACTGCATCGCCGGCTTGCCGTTTTCGGTGTTCCACATGGCATCGCGGCGCAGCATCGCCACCTTGCCTTCGGCCATGTCGCGCGGGCCGACCTCGAGGATCACCGGCGCGCCTTTGCGCACCCAGTCCCAGCGCTTGGCCGCGGCCTTGCCGGGCTTGGCATCAAGCAGCACGCGCACCTTCTCGCCGAGCGCGATCTGGCTGGCGAGCATCGCGCGCAGCTCTTCGCAATAGGCCAGCAGTTCAGCGTCTTCCGGAGCTTCGCGTAACATCGGCAAGATGATGATCTGCTGCGGCGCGATCGCCGGCGGCACGCGCAAGCCGTCATCATCGCCGTGAGTCATGATCACCCCGCCGATCAGCCGCGTCGAGACGCCCCAGCTGGTGGTGTGGCAGAACTGCTGGCTGCCCTCACGGTCCTGATACTGGATGCCCGCGGCGTGGGCGAAATTGGTGCCGAGATAGTGCGAGGTGCCGGCCTGCAGCGCCTTGCCATCCTGCATCATCGCCTCGATCGACCAGGTCTCGACCGCGCCGGGGAAGCGCTCGTTCTCGGGCTTCTCGCCCGCGATCACGGGCAGCGCGAGCTGTTCTTCGGCGCAGGCGCGATACATTTCGAGCGCGCGGTGCGTTTCCGCTTGCGCCTGCTCGCGGTTCTCGTGCGCGGTATGGCCTTCCTGCCAGAGGAACTCGCTGGTGCGCAGGAACATCCGCGTGCGCATCTCCCAGCGCACCACGTTGGCCCACTGGTTGGTGAGCAGCGGCAGATCGCGCCACGACTGGATCCAGCGCGCCATCGCATCGCCGATGATCGTCTCAGACGTCGGGCGCACCACCAGCGGTTCTTCGAGCTTGGCGGCAGGATCGGGGATCAGCCCGCCTTTGCCGTCCGAGATCAGGCGGTGGTGGGTGACAACCGCCATTTCCTTGGCAAAGCCTTCGACATGCTCGGCCTCGCGGGTGAAATTGGCGAGCGGGATGAAAAGCGGGAAATAGCAGTTCTGCACGCCCGCGGCCTTGATCCGGTCGTCCATCAACCGCTGAATGCGTTCCCAGATGCCGTAGCCCCATGGCTTGATCACCATGCAGCCGCGCACGCCGGATTCCTCGGCGAGATCGGCCGCGGCGATGACTTCCTGATACCACTTGGCGAAATCGTCTTCGCGCTTGATCGTGAGCGCGTGGCGGATGTTGGACACGGATCGGGTTCCTGTTTGAGCGGGTGCGGCGCGGCACCGCTTCGGCGGGCCGCGCTATCAGCGTTATTTGCCCAGTTCGTCCAGCTTCTTTTGCATCGCCGCCATCTGTTCGCGCAGCACGGCGAGTTCGTCGCGGGTTTCGGCAACAGGAGCGGCGGGCTTGTCCTTGGCCTTGCCCATGCCCGGCAGGAACACGTCGGCCGCCACACGCATCATCGCCATGTTGGTTTCATGGATCGCGGTGAAGGGATTGCTGGTCAGCCCCTTTTCGAAGGCCTCGCGGATCTTCGATTGGTTGTCGCGGAAATTGGCCATGCTGGCTTCGAGATAGGATGGCATCAGCGCCTGCATCGAATTGCCATACATGCCAATCAGCTGGCGCAGGAAGCTGACGGGGAGCATCTGCTCGCCATTGGCTTCTTCGTCCATGATGATCTGGGTCAGGATCGAGTGGGTGATGTCATCGCCGCTCTTGGCATCGATCACCTGAAAATCGACGTTCTCGCGCACCATCCGGGCGAGATCCTCAAGCGTGATGTAGCTCGAGGATGCGGTGTTATAGAGCCGCCGGTTGGCGTACTTCTTGATAATGACCGTATCTCCCGCTGCGCTAGATGCCGCCTTCGATCTGCCGACCATTATCTTTTCCTGATTGTTGACCCTCAGTGTTCTTAGCACCTGCACAAGCTGCAGCGCAATAACGCCCGCCCGATTCTATCAACCGCGGCGAAGACGCTGGCCGATCCCCGTCAGCAATTCGTAGGGCGAAAGAATATTCTGCTGCGCACAATTATTGATGTCCCACGGCACGGTGAGCCAGTCGCCGGCGACACAATCGGGGGCGGCTGACAGGTCAACCACCACCATGTCCATCGACACCTTGCCAAGGATGGGGAGCGCGCGGCCGTCATGCGTCAGCGCATTGCCCGGCCCGCGCAGCCGCAGGAAGCCATCGGCATAGCCCAGTGAGACCGTGCCGACCCGCATGGCGGCGGATGAGGTGAAGGTGGCGTTGTAGCCCACGCTCTCCCCACTTGCGAGGTTGCGGCACTGGATGATCGCCGCCTCGACTTGCGCGACCGGGCGGATGAGCTCGGCCAGTTCGCCGCGCGGAACGCCGCCGTAGAGCGCAAGACCCGGGCGGGTGAGATCGAAGGCGTAGTCTCGGCCCAGCGCAATCCCGGCGCTGTTTGCAAGACTGGCGCGGCGGTGCGCGATTGTGCCGGTCACGGCGGCGAAGGCAGCGCGCTGGCGGGCGTTCATCGCGCTGTCCTCGTCGGCGCAGGCGAGGTGGCTCATGAGGATATCAATATCGAGCGCCGCGATCCGCGGATCGCTGGCTTCTGGAGGCGCGATGCCGAGCCGGTTGATGCCGGTATCGACCATCAGATGGCAGCGTCCGCCCACGCCCGCGCTCCACAATATCGCCTGCTCGAGCGAATTGATCACCGGCACTGCCCCGGTGCTGCGCGCATAGGCGCAGTCGGCCTCGCTCAAGGGCCCGTGTAGCACGGCGATCTGCGCGGGCGGGACATGGCTCGCGACAGCGTCCACTTCGCTCCAGTGGGCAACGAAGAAGGTCTCGCATCCCGCATCGCGCAGCACCGGCACGCAGGTATCGACGCCGAGGCCGTAGCAGTCCGCCTTGACGGCCGCGCCCGCCCGGGCCGCGCCCGACATGGCATCGAGCGCGCGCCAGTTGGCAGCCAGAGCAGCCACGTCAACCGTCAGCCGCAAACTGGCGGGCGGCGACAGCAGCGGATCAGTCATCGGCAAAGTCTTTCGGCGGGCCGCCTGGCAGACCCCACCAGGCCACAACCAGCCCGAAAGCAACCACGGCCCAGGTGTACCACAGGCCCGCATAGATATCCCCGGTGCTCGCCACGATCACGCCCGCGATCAGCGGCAGGAACCCGCCGAGGTAGCCTGCGCCGATGTGATAGGGGATCGACATCGAGGAATAGCGGATGCGCGGCGGGAACATCTCGCTGAGCAGCGCTGCCACCGAACCATAGGTCAGCGCCGAGAGCATCCCCAGCGCGAGCAGCACCGCCCCGATGCCGAGAATATTCGCGGCGGGCGGCTGCTGCTTAGCAAAATCGAAGCCATATTGCCCGAGCGCCGCATGAATGCCCGCACGCCGCGCGGCGCCGTCGGTGAACCAGCTGGGATCGAGCGCCAACCGACTGCCGCCGACACTCAGCGCGAGCGTGTCGCCCGGCGTCAGCGTATAGGGAACGCCCGAGGCGGTGAGCGTTTCGAGCACCTTACCGCAGTCGGTCTGCTCGCGCTTGGACAATTCGGCAAAGGGATCGGTGACGCATTGCGGCCCGCTGACGGTGACCGGATTGCGCTCCGCTGCCGCAGCGATGCCGGGATTGGCAAAGCTCCCCATCATCCAGAACAGCGGGAACAGGAGCACCAGCGTCAGCGCGGCGCCGATAATGATCGGCAGCTTGCGGCCCACTTTGTCGGACCACTTGCCGATGATCACGTAGAAACTCATCACGATCAGGCCCGTGACCAGCAGCACCAGTTCCACGGTCTGGTCAGCGACATTCATCGGCCCGCGCAGAAAGCTCATCGTCGAGAAAAAGCCGGTGTACCAGATCGTCGTCAGGATGCCCGAGACGCCGAACAGCGCGACAAAGATGCGCTTGGGATTGCCGGGATAGGTGAAGCTTTCGACAAAGGGATTGCCCGCAGTCTCGCCCGATTCCTTCATTGCCTGGAACACCGGGCTTTCGGACAGCTTGAGGCGCATCCACAGCGAGATAGCGAGCAGCGCGATCGACAGTAGAAACGGCACCCGCCAGCCCCATGCCGCAAAGGCTTCTGCCGGGATCAGCGCGCGGCAGGCCAGCACGACGATGATCGACAGCACGAAGCCGCCTGCCACGCTCGCCTGGATGAAGCTGGTGTAGAACCCGCGCTTTTCGGGCGGGGCGTGCTCAGCGACATAGATCGCTGCGCCGCCATATTCGCCGCCCAGCGCCAAGCCCTGAATGATCCGCAGCAGGATGACGATGATCGGAGCAGCCATCCCGATCGTGTCGACCGTGGGGATGAGACCCACCCCCGCGGTGGCGATCCCCATCAGCGTGACGGTGACAAGGAAGGTGTATTTGCGCCCAAGCTTGTCGCCCAGAAAGCCGAACAGGATCGCCCCCAGCGGGCGGAAGGCGAAGCCCACCGCGAAGGTCGACCACACCAGCAGCAGGCCCAGTGTCTCGTTATCGGTGGCGTAGAACGCGTCCTTGAGGATGTAGGCGAGCGTGCCGTAAATGAAGAAATCGTACCATTCGAAGATGGTGCCCGCGCTCGAAGCGCTGATCACCAGACGGATTTCCTTGTCGCTCGGCTCGCGGTCTGCGAGCGCCTGCGCTTCTGCCATGTCGCTCAATCCCCTTGGGTGCGCCGCTCTCACTGGCGGCGGCAATATTGATCCAACTTCTAGCCCGCTGCCGCGCCGCTTGAAAGCGCCTTGCTCGCGGCCTTCCACGGCAACAGCAAGGCACCGTGACGCGCGGGATGATCGCGCGCGGGTGCCAGCAGCGCCAGATCGGGCCAATCGGGCAGGTCGCCCGCCCCCTCAAGCCAGGCTTCGAGGCCGTGCAGCGTCAGCGCGACATCCTCAGCCGCCCGGCCGCGCGCATCTTGCGCCAGCAGCGCCGCCGAGGCCTGCCCGATCGCGCAGGCCTGGACTTGCATCCCCACCCGCACAATCCTGCCTGACGGTGTCAGTTTGAGCCCGAGGATGATCTCGCTCCCGCAGGTGCGCGAGCGTGCCTCGGCGCGCAGCGGCAAGCGATCATCGAGCGGAAAGGCGGCAAGACCGGTCGCCAGCGCCAGAACGCTGGGCGAATAGAGCCGTGGCGAACGCGCGCCAGTCACAGCGATGAGTTGATGACCTTGGACGAGACCTTGCCTCGCGCTTCGGATTCGCGGCGGAGCTGGTCACGCCGCACCGCGATCATCGGCACCAGCTTGCGCGAGAAGGCATCGGCAGCCGAATAGGTGCGCGCCGAGGTGATCCAAAGGGGTCTACCGGTGTAGCCCCAACCCTGGTCAAACCCGAGCGCCAACACCGAAAAGGCGAAGACCGCAATCAGCGCGCCCTTCACCGCGCCAAAGCCGAAGCCCAGCACCCGGTCGATCGGGCCAAGGATCGCGCCGTCCGAGGCTTCGCTGATATTGCCCGCAATCAGCTTCATCGCGGCATAGGGGATGAGCAGCAGCAGCACGAAGGAGAACACCGGCGTGATGCGATCGGAATTGAGAAAGCCGCTGATCGCAGGCGTCAGCGCGGGGTGTAGGAAATGCACCGCAATGGCAGCGAACACCCACGCTGCGAGCGACAGGACTTCCTGCACCAGCCCGCGCATGAACCCGCCAATGGCAGCAACCCCGACGATGATGATTACGATGATGTCTAGACCAGCCATGGACAGAAGTGTCTATGCACAGCCCATCACTTGGTCAACGAGGTTCGCAAGTGCGCCCAATCCGCGATAGCCGCGTGCATCCTCCAGCCCTGGCGCACCGGCCGGGCCATAGGAACGCGAAAAGCCAAGCTTGGCGGCCTCGCGCAGCCGCAGCGGGGCGTGCGCGACAGGGCGGATCTCGCCTGCAAGGCTGACTTCGCCGAACCACGCGGCCTTGTCGGGCAAGGGCTTGTCCGCCAGCCCCGAGATCAGCGCGGCGGCGACCGCAAGATCGGCCGCAGGATCGGTCAGTCGGTAGCCTCCGGCAATGTTAAGATAGACCTCGGCAGAGGAAAAATTGAGCCCGCAGCGCGATTCGAGCACCGCCAGCAGCATGGCGAGCCGCCCGGAATCCCAACCCACCACCGCGCGGCGCGGCGTCGCGCCCGATTGCAGCCGGACGATCAGCGCTTGGATTTCGACCAGCACCGGCCGCGTGCCCTCCAATGCCGGAAACACCGCGCTCCCGGCCAGCGGCTGATCACGGCCCGAGAGAAACAGCAGCGAGGGGTTGGCGACTTCCTCCAGCCCCTCGGCTGCCATTGCGAACACGCCGATCTCGTCGACCGCCCCGAAGCGGTTCTTGAGCGCGCGCAGTATCCGGTACTGGTGGCTGCGCTCGCCCTCGAAGCTCATCACCACATCGACCATGTGCTCGAGCACCCGCGGGCCGGCAATGCTGCCGTCCTTGGTAACATGGCCAACCAGCACCACCGCGCAGCCGGTTTCCTTGGCGTAGCGGATCAGTTCGAGCGCGCAGCCGCGCACCTGGCTGACGGTGCCGGGCGCGCCTTCGATCATGTCGGAATGCATCGTCTGGATCGAATCGATCACCAGCAGCGCAGGCGGTTCGCCCTGCCCCAAGGTGGTCAGGATATCGCGCACCGAGGTTTCCGAGGCGAGCCGGATCGGCGCATCTGCCACGCCCATGCGCGCCGCACGCAGCCGCACTTGGCCAGCCGCTTCCTCGCCGCTGACATAGACCACATCATTGCCGCCGCGCGCGATGGTCGCCGCGGTCTGGAGCAGCAGCGTCGATTTGCCGATGCCCGGATCGCCGCCCATCAGCACCGCCGAGCCCGGCACCAGCCCGCCGCCCAGCGCGCGGTCAAACTCGGCCAACCCGGTCGATTTGCGCACCGGAAGCCTGGTCGGCGCATTTAGCGCCTCGAACACGACCGCGCGGCCACCGTTCGACAGGTTATGCTTTTGCGAGAACACTGTTGCCGGGACATCCTCGACAAGCGTGTTCCATTCCGCGCATTCGGGGCATTGCCCCTGCCAGCGCGGCGATACACCCCCGCAGGCCTGACACACATATCGACGCTTCGCCTTTGCCATAAATAGGGATCTTAATGGGAACAGAACTAGAACGCAATTGCATTTGCGCTACTTTGCGCACACGATGATTGGGATGCGCCAGAAGGAACTCCGTCTTGCCCTTGTCTGCTATGGCGGCGTCAGCCTTGCGGTCTATATGCACGGCATCACCAAGGAAATCTGGCATCTTGCGCGCGCGAGCCGGGCGTTCCACATGCCCGATCCGACCCCGCTTGACGGGGTGGCCGAGGCCTATCGCAGCTTTCTGGCGGCAATCGAACAGGATCACGGATACCGCCTGCGGGTGCTGCCCGATGTGCTGACCGGGGCGAGCGCCGGGGGGATCAACGCGGTCTTTCTCGCGCAGGCGATCCATGCCGGGCACAGCCTCGAGCCGCTCACCGATCTGTGGCTCGAAAACGCCGATGTCAGCGAGCTGACCGATCCCGATGCCGAACCGATGTGGCGCTATGCCAAGCTGTGGGCGCAGCCGATTGCCGAGTGGTTCCTGAGCCGCCCGGGCAATGCGGTGAGTGCCACGGTCTCGCCCGAAACCCGGGCCGAAGTGCGCCACAAGGTGTCGCGCTTCGTGCGCGGGCGGTGGTTCAATCCGCCGTTTTCGGGTGCGCGCTTTTCCACCATGCTGTTCGAGGCCTTGGTCAAGATGGCCGACGAAGGCGATGGCCTGCCGCTGCTGCCGCCGGGCTATCCGATCGATCTGACGGTAACAGCGACCGATTTTCGCGGCCATCCGCAGGCGCTGCGACTGAACTCGCCCGCGCAGGTCGAGGAAATGGAACACCGCCTGCCGATCAATTTCCGCGCGTGGGTCGGCAGTCACCCGGAGCAGGCGCTCGCCGATCCGCTCGAACTGGTGCTGGCCGCGCGCGCCACCGCGAGCTTTCCCGGTGCCTTTCCGCCGCTGACCCTGACCGAGATCGACAATCTGGCGATAAGCGAAGGCCACCACTGGGCCACGCGCGGCAGCTTTCTGGCGCGCATCATGCCGGTCCATGTCGCCAATGGCACGATCGACACCGTCGCGCTGATCGACGGGGCGGTGCTGGTCAACGCGCCGTTCGGGGCGGCCAGTGCGGCGCTCCACGGACGTCCGGCGCAGCGCGAGGTTGACCGGCGGTTTGTCTATATCGACCCGCGCCCCGATGCCGGCGGGTTGACGCCTAGCGGCAAGGTGCGCGAAATCGGCTTTCTGGGCGCGATCTTCGGCTCGCTTTCCAGCATCCCGCGCGAACAGCCGATCCGCGACGATCTCGAACGGATCGACCAGCAATCGCGCGATGCTGCACGCCTAAAACGCATCATCGTGGATCTGCAGCCCGATATCGACCGCGCGGTGGAGAAGCTGTTCGGCTTCACCTTCCTGCTCGATCGCCCCACCCCCAAGCGACTGGCAGGCTGGCGGGCCAAGGCGCAGCAGGCCGCTGCCGAGCGTGCGGGCTATGCCTTCGGGGCCTATGCGCTGGCAAAGTTCGACGCGATCCTCGATCAGCTGGCAGGCCTGACGCTGCGGGCTGCGGGGACGCCGATGAGCGATCCTGCGCCCTTGGCCGAGGCCCTGCGGAGTGAATTGGCCGCGCGCGGGCTCCACCAGCTTACCGATGCGCATGGCGGTGCCAATCCGGCCGCGATCGGTTTTTTCCGCGCGCATGACACGGGCTTTCGGATCCGCCGCCTGCAATTGCTGGCGCGTAAGCTCTCGCGCGATTGGGAGCTTGATCCCGACATTCCCGAAGCCGCGCTCGATCAGGCGCGTGACCGGCTCTATGCCATTCTCGCGCTCTATTACCGCGCCGACGAAGGCGTGCTGCAATCCCCGCATTTCGCTGAGCTTGCCGGACGCGCTCTGGAAGCGCCCGGCGCGGTGCTCGATTTCCTCGCCACCGAGCGCCTGCTGCCGACCACCGATCTGGCCGCCGAACAGCTGTTGATCGACGCGCTTGAGGATATGCCCAAAACCCTCAAGCGGCGGATGCTGCTGACCTATCTCGGTTTTCCCTTCTATGATGTCGCGACCTTTCCGCTCTCGCGGCGCGAGGGGCTGGACGAGTTCAACCCGGTGCGGATCGACCGCATATCGCCCGACGATGCCCGCTCGATCCGCGAGGGCGGAACGGCGGCGACCTTGCGGGGGATCGAGTTCTACAATTTCGGGGCCTTTTTCAGCCGCGACTACCGCGAGAACGACTATCTGTGGGGACGCCTCCACGGGGCCGAACGGATGATCGATCTGGTCGCCTCGACCGCAGGCGGAGCCGTGCCCGAAGATCGCCTGCGCGCGGGCAAGCGCGCGGTGTTTCTGGCGGTGCTGGAGGAGGAGGAAATCGCCGGACGCTGCCAACGCGGGCTGGTCGAGCGGATCCGCACCGAGGTGCACGAGCGGATGGGCTAGGCGCGCCTAGGCCTTGAGCGCGAAGAACAGCAGCATCACCAACGGCGCATCCTCGGGCGTGGTGCCAAAGCCGGGGGCGGCATTGTGGAACTGCCACGGGGAGAACTGCAGCAACCGGTTGAACCGCGCCGGCACGCGCATGGTGCGCTCCCATTTCGCGGGCGTGGCGGTGTCGCGGTTGACCACATCCTCGATCAGCGCGTTCGCGTCCGCATAGCCCGATGCCGCAATCCGCGCCGGATCGGTCGGCACGGCTTCGAACCCGCTGCGCTTGTGACGGAAGAAGTCGGTGCCGCCCGCATCAGCCCGCGCGCAATCCTCGGGCCGCGAGAGATAGAGGATGCCAGGGTAGCTGGCGGGATCAATATGCACCCCGCTCCGCCCCTTGTCCGCCTTGCACGTCAGGCGGCAAGCGCCGTGCTGGGTGCCGGGCGCCGGCCCGAGCTTGATCCCGAGTAGCCTCGACACCGCGCTGTCCACCGCCGCCGCATCGAGCGGCGTGGAGGAATTGAGGCCGGGGAAATTGCCGTGCTGGCGCGCCGGATCATAATCCAGCGCCAACGCCGCCCACGGGTCTTTGAGGAAATCGTCGATAATCAGGAGCGAGGGAAGCATCAGCTCCCGAACACGTCCTTGAGCTTGTTGAAGAAGCCGCGCGTTTCGGGGCATTCGTCGCCCGTCTCGGTCGAGCGGAATTCCTCGAGCAGTTCCTTCTGGCGGCGCGAGAGCTTCGTCGGGGTTTCGACCACGATCTCGGCCACCAGATCACCGCGTCCGCGCCCTTGCAGCACCGGCATCCCAGCCCCGCGAACACGCAGCTGCTTGCCCGACTGGATCCCTGCCGGAATGTCGAGCCGGTTGGTTGAGCCGTCGAGATCGGGGATCTCCACGCAGCCGCCCAGCGAGGCGGTGGTGAAGCTCACCGGCACACGGGTCAGCAAGGTGGTGCCCTCGCGCTCGAACACGCGGTGCTGCTGGACGTGGAGGAAAATGTAGAGATCGCCCGGAGCCGCGCCGCGTTGCCCGGCCTCGCCCTTGCCGGACAGACGAATGCGGGTGCCGGTATCGACGCCTGCGGGAATATCGACCTTGAGCGATTGCGGCCGGTCAACCCGGCCCTCGCCCCGGCAAACCCGGCACGGATCCTCGATCAGGCTGCCGCGCCCGCTACAGGTGGGGCAAGGCCGCTCGACCACGAACAGCCCCTGTTTGGCGCGCACCGAACCCATGCCCTTGCACAGGTTGCACTGGCGTTCGCTGGTGCCGGGCGTGGCCCCGCTGCCTTCGCAGGTTTCGCACGACTGCGAGACTTCGATCTCGATCTCGGTGGTCTTACCGTGGAAGGCTTCTTCGAGGCTGACCTGCATATCATAGCGCAGGTCTGCGCCGCGCCGGTTCGGGGCGCGCTGCGCCCCGCCGCCGCCAAAGGCACTGCCGAAGATCGTTTCGAAGATGTCGCCGATATCGGCAAAGCCGTCGTGGGCCCCGAAACCGCCGCCACCAAAGCCGCTGCCGCCATTCATGCCTTGCGTGAAGGCCTCGTGGCCATAACGGTCATAGGCCGCGCGCTTCTGCGGGTCCTTGAGGCAGTCATAGGCCTCGTTGATCGCCTTGAACTTGGTCTCGCAGGTCGCATCGCCCGGATTGCGATCCGGGTGATACTTCATGGCGAGCTTGCGATAGGCGCTTTTGAGCACCGCGCCATCGGCGTCGCGGGCGACTTCAAGCGTCTGATAGTAATCGGTCTGGGCGCTGGACATGGATGTGACCTAATCCCTGTGACCAGGCGCCGCCGACATGCCGGAAAGGGTAACCGGGCATATCGGCGGCACGCTGGATGGCATCGGCACTTAGCCCTTCTTGTCTTCGTCGACCTCGGAGAATTCGGCGTCGACGACGTCCTCTTCAGCCGGCGTCTCTTCGGCAGCGTCTGCCGCCGCATCGGGCCCGGCGGCCTGCTGCTGTTCGTAGATCTGCTGGCCCATCTTCATCGCCGCTTCGGTCAGCGCCTGCGCCTTGGCATTGATGTCATCGGCATCGCCGCCTTCGAGTGCGGTCTTGGTTGCCGCGATGGCTTCCTCGACTGCCGACTTGGTGGCGGCGTCGATCTTGTCGGCGTGCTCGGCAACCTGCTTTTCGGTCGCGTGGACAAGGCTGTCAGCCTGGTTGCGCGCTTCTGCAGCCGCCCGGCGCTTCTTGTCTTCTTCGGCGAACTTCTCGGCATCCTTGACCATCTGGTCGATGTCGTTGTCCGACAACCCGCCCGAGGCCTGGATCTTGATCGTCTGTTCCTTGCCAGTGCCCTTGTCCTTGGCCGAAACCGAGACAATACCGTTGGCGTCGATGTCGAAGGTCACTTCGATCTGCGGCACGCCGCGCGGGGCCGCCGGAATGCCGATCAGGTCGAAATTGCCGAGCAGCTTGTTGTCCGCCGCCATCTCGCGCTCGCCCTGGAAGACCTTGATCGTCACCGCGTTCTGGTTGTCTTCGGCGGTCGAATAGGTCTGGGACTTCTTGGTCGGGATGGTGGTGTTGCGATCAATCATGCGGGTGAACACGCCGCCGAGCGTCTCGATACCGAGCGAAAGCGGGGTCACGTCGAGCAGCAGCACGTCCTTGACGTCGCCCTGTAGCACGCCGGCCTGGATCGCCGCGCCCATGGCGACGACTTCATCGGGGTTCACACCGGTGTGCGGCTTGGCGCCGAAGAACTGCTCCACCACCTCGCGCACCCGCGGCATACGGGTCATCCCGCCGACGAGGATCACTTCGTCGACCTGATCCTTGGAAATGCCCGCATCAGCCAGCGCCTTCTTGCACGGCTCGAGCGTGCGCTGGATCAGCGCGTCGACCATCTTTTCAAGGTCGGCGCGGGTGATCGTTTCCACGAGGTGCAGCGGAGTGGTGGCGCCGCCTTCCATGCGCGCGGTGATGAAGGGCAGGTTGATTTCGGTCGTGGCCGCGCTCGACAGCTCGATCTTGGCCTTTTCCGCCGCTTCCTTGAGCCGCTGGAGCGCAAGCTTGTCGGTCTTGAGGTCCATGCCTTCCTTCATCTTGAAGGCGTCGGCGAGGTATTCGACAATCGCGTTGTCGAAATCCTCACCGCCAAGGAAAGTGTCGCCGTTGGTCGACTTCACTTCGAACACGCCGTCCCCGATTTCGAGGATCGAGATGTCAAAGGTGCCGCCGCCAAGGTCGAACACGGCGATGGTCTTGCCGTCGTCCCTGTCCATGCCATAGGCGAGCGCGGCGGCGGTCGGCTCGTTGATGATGCGCAGAACTTCGAGGCCCGCGATCTGGCCGGCGTCCTTGGTCGCCTGCCGCTGGGCGTCATTGAAATAGGCGGGCACGGTGATGACGGCCTGCGACACGGTTTCGCCAAGATAGCTTTCGGCTGTTTCCTTCATCTTTTGCAGGATGAAGGCGGACACCTGCGACGGGCTGTAATCCTCGTTACCGGCCTTGACCCAGGCATCGCCGTTCTTGCCCTTGGTGATGGTATAGGGAACGAGGCCCATGTCCTTCTTGGTCATCGGATCATCGAACCGGCGACCGATCAGACGCTTGATCGCGAACAGGGTGTTGTCGGGGTTGGTCACCGCCTGACGCTTGGCCGGCTGGCCGATCAGACGCTCGCCATCCTTGGTGAAGGCGACGATCGAAGGCGTGGTGCGCGCGCCTTCGGAATTCTCGATCACCTTGGGCTTGCCGCCATCCATGACAGCAACGCAGGAATTGGTGGTGCCGAGGTCGATACCGATTACTTTACCCATTTTTACCCCATCCATCTGGACAATTGTTGGACGCCGCGTTCGCGCTTCCCACAAGGCGGCAAAGCGATTTGGCTGCTCGTTTGTGAGCGCGATATAGGTGCGGTTTCGCTTGGCACAAGACTTCGCAGCCCCTAGTTTTCCGCCATTCCAACAAGGAGCAGCACCACGTGAAAAAGTTTGAGGGTTCAATTTCGGCTCTGCGCAAGGGCGCGGCGGCGGCCGGTTTGGCAGTGGCTATGCTGGGTCTGGCGGCCTGCGGCGGCACCGCGGAAGCCCCCGCCGAGGCGGTTGAGGGCCAAGTGCCGGGCCTGACGGTCAGCAACGCCCGCCTCGTCCTCGCCCCGGTGGCGGGCAATCCGGCGGCGGTCTATTTCGATCTCGCCTATGAAGGCGAACAGGGCCTCACCATCCGCAAGGCCGACGCCGAAGGCGCCGGCATGACGATGATGCACGATTACGGCGAGTATGATTTCAAGGTGCAGATGATGGGGGCGCTGCCCGTCGCACTGACCAAGGGCACCAAGGTCCAGTTCAAGCCCGGCGGGCTGCACGTGATGGCAATGGAGCCGGCCGCCACGCTGAAGCCGGGCGACAAGGTCAAGGTCACGCTCACCATGTCGGGCGGCACCACGCAGGTGTTTGAAGCCGAAGTGCGCGCGGCGGGTGAAGAACGCTGAGTGATCCGCTGACAGGGCAGGCGAAAGCGGCGGCGATGCAGGCTGATGCAGCGCCTCTGCAGCCGTCGACCTGCCCTGTCGGCGGCGTTCGGAAGCTAACACCGGGCGAGATTGCGCTCGCCCGCACTGTCTTCGGCGATGCGATTGACTATCCTCGCGTCACCATCCAGCGGCGCAAATTCTTCCCGCTCCATCCGCGCAAGGTGACGATGGCCCCAATGGGCCACCTCCATTTCCACCCTGGCGCCGAGCATTACTGCGACGATTTCGCTACTGCGGCGCTTCACCACCAGGGCCATTTCATCCACGAGATGGTGCATGTCTGGCAGGCGCAAACCTTGGGGCGCTGGTATCTGGTGCTGCGCCGCCACCCGTGGTGCCGTTACGACTATGCGTTAAGGCCAGGTTGGAAACTCGCGCAATATGGGATTGAACAACAAGCCGAAATCGTGCGGCATGCATTTCTTTTAAGGAACCGGGGTATCATCCCCGGCGCCCCGCCGCTCAAGACCTATGAAGCGGTCTTGGCGACGGCGTTTACCGGGTCGGCAGCCTAGTCCGGCTTCTTCGCCACCGCCACCATCGCGGCGCGCAGCAACCGGTCCTTGATCATCCAACCGGCCTGCATTTCCTGCACCACAGTACCCGGTTCGTGATCATTGCTCGGCACTTCGAGCATCGCCTGATGCTGGTTCGGATCAAGCGGCAGGCCCATCGATGCGATGCGGGTAATGCCGTGGCTGGCGAACACCTTCTCAAGCTCCCGCTGGGTCGCTTCGAGGCCGATCACAAGACCCTTCATGCTCTCGTCGGCCCGCAGGCTTTCGGGGATCGCCTGCACCGCGCGCGACAGGTTGTCGGCCACGCTCAGGACGTCGCGGGCAAAGCCGGTCGCGGCATAGGCGCGCGCCTCGTCCTTCTCGCGCTCCAGACGGCGTCGGACGTTCTGGGTTTCGGCCTGTGCGTAGAGTACCTCCTGCTTGGCCGCCTCGAGATCGCGGCGCAGCGCCGCCAGCGCCTCGCCCAGCGTGTCCTCACCGGCGTCGTCAGCCTTGTCGAGGAACTCCTCGGGCACGCCGTTCAATTCGTCTTCGGCCGCTTGATCACGCGGCTTGTCGGTGTCGATCATGTCGTATTGCTTCCATTCAAGCGATGAGCTTGCCCAGCGAACGGGCTGTCAAATCCACCATGGGGACAACCCGCGCGTAATTCAACCGCACAGGACCGATCACCCCGAGCACGCCGACCACCCTGCCCTCGCGATCACGATAGGGCGAGGCGATGACGCTGGAGCCTGAAAGCGCGAACAAGCGGTTCTCGCTGCCGATGAAAATCCGCGTCGCCTCGGCCTCGCGCGCTGTATCCAGCAGTTGGGCAACCGACTGCTTGTTTTCGAGATCCTCGAGCAGCATCCGCACCCGCTCGATATCGCCCACCGCCGCCTCGTCGAGCAGGTTGGCCGCGCCGCGCACGATCAGCACCGGGCGCGCTGCTGCATCCTCGCTCCACACGGCGAGCCCGCGCTCGACCAGATCGCGGCTGGCATCATCGAGTTGTGACTGGCCAGTCGAGATTTCCGAACGCATCGCCTGCGCCGCCTCTGCGAGCGTGCGGCCGGCAAGCCGCGCGGTGATGTAATTGCTCGCCCGGTCAAGAGCGCCGGGGTTGAGCGCGCCGCCGATGGTGAGCACGCGGTTTTCCACCCCGCCATCCTCGCCCACCAGCACCGCGAGCGCGCGGCCCTGCCCCAGATCGACCAGGCTGAACTGCGCAAGCCGTTGTTCGCGCGGGGCGACCAGGACCATCCCCGCCGCGCCCGACAGGTCTGACAGGATCGCACTCGCCTGCTTCAACGCGGCCTCGAGCGGCCCGGCCTCGGCCAAGCGTGCCTCGATCGCGGCCTGTTCCTGCAAGGTCGGTTCGGCCACGCGCATCATCCCGTCGACAAAGATGCGCAGGCCCGCGTCAGTCGGCAAGCGCCCGGCACTTGTGTGCGGCGCGGCGAGAAATCCGAGCGTCTCCAGATCGGCCAGCACCGAACGGATCGAGGCCGGCGACAGGTTCAGGGTGCCGTCCGCCGCCAGCGTCTTCGAGCCAACCGGCTGCCCGCTTTCGATATATTCCTCGACCACACGGCGGAAAATCTCGCGTGCGCGGGAGGTCAGTTCGGTCATGGGGGGCGAGCTCATGGGGGATACGTAGGAAAACTTTGCCGCAAACTCAAATTACGGCCTCGCCGCGCTTGTCGAACCGTGCCGCTTTCCTCTAGCGCGGGCCGCACACAACAAAGGACAGCCCCATGCGCCCATCAGGACGCGCGCCCGACGAGATGCGCGCGATTACGATCGAGACCGGTTTCACCAAGCACGCCGAAGGCGCGGTGCTGATAGGGTTTGGCGATACCAAGGTGCTGTGCACCGCCAGCATCGAAAAGGGCGTGCCGCCGTGGCTGCGCGGCAAGGGCGAAGGCTGGGTGACGGGCGAGTATTCGATGCTCCCGCGCGCCACCCACACCCGCGGCCAGCGCGAAGCAGCCAAGGGCAAGCAGTCGGGCCGCACGCAGGAAATCCAACGACTTATCGGGCGCTCTTTACGCGCTGTCGTCGATTTGCAGAAGCTCGGCGAGCGGCAGATCACGCTCGATTGCGACGTGATCCAGGCCGATGGCGGCACGCGCACGGCGGCGATTTCGGGCGCGTGGATCGCGCTGCGCTTGGCAGTCAACGGCCTGTTGGCCGCAGGCGACATCAAGCATGATCCGATTGCCGCGCAGGTCGCCGGGATCTCCTGCGGCATCTTCAAGGGCACGCCGGTGCTCGATCTCGATTACGACGAGGATTCGAACGCCGAAGCCGACGGCAATTTCGTGCTGCTGTCAGGCGGCCAGATCGCCGAAGTGCAGGCAACGGCCGAAGGCGCGACCTATGACGAGGAGGCCCTGCTGCGCCTGCTGCGCCTCGCCCGCATGGGTTGCGACCGAATCTTCGCAGCGCAATTGGACGCGGTGAAATGACACGCCGGCTCGGCTCCGGTTCCCTCGTGATTGCCACGCATAATGCGGGCAAGCTCAAGGAAATCGCCGCGCTGCTCGATCCTTACGGCGTCGCCTGCGTCTCGGCCGGCGCGCTCGGCCTGCCCGAACCGGCCGAAACCGGCACCACCTTTATCCAGAACGCGCTGATCAAGGCACGCGCAGCGGCTGAGGCTTCGGGCATGCCGGCACTGGCGGATGACAGCGGGCTTTCGGTGGCGGCGCTCGATGGTCGTCCGGGGGTCTACACCGCCGACTGGGCCGAGCGGCAGTGGTTCGAGGGGATGCCGGGGCGCGACTGGTATATGGCGATGGGCAAGATCGAGGGGATGCTCGCCGAAAAGGGC